>Ga0302325_10006357_pt1 | contig 26570 bp, 21 predicted proteins | sample Palsa_T0_2_FD_201948 | JGI IMG/M metagenome (GOLD analysis project Ga0302325, IMG submission 201948) | Peat permafrost microbial communities from Stordalen Mire near Abisko, Sweden - Palsa_T0_2 | ecosystem: Environmental > Terrestrial > Soil > Palsa > Peat permafrost | place: Sweden: Abisko... | reverse complement strand
CTACGGCACCGAGATCCCCCCGATCGGCATTGGCGATTACGTCATCTGGCAGTACCAGGCCAGCACCAGGCAAACGGGCTACACACCGGACCACTGACCCTGACCACAGCCGCCCACCGCGAAAGCTGAGCCGGAACAGCCAGAAATTCCGCGGATTCGCCAAGGCCGAGGATAAATGAGGTGAGGCACGGCGTGACTGGAGTGGCCCTGATCCTCACGGTCTTGGCATTGCCCCCGCTGCTAGCCCGGTTGACCGGCGGCCATCCGCGTACTCGTATCACGCAACTGGCGGCCCTGGCGCCGGCGGCGACGGTGCCCGCGACCGCCCCGGTGATCATCGCCGCAACCACTACTCCATGGCTGGCGGTTCTCCTCGCGATCCCTGCCGTCGACGTGGCGGCTGCACCTGAGGTTCAGGCCTGTCCTGCGGTACCCGCCCGGGGTGGCGCGCCGGGCGGGCGGCCTAGCGCTCGTCGGCTTCGGCGAGCTCGTCGCTGTCGAACTGACCAGCGTCGTGGCCATCGTCCTGGCCAACGGCCGCGAGGACACCGGCGCGGTCGTCCTGTTCAACTACGCCTCGGTGTTCACCTCCGTATCCTCCGTCCTGGCCATGTCCGTCGTCACCAGCGCGTTTCCCGTCTTGTCCGCGCGTGAGGGGCCGGCATTCGACCGGACCAGCGCCGGATCGACACGAGCGGTCTTGCTCTTGTCGTGGCTCGGCACGGCCGTGATCGCGGCGATCGCCATTCCCGCAGCTCACGTCCTGGCCACGCAGCCCAATCAGGTACCCCAGCTGATACAGGCCTTCGCCCTGTTCGCTCCCGGCATCGCGGGAACCGCCGTGATCACGAACCTGTCGCGGGTGATGTTCGCCATCGGACGGCTCAAGGTCGCAGCGGCCGCGCTGGCCGGAAGCTGGCTTCTGGTGATCGTGGCCGACGTGGTGCTGGCTGAGATTGTCCCGGCGCGGCTGGTGGTTGCTGCGCTCGCCCTGGGCAACACCATCGGGCAGACTCTCGTGGCGATTCCGATGGTGATCCTAACCCGGAGGATCTGCGGCAGGGCAGCTGTGCAGGGCGTCAGTCATGCGGCGCTGGCCGGGCTGGCGGCCGGCGTGGCGGGTGCAGCGGTTGGCGTGGCCGTCAGCATGGCGCACCCCTGCATCACAAGCTCGAGGCCTCTGCTCTAGCAGTGCTCACGGCCGGGTGCGCGATCATCGCGTTCGGCATCGTCGCGTACCTCCTCGACGACGGTGACCTGAGGGCCGTCCTGGCGCGGGTGCAGCGGGTAGCCAGGCTGCAGGGCGCAGCCAGGCGTTCGGGAGTGAGAAAGACCCGTCGTAGACGTCGGAGTTGAAGTTGTACTGAAGGTGCACTCCGTTGCCTGGCGTGACGGCCAGCAGGACATACGGGGAGCCTGCGGTGGTGGACTGCTTGATGATGATGCCGGACTTGGCCCACGGGTCGGTAATGTCCTGAGGGGTGACCCGCGCCGTGATGGTGCCGTCGCCGTCCAGCGGCTGGTTGACGTACTGCATCTGGTCGGCGGCTCCCCAGATGTCGCTGCCCGAGCCGTTGACGGTGAATACTCCGCCGTTGGCGGTGTAGCTGGCCGAGCCGGGGATAGCCGGACTGCCGACGTCCGTGTTGGTCCACGGCGCGGGCAGCGGCCCGCCGCCGAGTGGGGTGTCGGTGACGTTGTCGTCGAAGGTGGTGGTGTTCAGTTCTGAGCCGTTGTGCGCGCAGACGATCAGGCCCGTGGTGATGGTCCCGGTCATCGAGATCGTCGCCTGGCCGATCTTCACCCAGTTCAGCCCGTCGTTCGAGGTGTACGCCGTGAACACGCTCCCGACCTTGTCCAGCCGCACCCAGGCGTTGGGGAAGGTGTAGCTGTTCCCGCCGGAGCTGCCGTGAAGTCCCAGTGGAAGGTCACGCCGTGCCGGGGGTCACGTAGACCGCGGCATAGACCGGGACGGTTCCGGCGACGCCGCTGATCTGGGAGGTGTCGCCGTTTTGCTGGCTGCGGTACTGCACGACCACGCCGTTGCCGGCGTAACCAGCACCGAGTAGTACGGCGCGGACGGCGAGTCGGTCGCCCTGATCATGAGGCCGGACTTGGCCCACGGATCGGTATCAGGCTGCGAGGTGACCCGGGCTGCTGACCCAGCTCGCCGGCATCGGCGAGACCATCTTGATCTACCCCGCCGAACGGGGCAGGCCCAAAGCCCGCCGGATGCTCACCGAGACCGCCGGCACCCTGACAAAACCACCCAGATCTTCCAGCTGGACCGCTACGCACCCGCCGTTAGGTCATAGGCGCCAGCGCCCCCGTAAACCCGCCCCGACCAGGCGAAACATCCTGACGAGGAGCACGATCATTGGAAACTCGGGCTAGCAGAAGCGGCGCGGCGAGCAGCCGCAAGCGTCGAGGTAGGTCCGGATGGCTCACGGTTGATGATCCTTCCCGCGTACAGATCTGGCGTGGCTCTTCTCATCGCTGCGGACAGCGGGCATCGCTGAGAAGAGCGGATTAGCCGGATCACGGAAACCCGCGGCGAAGGCCCTGGTGCGGGACTCGAGATCCGAAGGGTGTGATCTAGCTGATATCACGCGGCTCGTGCTGGCCAGTAGGGCGGTAACCATGGTGCCATACGCTTCGCGACGCGGCAGCAGTTATGCGGTAAAATCTGAGGATTCTTACGGTGGCCGCCTACTGCTGTCAGCATGATGTTGCCGGGGCTTTGGGCCATTCGCGCCAGACGCCCGACCCTCCGCAGCCCCGGGGGAATTGGAAGGGAGTAGCCCAGTGGCGGGATCGGGTTTTTTATCGGCGTCCCGCGCTGGGCCGAGATCCGATTATTCAGTATTCAGGTCGCTTGTATACAAACCGTAAATCGCGCCGAACGGCGATCTGTAATCAGTATACAACAATCTGTCAACATTATTGCTGGATCTTCGCATGCTCCTCATCGGGCCATAACTCGGACATCCGAGGTGAGTACGGGGGGTATACAGTCTTTATACGGCCGCATCCGGCGGGGTCGTGTATATGAAATGACCACCTCGCGATCTATTCCGATTTAGCAGGAATTGCCTCTATTCTCAATCCAGCCTCAGTAGCTATATCCTGTCCCATATCGGATCGGGCGGCTTTCCGGCAGGCCACGAGGGATTTCCAGTCCTATGTGCGGCGGTCCATTCGTCGTTCTGCTCGGCCTAGACGGCGCGGACGAGACGGATGATGGCGTTACGTTCACCGTCCGGCCGCCCTCGCGGACCTTCCAGTTCAGCGCGTCGATCGACACGAACGTGTACGGCCCCCGGTCCAAGCGGCCGGTTCCGGAGGCCTTCCAGCATCTCGTTCAGCTCGCCCGCCATCGCGCTGACCTGCGACTTGGACAGGCCCACGGCCCCGAGGCAGGCGGCGAGCTTCTCCACGTGCCGCGTCGAGACGCCCAGCACAGGTACGACGTGGGCACGACCGAGGCCAGCGCCCGCTAGGCGCGGCGGTGGTGCTCCAGAAACGACGGGAATTACGATTCCGTGCGCAGCTTCGGGATCGCGAGATGGCCGCCTCACCTCACGGTGGCACGCCGCATTTCGGCAAACCAGTCACATCAGAATCTGTTACCCCATACATCACTTCCGTGGGCGTGAACCCTTTGTACGGCTTCTTCAGATGAAGTTTGTGTAAATGAGTCTTGTTCGTCTATACGCCGCAGTGCGGATGAGCAATACTGGGTGTAAGTGGAGGATCACCTGACCATCCGGGGAGTGGGAGTCCAAGGACGGCAGGGATTAGTTGGGGGGCCGCGAGAGACTGAGCAATGACCAGTTAGCTTCGGGCCAGCCACCTGAGGTGAATCCTCACCGGGCTATGGCCCATCGCCAGGGCCGCTGAAGTAACGTCTAGTCCTCGAAGGAGTCGATCATGATTCACTCGCGGGTCTGTAACTAAGGCTTCGTGCTTTGACTCGGGCTTATCAACTTCTTTCGGCGGTCATCGGGAGGGGTTTCAGCGAACCCAAAAACGCTTTCTGTAACGAACCGATTACTCTAAATTACGGGGTAACCCCCTTTGACATATATACGTCTCCTGTGCGTAGCATGTCCCGGTAGGCCTGGCATCGCTGCTGATGTGGGCCGCCTTTGGGGTGGACGCTTGACCTTTGGTCAGGTACTTGGGAGGGCACGCCATGGTTGGTGCTGGAGTATGGGTTGCCCAAATTCAGCCACAATGGTCAACAGTTAGCGATCGGGCACTGGCGACGGGCGCCTGGGCCCAGCCAGCCGAATGGGCAAGTCTGTCGACAAAAGGAGGCCGGCCTGCCTCGCGCCGCCTTCACCGCCGAACTGTGTAGCTGGTGCAGTGATGTCCAGTGAGCTGGGCGGTAACACGCCGGCACTCCAGGTGGCGCAGGGGGCGCATGGCTCTGAGGTGCGATATTTCGGGTCTGACGCTATGCCGCTTCTACGCGTGAGATTGCTCGGGGGGTTCCGCGTCGAGCGGACCGACGGCGCACGAGAGGTGTCCGATTGGCAGCGGCGCAGCGCGAAAACCCTGACGAAGCTGCTGGCGACCCACACCGGGCATGCGTTGCATCGCGAGCAGGTCCTCGACATCCTCTGGCCGGGTGTCGCCGTCGAGTCCGCGCTCAACAGCTTCGGTAAGGCTTTGCATGCCGCTCGCCACGCATTGGAGCCCGAGCTACCGCGGAGGCAAGACTCGGCCTATCTCCGGCTGGCGGACAGCATGCTCGTCCTGAATAGCGAGCACGTCGCGGTCGACACAGACCGGTTCGAGCAACTTGCGGAGGTCGCGCTCCGGCAAGAAGATATCACCGCCTATGAGGCCGCCCTGGCGACTTACAGCGGTGAGCTGCTTCCGGAGGATCCCTACGAGAGCTGGTGCGCCGAGCGTCGCAACAGCCTGGCCGAACTGCATGTCCGGCTGTTGCTAGGGATGGCAGAGGCACTGGAGGAACGCGGCGACTACGACGAGTCGGCCGGTTGTCTGCGCGAGGTGCTTCGCCAAGAGCCGACGAGGGAAGCAGCTCATCGTCGGCTTATGTACCTGTATGCACAAATGGGAACACCCGAACGGGCAGTCCGCCAGTTTCAGCTATGCAAGGACGTCCTGCGGCGGGAGCTCGATCTAGCACCTCAGCAGGAGACGATCTCGCTCTACCACGACGTGCTTGCTAGCCGGACCCTGCGGCAGAGCTCAATGCCTGATACGGATCGTGAACCGGCCAATCAAGGTCGGCCGTCGCCCGCCAAGGGTGGCGCCACCCCGCGTGGACCATTCCTCGGCCGAGAGCGAGTGCTTCAACGGTTGAGCGAGCAACTCACGCGAAGTGATGAGGGACGATCGGGCATGATCGTCGTCAGCGGAGAGGCCGGAGTCGGTAAGACACGCCTCCTGGAAGAGTTCGCATTCCAGGCAGGCGAACAAGAAGCTCTTACGCTCTGGGGCGGGACGGGAGCGCACGCGAACCAGTTCGCCTGCGGCCCCTTTGCCGTGGCGCTGGAGGGCTACGCAGAAAGCCGCTCGGAGGCCGAGCGTCGGGAACTAACGCGCTGCTACCCGGCTCTGGCTCGGTTCGTGCCGTCGCTGGGGCCCGCGGGGAACCTCGCCACGATGATAGGCGATCCACACGCCTACCATGTCGACCTCATCTCCACCATTGTCCGGCTCCTGACGGACCTGGCACGCACAAGGCCTGTCCTCATCGCCTTGGGTGACCTGCATGGGACCGATCCAGTCAGCCTCGACCTAGTGCGCTACCTGGCCCATCTCGCGGTGCGGCGGCCGTGGCTGGTAGTCGGGGCGGTGCGTGACGAGGAGCTGGAGGCCGACACGGAGCTTCGGCAGACAGTCGAGACCATGACACGAGCGCGCCTGTGCCTGAGGATTGACCTGCATTGCCTGTCACGGCGGAGCTGCGATCAACTTGTTCAGGCGATGCTGCCGTACACCCGCGTTGACAACAAGGTGCTGGAGGAGATCTACGTTCGGTCCCGCGGAAATCCACTGTTCATTGGGGAACTCGTCCGAGAATTTCACAGCGGACCGACCCGCGCATGCGCCGGATGGCGTCAAGACCCGCAGGTCGCGGAGCGGGCCGCAGCAAGCGCACGTGCCGGGACAGCAATGCGGCTAGGGGCCATGGATGAGACGTTGCGTCGGGTGCTCGGGCTGGCCGCCGCCGCCGGTGAAACGGAGATCTCATTGAGCGAACTCCGCACCGGTACAGCAGCACTGGAGCCGCAGATCCCTGTTGCGGCGCTACTCGATGCGCTGGACCGCGCACTGCAGATGCGCCTCTTGGAAGAGCGCACGACCGGCTACGCGTTCCGGCATCCGTTCGTTCGCTCAACCCTGTACGACTGCCTTCCGCAGCATCGTCGGAACGAGTTCCATGCCGCGCTCGCCGCTCCCCGGGCACCGGCTCGCCCGCGGCCGACAGTGATCGCAGATTGATCTGATGCCGATGACGCAGCCCACCTACGGCGGAGCCGCATCGGGGCCGACGTCGGCCTTCTCGCGCTGCCTATTCTTCTGGAACGCGGAGGGAAGAGCCCTGGAATCCGGGTGTCTCATGCACAAGGTACGCCAGATAGCCCGGCGAGCTGTGCGCGGCAAGGAATGACTAGCAGGGTGGCCCGCAAAGTAGTTTGCGCAGGTCAGCTGTTGACTCTTGGGTAATGGCCGACGACGGGCGGGAGGTGCCCGCATAGGCGGCGTGAGGCCGCTGCAACGTGGTTTCGGTTACATTCTGCAGCGGGCCTTGGTGGTCCACGGGGTGGCGGGCTGCCGCAGGGGCGCCTACGGAACGCGACGGACGGTATGGCGGGTTTGTCTCGGTTGCGTCAGGGTGGGCGTATCGCTGCGGGGGATTTCGCGGGTCCCGGCTAGGACAAGGGATTGCCTGATATCTCTTTCCGCACCGGGAGCCCCAGGACTCTGGACATAGGGCAAAAAATCATGCAGGGCCGGGATGGGGCTTGACCTCGTAGCGCAGGGTGAGGTCGGTGCCGGGATAGGTGGATCCGGCCTGGTTGAGCTGGTCGCAGAGGGCGGCCAGCGCCTGAGTGCGCCGCGGTGCGGTGAGCGGGTCGAGCCGGATGAGCAGTTCGCCGTTACCGGGGCAGATGTCGCCGGAGGTGGTGAGCGCTTCGCGGATCAGGGCGTATGCTTCGTCGTCGGCGCGGGCGTAGTGGCCGGCCAGGGCGCGGGCGAGGAGGGTCTCGGCGTTATAGGCCGCCATCCGGATGGCGTGGGTGATCTGCTTGGTCTCGGCGTCCAGCCGGACCATGTCCGGGGCGAGGTCGCCGAGCCGGACCCGGGCCGGGGTGGCCGCGGCGGCAGCCTCGGCCGCTTCGAGCTCGTCATAGGCGGCCTGGACGGGGGCGTTGAGCTCGTTGAGCTGCTGGTTGGCGATGAGCGCGGGATGGCCGGGGGCGGGGCTGCGCAGCTCGAGCAGGCTGGCGTCCCGGCCGGCTTCGGCCGCGCCGATGGCGGCCTCAGCCCGGCGTACCCGTGCGGCGGCGGCTTTCTTGGCCGGGCTGGGCACCAGGCGGTCCGGGTCGTCGGGGACCGCGGCGTAGGAGTCCAGCGCGTCCAGGGCGAAGTGGGTGCGGGCGTAGCGGAAGTAGTTCTCCTCCCGCCACCGTGAGCTCATCCGCCAGCACACCTCCCCGGCGGGCAGGTCCGTGCGGGAGGTCAGGGTGTGCACCTGCCGGATGGCGCCGCCGGAGGCGGGCTCGCGGCGGGTGACCTGACGCAGCGTGACGTGTCCGCCCTTGCGCGGGCCCTCGCTGATCTCCAGGGCGACCGTGGTGTCAGCCAGCTGATACTCGTGCGCCCGGCCGCGGTCATCGGTGCAGGCGACCGTGGTGAACGCCGGGCCGGGCAGGTCCGCAGCGGGTCCCTTGCGGTAGGTGAGCAGGTCGAATCCTGCGCTGGTGATGTCGGCGAACAGCGCCGGTGACCAGCCGCCGCGGTCAAAGCACACCGTCACCCGCCGTCCGTCCCCCGCGACCTGGCGCAGCTGCGGGAGCAGGGCGCGCAGCTGCCCGGCCAGGGAGGCCGACGGCTCGGCGATGACCATGAACACGGGGTCGCCGGCGGCGTCGGTGACCCAGGTCTCCTCGGTCGCCGGGCCGGGGAACTTCAGCCGGGCCACGTGCATCTTCTGCACCTGCCGGGTGCCGAAGTAGGCGCGGGCGTGCCCGTCGGCGTAGAGGAACCCGACCGCGGCCGGCCGGGCGGCGGCGTGGTGGCGGGCCAGCGCCATGATCAGGTCCGCGGCTTTCCCGGCCGCGGCGAGCCCGGCGAGCTTGCGGCGGATCGTCTTGACCTCCGGCGCCCGGTCCAGGCCCAGCACCCGGCCCAGCGCGGCCGGCGAGACCCGGGTCGCTCCCTCGGCCCGCGGCTCCCGCAGCAGCGCCAGGAACACCAGCACGACCAGCATCACCTCCAGCCCGTAAAATCCGTTCCGCACCCGCCCGTAGGTGGCCCGGGCGCAGGCCAGCAGCCCGGTGCCTTCCAGCGCGGGCAGCGCCAGCAGCAGCCCGGCCAGCGGATAGCGGGCCCCGGGCGTGAACACCGGGGCGGCACCCTCGCCCAGCAGCCCGAACCGGGCCAGCACCCGCTCGCCGTCCCGCGCCACCGGGTCCGGCAGCACCGGCAGCGCCTCCCGCGGCCCGCCCGCGGCCGGCCCGGCGCCCGCGCCGGGACCATCGCCGTCCGCCCCGGCCGGGCGCAGCACGTTACGGACCGAGGATTCCGACACCCCGGCCGCGGCGGCGATGCCGGCCTTGCCCAGGCCCTGCCCGTCCAGCTCCCGGATCCGCGCCACCACGCCGGGGGTGAGCTTGGAGGCCCGCCGCGGGCCCTTGCGGTCCGGGACCAGGCCCGCGACCCCGCCAGCCGCCAGCGCCTTCTCCCACCGCCACACGCTCACCGGGATCACCCCGAACGCCTCCGCGACCTGCGCCTGGGTCGCGGCCTTCAGCTTCCATAGCTGCACCGCCGCCAGCCGCCGCCCGGCCTCATCGCCCGCGTCCCACGCGAACGTGGCCAGCCCGTGCACCCACATCACGCCGCTGCCGTCCGGGCCGGTCACCATGCCCACGCCCGGCGCGATCTCCGCCGCGTCCCCGGGCAGCAGCGGCAACGGCACCTGGGTCAGCATCCGGGCCATCATCCCACCCCCGCCAGCGACAGCAAACCTTTCATCTATTATTGCGGAACCATGCCGCCAGAACACGCGCCAACACGCCACAAACGAAGAAATAACCAGATCAGCAGCCCCGCAACATCCCGTAACCGGGCCGCAATGTCAGGAGACCTGAGCCCCGTTGCCCGCCCCCGCATAATGGCCACCCTCCGTAACCTCCCTGTCGGGCTGATCCGCCAGGCAGACTACACCAAATCGCCGCCACCATCCGCAAGATCAAATACGACACCGGCCTGCTCCTCACCATCCTCGGCCTGCCCTGGAGTGACCAGAGCGCCTTCCACCCAAACCACAGAGGATGACGGCGGAAGTGTGGAATCAGCCTGGAACCTCTCGTGAGTAAGTTTCTCAATCTGAACCTGAGTGGCCGGTAATAAGGACGACCTAAGGAGTGATGTGACAGCGGAACGGATCCGGCCGTGGGAATAGCGGGCGGCCATCCAATACCCGTCAATGAAAGCATGACGTTGCTCGGACACGCCGTGCAACTTCAGTGGCGCCTGCACGACCGAATCGCCCGGAAGTCACCAAAGATGGGCGAGATCGTCGCCTTCCGCAACGTGATACCAAGCATTCCGTTCGACACTGCCGTGGACGAGCTCTCCATACAAGCCATCATCACTCAGCTCGGGTATCGACTCGTGTACGAGCCTGAGGCAGTCGTTTACAACCGCGGTCCCGCGACCGTGCAAGATTTCTTGCATCAGCGACATCGGATCTATGCTGGGCACCTGCGAATTCGTGAACAACAGGCCTACTCAGCGTCGACGATGAGTGCCAGGCGCGACGGCCGCGCCCCGCTGGGATCGGAATCATTCACAACTCCTAAGGCTATATTGTGGAGCATAGGCACCATAGGACTAGCGGCGGAGCCTACCGTCGAGAGGCGGCCATCGCCCGTCTCCGATCCGCAACGGGATTCGTGCCGCGCTTCTTCACTAACGCGGGCCGATACGGGCCTCGCTGATATCGCGAAATGCGCCCAGATCCCGCCACAATGTTATCTGCACAAAAGGCAGTCCTGGCCGGAAGTTTTCCGCACCGATTTAACCGGCAGAGCTAAGAGCCATAGGGGTGGGTGCGATGTACAGTGACTCGCTAGTCGAGTGTCTGTCGAAGTTCCGTTTCATCAGGTTCGGAATCGTTGGAGCATGTGCCTCAAGTCTCCAAGTTGTCGTCCTGAAACTTCTAACGGCTTACGGCCTTCCAGACCCGGCGGCAAACGCCATCGGGATAGTCGCCGGAGCAGTGTTGAGCTTTCCCCTCAGCAAACGGTATACGTGGAAAGATCGCTCGGTAAATAACCAGGCCGTTGCCTGGACGACCTTCATGACGATTGCATTCTGCGCATTCGCCACCAATGAGGGTGTGTTTATAGTCGCCAGCTACCTCGGTGTGTCGCGCATACCAGCGTCGCTACTCGGTATTTGCAGCGCTATCGTTATAACCTGGACCGGGAATAACCGCCTGACATTTAGAAGGCAACAGTCGCACGAGGAAGCGGTCTCGACAGCAACGTCATCCCATCATTATGACATTGACCTCAGCATCATCTTGCCAGCGCTGAACGAAGCCCAGCACATCGGTGCAACTCTCGACCAGCTAGCAGAGTATCTGAAGGTGATCAGTCTCGGTGTTGTGGAGGTCATCGTAGTCGCAGCTGATGGCGGAGACGATACTGCTTCAATTGCGTTGACCAGAGCTAACACGTTCCAGCATTTCCACGTGATAAACCCTGGACCAATAGTTGGCAAGGGAAGAGATGTACGGGAAGGTATGCTCAATGCACGCGGTCGGTATCGTATGTTCATGGATGCCGACTTGGCAACGCCTCTTCGACATTTGTCGAAAGTCCAAGAGTTCATGCTAGAGCGCGGCCAAGTAGGCATCGGCGTTCGCAGGATGGGACGTTACCACAACTCACTTATCCGCAACTTCATATCCTTGACAAGCAGCCTACTCACTATTCTATTCGTGATACCGATCAAGGATGCGCGGTGCGGATTCAAAGTTTTCGAGGCAAACGTAGCCGAAGAACTCTTTAGTCGCATCAAGCTGCTTCGATGGGGATTCGACATCGAAGTTCTCGCAATGGCCCGGCAGTTCGGCTACAGTATCACGCCCTTCATGGTTACCGATTGGCACGACCCGAGAGAAAACGGGCAAGGTCTGGCCCACGAGAAATGGCTCCGCATTATCTTTGGAAACATGTTCGACCCGCTCAGGGTCAGGTTCAATCTGATGGTCGGTAAATACCGTAGCCGCGTCGGCCAGCACCGCGCACACCGCCAGGCCCAAGATCACCGTCAGCCGGTGCCGCACCCCGTGGCACGCCTGCGGATCGGGGACGACGACCAGCACCAGCACCAGCAGCTGCGTCCTGTCGCTGCCGACGGCCTGCGCCGCGGCGAGCAAATGCCCAATCGCAGGGTCGGTCAGGGATGATGGCGCAGCGGGCATGGTCCCTCGGCAGTGATCGTGCGGGTGTAGGAACCGTCATGATCGCTTATGGGTGCAGCTCGTCTGAAGGGACTTCTGGCCTGGAGCTTTGCCTGATTTCCGGTTGATCGGTGATGTGGTCTTCTACCGTCGGGTGCAGGGGAAGGAGACTGCGGATGGGGTGGCTGATCGAGGAACTCAAGCGCAGGGAAGCGGCTGCCCGGGCTGAGGCGGACCGGCTGCGCGCCCGGATCGAGGAGCTTTCGGGGGACCTGGCCAGGGCGGAAGAGCAGGTCTCGGGGCTGGCGATCACCCGGGAGGAAGTCAGGCGGGTGCTGGAAGAGCCGCCCGCGGCGGATCCCGCCCGGCGGGAAACCGGGGCATGCCCCGGGAATCGGGGCGGTGACGGTGCCGCCGTGGCAGGAGGGCGCCGGGGCATCGGTGCTGCCGCGGGTCTATCAGGATCTTCTGGAAGTGGCCGCCGACGGGGGGCTCCCGCTGCGTGCGGGCGAGCTCGGCGGCCGCGACAGGACTGAGCACGGACAAGGCGAAGGTGGAGGGCCTGCGGTCGAAGCTGAAGCTGCTGGCCGCGCGGGGCTGGCTGGCCGGGGAGCCCGGTGGCCTGTTCACGCTTCCGCATCACGCAGGGAAATCACCGAAACCCGGACAGTAATGGGCTCTTCTTCCTAGGTTCGGAGGTGATAGCCAAACCGGACCTCAAGAAAGAAGAACCCTCATGGCAGCCTGCTGGAGATGCGCTCAGCAACCACAAGCAGCAGGAGCAGTACGGAATCACCCTCTGGGTCGGCTGCGAGCGGCAACGCAGCCACGGGAGCACCAGCGCAGCAAACTGGCGTACCCGGCCGCGGTGGCAGGGAACTCCCGCACGCCCAGCAGCCCACCGACAGGATCCAGCGCGGCCGCGACGTGCACGTCGGCGTGCGTGTCCACGCCGCCGGTGATGACAGGTCTGTCTTCTACGATGGTCATAGCCGTCCCTTTCATGGTTGAGGGATGGCACGCATCCGCTGGCCGTCGGACCCGTAAACCCGGGCCTCTGCCAAGACCGGGCAGATCAGACCGGCAGCGCCGGTGGATGCCAGGACCGGGACCCGGCCGACAAGCCGGTGACAGGACAACCTGAAACGGCGTCGGCCGAATCGGGGGTCAGGCCGGGTCCCAGGCTCCGACGCTACGCCCAAACCACCGCAAAACCACGGAAGCAAGCCGTGTGTCGGAAGCTCTGCTCTACATCCTCTCTGCTATTATGTGTCGGAGGTGCCGATGTCTGCCACGATGGCGTCGTGGCTTACGAACTTGACGAGCAGGCCTGATGAGGCGTCGGTCCATGGGGTCAGCAAGCACGAGGCTGGGCGGCTGCGTGAGCATAGCGGGCGAAACGCCGAAATCGGAAAATCTTACCGGACTTCGCGTAATGCCTCGCGGGCGAGTGTCACATCCGAAGTGACGACTAAATCAGCGGCGCCCACGGCCACCGATCAGCCTGTCGTGGGTATCGTGGTCTTCTCTTTTGGAAGTCGCGGCTCCGACTTGGAGCCAGGCCCCCTTAATGAACGACTGGGCCGAGCGGTCGCCGACATTGCCTCTAATGTAAACTCATCCTTCTTCATAGTTGCGCAGTGGGAAGTGGCCCGAGCACTCGTATCGCTTGGAATCGATTGCGAGATAGTAGACTCTGATAGTGAATCGTATCTAGACACTGAAACAGTATGGACGCATGCTCAGAGATCTTTTCGTGAAATCGGCGTCCGGTCTGTCATTCCTGTTGCCCAGCCTTTCTTGCATCTGTCCGCAGTACGCTACCTGATCGCCCGGGATCATCGTTTCATTGTACAGGCGCAGCCTGTCCCATTTATTGGATGGGACAGAAGCTCTTTGAATCGGCAATGGTGGACGAGAGGTCCTGTCAGATTTTTGTGTTATTCAGTGTTGCGCCTGGCCCGCGTTCCCGGACTAGAAGCAATCCGACGACATTCCAAAAATTCCTGACCTCCGTTGTCGCGCTACCGGCGCGAGCTCGAGCACGCCCTGAAGGCGCTCCCCGAGCACGCTGCCGTCCGCGAGCTTCTCCGGGGGAAGCTCGCCGGGGTGCTCGGCGAGCAGGAAAGCCGTGTCGTCATCGCCGACGCGGCCGTCCGATGACCGGCACCGGGTCCGCATCCGGCATCCTGTCCCAGGTCCCGGCACGGGGGGCCGGGCGGGTGCCTGCGGCTAGCTGGCCCTGTCCCGGAGATGCCGCCCGGATCGCCGACTTCCTGCGTGAGCACCCGTCCTGGTCGGTGTTCTGGGACAAGCACTGGGCGCTGTGGCGCGTCACCGAAGACGACCCCGACTCCAGCCTGTACGCCGCGAGCGCGGACGCCGGCATCGTGATCGGCTACATGACACGGCACGTCCTCTAGCGCGGACACGATGACCGAGGCCCGGCATGCTTACTCCATTACTACAATGCGCGCGGATCCCCTGCCAAGTAAGCCGCAGTTGTCCGTGTTTGTGGCGTGCCACGACTTCGCGTCCTGGAATCAGAGCAACGACGGCAAGTTTGCCGATCTGAGCAAGCTCGGGCTTCTTCTAACTGCTAGCGCTTCGGCCCCAGCTAGGCTACTACATCAGGACCTATCCACGCTGGAGTCTGACGTTACTAGGGCGTCTAAGGCAAGCGGCAACCCGCAGCGGGCCAAAGAAGAGATGACGCTGACAGCGGTGTACACGGTCGAGCGGGACTGCTACTCCGTGAATCCCGGCCCGTGACGGCGCAAACCGCCGGTGCTGCCTGAAGATTCTGCGCGCGCGTTGGCGCTAGGGCCGGTTTGCCGCCTGGCGTTTCAGGCTGCAGGGGGATGGCCGCTGCTCTTCCTAGCCGACGGCTTGTCCCGGATCGCCTGCTGACGAGGATGTTGGCTCGGTCAAAACGCCTCGCTGACTTGGGCTGATCCCTCCTTTCTGGGCTGAAACTGTCGGCTCTCGACGGCGGCCTCGCCAATGCCGACCCAAAGACGCTGTGCTACCGGGTGCGCGACTTCAAGATCCCGGAGGCGAAAGATAATCTGCGGACGGGTGGTGTCCCATGCTAAGACGTCGTCACGCTTACATTGTCGAATGTGGATGTGTTGAGCGCGTTGGGATTATGCGAGGTCACGAATAGCCCGATAGTCACCGGATCCGTCATCGAGATAGTCGTCGTCCCGACCTGGGTCCAGTTGGTCCCGTCCGGCGACGTATAGGCCGTGATGGTGTTTCCGGACCGGGTCAGCTTCAGCCAGGCGTTCGGGAAGGTGTAGCTCCCTCCGCTGACACCGGTGTTATAGCCGTACTGGAAGGCGATGCCGTTGCCTGGCGTCACGGCGAGCAGGGCGTAGCTGGAACCGCTGGTGGTGGACTGCTTGATCATGATCCCGGACTTCGCCCACGGGTCAGTATCCGACTGGGCAGTCACCCGCGCCACGATACTGCCGTCACCGGCCAGGCTCTGCGAGACGTAGTTGGACTGGTCGGTAGTCCCCCAGATATCGGCGCCGCCGCCGTTTACCGTGAACACACCGTTCGAGTAAGAGGCAGAACCCGCCGGGGTCGGGCTCCCCACATCAGAATCCGACCAGGGAGAGGGCAAGCTGGAGGTCGCGGAGGTGAGCGTGAAATCGTCGAACACCGCCGTGTTTGTCACGAATTGACTATGAGCGGTGTCGGCCATACCACCGAGTATGCTCCCCGACAGGTCAGGTACCGTGACCGTTGAGTCGGGGTAAGCGGTCCAGTTCGATCCGTCCGTTGAGGTATAAGCGGTATAGGAATCACCGGTCCGCATGACCTTGACGTAAATCGGCGCACCGCTAGTCACGCCGGTGAGCTGCGTTGTGGAATCTCCCTCGCTGGTGCGATACTGGACCACCGTTCCGTTGCCCGGCGTGGCGAGTATCGCGTAGTACGGGGCAGATGGATCCGTGCTAGCCCGGAGCATGATGCCCGCCTTGGCCCACGGATCGGTGTCCTGCTGGCTGGTTATCTCGGCGCTTACCGTCCCATCGCCCGGCATGGTCTCGGCCGTGTACTGGAATTCATCGACGGTGCCGTAAATATCCTTGCCCCCGGCCAGTAGCGACCACTCGCCATTCACGAGATAATTAGAGCCCGGCGGAATAGCGTTGTCGACATTGGCGCAGGTCCAGTTGGTCGGGCACGCTGTCGGAGAAGCCGGTGCCGAGTCAGTAACGTCCAGCACGTTGGCGGTGACGGTGCTCGTCTGATTCGCCACCCCCGAGGTGACCGCTTCCCCGTCCAGTATCGTCCCGCTCAAGTTGGAAACCGTGTCGGTTCCCCCGATGACTGGCGTCCAAGTGGCGCCATCCGATGAAGTGTACGTAGAGAACGTATCCCCTGAACGTGTTATCCGGAGGTAAGCGGGTACTTCACCGCTGAGAGTCTGGAGCGTCACGGCCGGTGTCCCCTTCGCGGTCCGATCCAGTACTTCTATACCATTACCAGGAACAAGAAACGCTCCGTAGTACGCGGCGTTGGCGCTGGTATCGGCTCTCATCATGACGCCCGCAGTCGCGCCCGCAGTGTTACTCTGAGTCGTAATGTGTGTACTCAGAGTCGTATCGCCTGTTGTCGTCGTCCATACGTAGTGAAACTGATCGGTCTCGCCACCCTCGCCGATGCCGGTACCTTCACCGGAATCGGTAACGGATGTGCCGGCTCCTTCGAACGTCCAGTTGTTTCCGGAAAGCGACTGGCTCCCCACCGTGGCCGGGTCGCCCACATCGCCGCATTCCCAGCCGGCCGGGCAGGCAGACGCCGGCGGAGTATCCTGCGGCGTATTGGTGATGCCTCCCACACTGACGTTATCGAACGTGGCAGTTCCGGCGGTGCCGCTCTCCCCGGAACTGACGGCCAGCCCGGCCAGTGACGCATAAGGCATGAGCACGGTCGCCGTTGAATTCGGCACCGCCGTGTAAGTCACGCCGTCCGGTGAGGTCGCAGCCTGCAGTACATCGCCCTGGCGCTGGATCTGCAGATACTTCGGCAGAGTCCCCAGCGCAATCGTTTCCCCGACGGCCGCAGGGCCTTCGAAGGTATCGCGGTACTGGACGCTTACTCCTTGCGGTGTCACAAAGATGCCGTAGTACGGTGAGCCCGGATCGTTGCTCTGTCTCAGCATGATGCCGGCCTCAGCACCCGTACTGGAGCCGCCAGTCTGACCCGTCACGCGTGCATCTATCTGCACATCACCGGACGATGGCTCACTCATGAGCCGGAAGGAGTCGCTCGTTCCGCTCACGCCTGCTCCGCCCGCTGAGACTGTCCAAGCGCCATTCGCCACGCTTTCCGACCCGGCCGGGCTCGGGCTTCCGATGTCCTGGCAGGTGAACGACGTCGGGCAATTAGGATCTGGCGGTGGTGATCCCGGCAGGGTCGCCGGCAAGCCGAATCCATAAATCACACCCGCGGTATTGCCGGTGATGATGACCCCGCCGGCTACCGCGGGGGCTGCGTATATCCAGTTCCCCGGGCCTGTGTCGTAGCTGTACAAGCGCTGGCCATTCGACGCATTCAGCAGCTCGAGGCCGCTGCCGGCCCCAGCGATCACCATCCCATTCATATAGGTGATGGCACCTATGACGGGCCCCGCTTCGGGATGCTGCCAGACGACCGCGCCGGTCGTCGCATTGAGCGCCTGCACCGACCCGCCGTAACCCACTCCATTGATGGTCGTCACGCCGCCGGCCTGGTACACCATCCCATTTGCGATCGCCGCACTCGCGACCGTGCTGTAGCCGCAAGCCGCACAGTCGTTCCCGACAGCTATCTGATCTTGCCAAACGGGCCCCGCAGCCAGATCTGTCCGGTTAAACGCATAGATATACCCGTTCTTGTTCGTTGCCTCGAGCATCGGCGTCCCGTTCGAGCCGGTGTAAAGACCAGTAGACGTAGTCCAGTCTGAATCAGCGACCGCCTCTGACTCTGGCAGATGCCAATAATCAACGACCTGCAGGGACGAAGCGTTAATTCCGACCACGGCTTGCGCGTAGGTTTCGGCGTCAGATGTCTCCGTGCCCGTGACCGCGAAAATCTCATTCAAGCTCGGGTCATACGCTGGCGAGGTCCAGATGCCCCCTCCTTGCGATCCATCCGGCACAAGGTCAAGCGTGTTGACAACCTCGTGAGTGGAAAGGTCGACCTGGATCAGTTGCCCCTGTATCAGCGGGCAATCGCCGAGGCTGGCCACGCCAATATACGCGTAGCCGTTAACAATAAGCGGGCTGGACCAGTTGTAGTGCCCCCCAGCGACGCTGTTATCACCAGTATAGACGTCCCAGAGCACGCTGCCGGTACTTGCATCGAGCGCGTACCAATCTGCGTCACCGCCGCCAACATACACCACACCATTTAGCACGGTCGCAGCAGAAGACACGCCTACCGTCTGAGGGTTACAATCTGACTCGCCGGTCGTGATACCTAGGAAGGTCTTCCATATAACTGCCCCCGTGGACGCATTCAAGGCATATTCATAACCGTCCCATGAACCAATGTACGCGACCCCGTTAACGATCGCGGCCTGCGACGCGATGGGTCCGCCAGTGGCGAAGGACCAGAGTTTGGTCAGGTCCGGGGCCTGACTAGCTGATATATTCGTATCAGCGCTTGCCCCGGTTCGTGAATTGTCGTGCAAGGACGTTGTCCAGTCGTCAGTAACCTGCGCATGTGCTGCGCCCGCGTTCACCCCAAAGCCTATAAATGAGACGACGATGAATATCCCGCACGCAATCATGAAATGGGCCTTGGCACGCCTGCTTGTGCGGTAATACCTACCCGATGGATATGCCTTCACAGCGTTCTCCCATTCGGATGAATATCTTCGATATGTCTGCCAGAGGAACGGCCAGAATCAGCCTGGCCATGCATCTCGCAAGACGAACTCGAAGCGCATGCGCGTTCAGCGAACCATGTTCGCGCGATGATCGCCGACAGCCGCTCGTTGCGGGTTTCTCGCTTCATTGTGAGGATACACCAGCTTCGTTGTGAGGATACACCAGAATGAGAGCCCCGTGAGTGCGGTTTGTCTTTGCTACGAAGAAAAAAGTGTCGTCACCTCCGGCGTCGTGCAGCTGCCGACCGCAAGGCTACGCCGACTCGGCTTCGCCACTAGCTCATCGGCGCACCACTGAGCGGCATGGAGCCAGTACGCCATCCTGCATAGTAGGAGGTATGGCCTACGCGAGTTCTATTGCCAGTTGCGCCTCCAACTCTGTTGCTTCTCCATGTGGAGTTTTATGTCCCCAGGAATGGTTATTCTTTGGGGATAGGAGCCTGATCCATGCGCGCCAAGCCGACGCTGACCGCCAAGCCCACCAGAATGGTGTCCCGAAAGCAATGCGTCGGGTGATTCCGTACTGCTCCTTCTGCTTGTGGCGACTCAGAGGATCAGTTGCAGGGTTCACTTCTCCCTGTTCCTGCGCTTTTATGACACCGAAGATCTTCTGGAGGTAAAAGCTGAAGTTCGCCGCGAATGCCAGCAAGCCCACATAGAACACTGGTAGTGGAAATAGGCCGTGAATATACGCGGATACACTTACCCAGTCCTCGAATCGAGAAATCATGTACAGACCGGTGGCCGCCCACGTTATCGGGTTGAGCACCAGAGCGGCCAGGGTGCCGATCATGAATAGGTTGAACGTGACCCAGCGCAGAACACCGACTTTACGCATGCTGCTCAGCGGTCTGCGGAGTGACACGATGCCGGTGATACCGTATCCATGCAACCAGCGTATCCCTTGCCTTCCTGCCAGTCCCCCATGCTCAGGCGCTTCCTCGTTGGTGCTGCTGTCTATCATTGCGCTGCCCCATCCAGCGAGCGCGAGTCGGTAGGCAATATCGGCGTCCTCGGTAGGATTGAGATCCCACGGCCCTTGGAAGGTTACCTGACTGCCGTCTTTCCGATGGGGAAACGTCCACTTGCCGTTCTGGCGAGCGACGTCATCGAGCGCTTCCCGCAGGAAGTAGCAACTGGTGCCACCATAGGGGAATATCAGACCGAGTTTCTCTAGGCCCGGAAGCGTGTACTGGTACTGGACGCAGTACTCTCCGTAGACCATAGACGATACCCAGCTTTTCCCACTTACACCTCTGGGGTTCCAGAAGGTTAGCCTGGCCTGGACTCCTCCGATGCGGCGCCCGTGACGGTCGCAGGGTCTCGCGCGGTACGTCGCCACCATATGAAGCAGTTGATCCTCAGGGACACGATCTTCTGCGTCGAAGGGAACTATGATGTCCCCAGTGGATTGTGGATAACCATAGAGGAGTACCTTGGGCTTCAGGTATGGCCCTGCATCTGGAACCTTGACCACTCTTATGTAGCTCGGCAAGCTCAGCCCGGCGGCCGCCGCGAGAGTAGCGGAGTCGTCCTCGTCGATGAGGAGCAGCACTTCCAAGCGGTCGGTGCGGTAACTAAGCTGCCTGATCGACTTCACTAGGTTACCGATACTATCTGCCTCATCTCGAAGTGCAATGAGTGCAGACACTTTCGGTAGGGTTGGATCGTTTGGATCAGGCAGCGTGTATCTCGGGAAGCTGCGAAACGCTGATGCTCCCCAGAGTATCTGCCTGAACCCGCTGAAGATAACGTAAAACAGGATGATAAGTGCTACCGCTACCTGAAGCGCCCTATGCCACCCAGCGAGCATCCCCAGGGCGATGAATCCGGCGAGAAGCAACGCCGCTGCGGCTTCCTGTCCGCGCGTCAGCAGTATCGCCGCTGAGGCTCGCCTTTGTTCCTGAGTCATTGTGGCCGTCCTCCCCGAGCCAAAATGGTCTTGGCCTCGTAGATCGCGTAAGTGCTATTACTCCACACCCTTTGGTAGTGGGAGAATTCCCCAGCGTTGACGCTCGAACGTACGACGTCGGGGCCGCTACGGGCGATCACTATCGTCGAAATGTCGTTGTGAATCGGGCTTCGAAGCGCAGGCTTCCACAGACCATTGCTGCCTTCATCTACCAACATATTTACCGGGACTGCGTCCTTGATGAGGGCTTCATTACCCCAACTCTGCATCAGGACGAATCCCCCAGGGTAATATTTCTTAAACGCAGCCGCAGCCTGGGCTGTGCCGGTGGTGGCGTGTTCGATTCCGACGAGCTGGCCAACGCCTTGCTGCAGGGTCACTGCATTGACGGCAAAGATTACCCCGATGATGGCAGCACTGGCAGTGAGCTGAAGCTTTGACCACGACAGAGTGCTTGCCAAGTAACCAATGAATATCGCTGCAAGCAGCACCGACGTCAAGCCGTAGCGGACATTGTAATTCTGCCCTGCGAGTTGCACGACATCGAGTGGTCGCTCACCTTGCTCTAGGGTAAGAACGTAGAACGGTATGACCATGAGCAAGGCCAGGACTGGCAACGCCCGAGTGAATGACTGCCGGCCTGTCAACACCCGCGCGACAAATACGGCTAGGCCAACTGCACTGAGTAGCAGGATGGGCGTACCTACGGTGTCGATCATGGCGAAACCATAGGTTTTGATGGCAACCCACCAATTCCCCACAGCTGGATTGCTCCCGACTGGCGGCTTAGCGAACTGGCCATTCACGAAGTAAAATGCGTTGTGGAAGATGATCTGGCACCACGCGAACCATCCGGCGATGCCCGCAAAGCTGAGCAAGCTGATGACTACAAGTCGGTCTCCTGCTCGCCTCCTTCTCAGAAGTGCCGTTAGATTCGGCATAGGCCGTCGCCACGCAACGAAGAAGGCCGACGCAGCCAGAGCAGCAGCGATCGGCCAGGCTTCGTACCTGGTTATCGTAGCCGCCAATGCTGATATGCCCATAGCCACCAGCCAGCCGTAACTGTCTGAGTCGATCCATCTCTGCAGGAAGTAAACTGCCGCAAGCAAGGTGGCGAACATTAGAGACTCGGTCATTGGCGTGCTCTGAAGGTAGAGTACGTAGATACTTAGACCGAACGTTGCTGCGGCAACGACCGCAGGCACCTTTTTGCCAGTCAGTCTATAGACGATCAGGTAGAGCAACGCGCAAGAAGCGATGTAACCCGCCATCGACCAGATACTTCCGGCAAGACCGGTCTGGTACATCGTATTGTTCCAGGCGAACATGACTTGCAGCATGTCGGGGCCTGGCAGCCAGGAGCCACCGAATTGGGCGATGCCTGGTGTTCTGCCATCGACCACCCGTCGGGCGATCAACAAGTAACTGTTCGCATCGGAGAACCGCAAAACGGCGTGATGCAAAGCTACGATTACATATGCGGTGACTGACATAGCGGTAGCAGCTATTACGATCAGCCATGCCGTCCGGTCTCGTCCTTGCGGTATCACGACGGCCCCCCTCAGGGTGGTTTTCATGGTTCCCCAATGTCTCGACACGGGCTTCCGGTATCGTCCGGTCATAAGGTTCAACCGGACTTTGAAGGGGTCGAACACCGACTGAGTGGCTGCGCGAATGAGTGATTCTCCAACCAGCCCCGCTCCTTGCTCCTTTGGGTCGCGCCAATCCGGCACTTTAAATGCTTCGATCTCGTGTCCAAACATCTGTGCCAATGCAAGGATTTCCGTATCGAAACCCCATTGCAATAGCCGGATACGGCAGAAGAGCTCTTTGGCCACTTGCGACTTAAACACCTTGAAGCCACACCGCGTGTCGCTGATACCGGGCACGGCCACAAATCTTGTTAGAAGGCTGTTTACAACAGAGATCAGATTCCGTACCGGGGAGTTGTGGTAGCGTCCAACGTTGCGGACGCCAATTCCCACGGTGCCGTTCTGCTCTATGAACGCTTTGATCCATTGCAAGTGCCGCAAGGGAGTGGCCAGGTCTGCGTCCATGAACATGCAGTAGCGGCCACGGGCCACGAGCATTCCTTCACGCACGTCTCTTCCTTTCCCGATCCTTGGACCAGGGCGGACGAGCAGGAAGTGCTGGAACAGATTTTCCTTGGTCTCGGCAATCAGGGTAGTATTGTCGGTGCCGTCCGCTGCGACTACGATGACCTCGACGACTCCGAGGTCGAACCTTTCGAGGAAGACAGCCAGCGAATCAAGTGTTTTGCCGATAAACGGCTCTTCGTTGTACGCCGGCACGATGATACTCAGATCCACGCTATAGTGGTCTTCAGTTCCTCGCGTAATTATTTTAGTCTCTGGATTTTTTCTATATCCGAAGGTAGCGGTCGCGAAGGTCAAGAGTCGTTTAGGATTCAACGAGAGAAGACGCATTAATTCCCCCTTTGGCATCGTTATGCCATCGACAAGGGTGGCCATTAAGACGCAACTAAATCAGCCGATTAATGCCGACATCAAGCAGGGACTCGTTGCGCTGCGAGTTTAAAACGACTCAGGGAATAAGCCACGCTATAATGGAAAACATCGTCCAGCGTGAATATACGTCCAAGCCGTGCGCTACTCTCCGGGCCAGTCAGCTGCCGAGCGTGTAAAAGCGGCTTCCACAGTTGATCGGCTACGTTTTCTCCCGACGATGACAGGCGAAAAATTCGCGCGAGGCTCAGTGAGGCCCGCGACCTATGGGGACTTGCGGCTCCTTTTCTGCCGACTGATCCCTCCCCCCCCCTAGCTAGCTCCCACGTGCGCCCGATGCCGCTTCCCATCCGAATACGGCATCTTTGGTACGCCCTTCCTCCCAGCCGTTAGCGTGCCATAGGAGATGCAGAACCGCTAGAGAATAGGGACTGATTTACCTGATGTTTACCCAATTTGGTTCGATCCCGTACCTACGTGGTCACTGATGTCAAATTACATGAATGTCCGTAATATAGCTTATGTCCGGATCGCGTTGCCGGATCGCGAGCGTCTGACCTGCGGAAATTTAACTGGATGAAGTTCGATTGAAGACCTACATGGTGGCCTTACCTCATATGGCGGCCACCGACTGCTGGCCGGTACATTCGCGGAAACGGTTGTGACTAGCGCCACCTCAGGGGTAAAAGTGGTTGCTGCGTCAGATGATGTACCGACGAATCATGCTGGCCTGCTCTACATGACTGGCATGGTCGGCGCCGTCGAGCGATAAATTCCGCAGAGCCGCGACTTGGCCTCGATGCATTTTAACCAGGACGAATCCATCGGCGTATAGGCGATCTCGACGCTGTCCGCCGACGCCTATGTTCCCGCGCAGGCGTCGTAGGCCATGGTCAGGTGCGGGCTGAAGTTGTCGCAGATGAGCGCGATCCGGATGCCACCGGGTACAGCGAGGGCAGGTACCGGCAGAGCTTCAGGAGCCGAGCCCGAGGCTTGCTCGCTTGAGGGTCCCGTACAGTTTGTTCTCACCCAGCTCAGAGGGAGCGAATAGGCGCCGGACCCCGGCGCTGCAGGTGTAGGTCGCGCGCATCCAAGGGCCGCGGCACGCGGCCGGCGGACGGCTGAGCTGTTCTGGCGCCTGTCGCAGGGGTGGCCGATCGACAGGCGCCGCCATGGAAACCGACATTATGTGTGTCCGAGGGTGCCGGTATCTGCCACGATGGCGTCGTAGCTTACGAACTTGACGAGCAGGCCTGATGAGGCGTCGGTCCATGGGGTCAGCAAGCACGAGGCTGGGCGGCTGCGTGAGCATAGCGGGCGAAACGCCGAAATCGGAAAATCTTACCGGACTTCGCGTAATGCCTCGCGGGCGAGTGTCACATCCGAAGTGACGACTAAATCAGCGGCGCCCACGGCCACCGATCAGCCTGTCGTGGGTATCGTGGTCTTCTCTTTTGGAAGTCGCGGCTCCGACTTGGAGCCAGGCCCCCTTAATGAACGACTGGGCCGAGCGGTCGCCGACATTGCCTCTAATGTAAACTCATCCTTCTTCATAGTTGCGCAGTGGGAAGTGGCCCGAGCACTCGTATCGCTTGGAATCGATTGCGAGATAGTAGACTCTGATAGTGAATCGTATCTAGACACTGAAACAGTATGGACGCATGCTCAGAGATCTTTTCGTGAAATCGGCGTCCGGTCTGTCATTCCTGTTGCCCAGCCTTTCTTGCATCTGTCCGCAGTACGCTACCTGATCGCCCGGGATCATCGTTTCATTGTACAGGCGCAGCCTGTCCCATTTATTGGATGGGACAGAAGCTCTTTGAATCGGCAATGGTGGACGAGAGGTCCTGTCAGATTTTTGTGTTATTCAGTGTTGCGCCTGGCCCGCGTTCCCGGACTAGAAGCAATCCGACGACATTCCAAAAATTCCTGACCTCCGTTGTCGCGCTACCGGCGCGAGCTCGAGCACGCCCTGAAGGCGCTCCCCGAGCACGCTGCCGTCCGCGAGCTTCTCCGGGGGAAGCTCGCCGGGGTGCTCGGCGAGCAGGAAAGCCGTGTCGTCATCGCCGACGCGGCCGTCCGATGACCGGCACCGGGTCCGCATCCGGCATCCTGTCCCAGGTCCCGGCACGGGGGGCCGGGCGGGTGCCTGCGGCTAGCTGGCCCTGTCCCGGAGATGCCGCCCGGATCGCCGACTTCCTGCGTGAGCACCCGTCCTGGTCGGTGTTCTGGGACAAGCACTGGGCGCTGTGGCGCGTCACCGAAGACGACCCCGACTCCAGCCTGTACGCCGCGAGCGCGGACGCCGGCATCGTGATCGGCTACATGACACGGCACGTCCTCTAGCGCGGACACGATGACCGAGGCCCGGCATGCTTACTCCATTACTACAATGCGCGCGGATCCCCTGCCAAGTAAGCCGCAGTTGTCCGTGTTTGTGGCGTGCCACGACTTCGCGTCCTGGAATCAGAGCAACGACGGCAAGTTTGCCGATCTGAGCAAGCTCGGGCTTCTTCTAACTGCTAGCGCTTCGGCCCCAGCTAGGCTACTACATCAGGACCTATCCACGCTGGAGTCTGACGTTACTAGGGCGTCTAAGGCAAGCGGCAACCCGCAGCGGGCCAAAGAAGAGATGACGCTGACAGCGGTGTACACGGTCGAGCGGGACTGCTACTCCGTGAATCCCGGCCCGTGACGGCGCAAACCGCCGGTGCTGCCTGAAGATTCTGCGCGCGCGTTGGCGCTAGGGCCGGTTTGCCGCCTGGCGTTTCAGGCTGCAGGGGGATGGCCGCTGCTCTTCCTAGCCGACGGCTTGTCCCGGATCGCCTGCTGACGAGGATGTTGGCTCGGTCAAAACGCCTCGCTGACTTGGGCTGATCCCTCCTTTCTGGGCTGAAACTGTCGGCTCTCGACGGCGGCCTCGCCAATGCCGACCCAAAGACGCTGTGCTACCGGGTGCGCGACTTCAAGATCCCGGAGGCGAAAGATAATCTGCGGACGGGTGGTGTCCCATGCTAAGACGTCGTCACGCTTACATTGTCGAATGTGGATGTGTTGAGCGCGTTGGGATTATGCGAGGTCACGAATAGCCCGATAGTCACCGGATCCGTCATCGAGATAGTCGTCGTCCCGACCTGGGTCCAGTTGGTCCCGTCCGGCGACGTATAGGCCGTGATGGTGTTTCCGGACCGGGTCAGCTTCAGCCAGGCGTTCGGGAAGGTGTAGCTCCCTCCGCTGACACCGGTGTTATAGCCGTACTGGAAGGCGATGCCGTTGCCTGGCGTCACGGCGAGCAGGGCGTAGCTGGAACCGCTGGTGGTGGACTGCTTGATCATGATCCCGGACTTCGCCCACGGGTCAGTATCCGACTGGGCAGTCACCCGCGCCACGATACTGCCGTCACCGGCCAGGCTCTGCGAGACGTAGTTGGACTGGTCGGTAGTCCCCCAGATATCGGCGCCGCCGCCGTTTACCGTGAACACACCGTTCGAGTAAGAGGCAGAACCCGCCGGGGTCGGGCTCCCCACATCAGAATCCGACCAGGGAACCGGCAAGCTTGGGCTTCCCGTAGATACGCTCACGTTGTCGAATGTGGATGTG
>Ga0302325_10006356_pt1 | contig 26573 bp, 16 predicted proteins | sample Palsa_T0_2_FD_201948 | JGI IMG/M metagenome (GOLD analysis project Ga0302325, IMG submission 201948) | Peat permafrost microbial communities from Stordalen Mire near Abisko, Sweden - Palsa_T0_2 | ecosystem: Environmental > Terrestrial > Soil > Palsa > Peat permafrost | place: Sweden: Abisko... | reverse complement strand
TCGAGGCGCTGCATATCACCCGAAGCATGCAGGACAGGGCGGACCAGTTGGCCACGGAGGTCAATGACGTCAATGACCGGCTGCAATTGATCAGCAGGCTGAGCAATCTTAGCCTCGAACTATACAGCTGGTATATCCGCAACGGGGTAGCGCGGAATGAACGGGACGAGGAGGCGGTACAGGAGTTCTTTGAGAAACACTTGCCGCAGGATCAGAGTCAGTGCCAGGGGTTCTATGAAAAGCTGTATTTGTACCAGAGCTTTTGCTGGTATTTTTTTATCCGGCAGGACTTTTTGTTATATTACCGCTATACGCAGAAATGGGTGGACCTTTTTGAAAAAGAGCCGTTCATGGTCGTCGTGGAAACGTCCCATTATATTAAGGGCATGCATAACCTGTTGTCGGCGCATTTCGACCTGCTGAACGACCAGAAATTCAGGGAGACGCTGCGGCAATTCGAGGTCTTTTCCGAGTCGGATATCGTGAAGAATAATGTAAACAACCGTATCCAAACGTTTGTATACCTCTATATTTCGAAGATCAACCAGCACTTTATCGATGGCACGTTCACGGAGGGCCTTTCACTGGTGCCTTATATAGAGGAGAAGCTAAAAGAATACTGGATCTACCTAGACCGTCACCGGATACTGGTGTTCTACTATAAGATCGCCTGTTTGTACTTCGGGAGCGGGGATTATGAGACGACGATCGTCTACCTCAGCAAGATCATCAACTGGAAGGTGGATCTGCGTACCGATCTGCAATGCTATTCCAGGCTGCTACACCTCATCGCCCACTATGAATTAGGCAATTTTCAGTTGTTGGAGTACCTGATCAAGTCCGTTTACCGGTTCATGGCCAAGATGGGCAACATGAGCCTGGCAGAAGAGGAGATCTTTGGCTTTTTGCGTAAGAGTTTCAAGTTATCGCCGGACAAGTTGAAGCCGGAATTCGGGAAGCTGGTGGAAAAGCTGAAGAAATATGAGAAGAACCGATTCGAGACGCGGGCTTTTTTGTACCTGGACATCATATCGTGGCTGGAGAGCAAGATCCGGCAGGTGCCGGTGCAGGATGTGATCAGGGAGAAGTATTTGAATGGTACGAGGAGGGGGTGATGTTTTATGTCCGGCCTTCGGCCGAAACGCCTCCGGCGTTTCCTGTCGTGGCTGGAGAGCAAGATCCGGCAGGTGCCGGTGCAGGATGTGATCAGGGAGAAGTATTTGAATGGTACGAGGAGGGGGTGATGTTTTATGTCCGGCCTTCGGCCGAAACGCCTCCGGCGTTTCCTGTCGTGGCTGGAGAGCAAGATCCGGCAGGTGCCGGTGCAGGATGTGATCAGGGAGAAGTATTTGAATGGTACGAGGAGGGGGTAGGGGTGGGCCGGATCGAAGGGCGGCGCCAACCGGATCGAAGGGCGGGGCCAAATATACAGGCCGTGGAAAATATTATTTTTTAGTGTAAAATCCGTACCTTTGCCCTCCTTGATTTGGCCCCATGCGCATATATTGAGTTTATGATTAGCCTCCCGGAGAGATACTGGGTAGGGTAATTTTTTGATATACAAGGGGTTAGAGCGAGTTAAAAAAAGCATATTGCAATATGGCTATTAAAAAAGAAAATCGTCCCAGAGCCACTTTTTCAAAAATCACTATCGGTCTTGCATCCCCTGACAGCATCCTGGAAAGGAGTTACGGGGAGGTATTGAAGCCGGAGACGATCAACTACCGTACGTACAAGCCTGAAAGGGATGGCCTGTTCTGTGAGCGGATCTTTGGTCCCGTTAAGGATTATGAATGTGCCTGCGGCAAATACAAGCGGATACGCTATAAGGGTATCGTGTGTGACCGTTGCGGGGTTGAGGTAACGGAAAAGAAGGTAAGGCGTGAGCGGATGGGGCACATCAAGCTGGTGGTCCCGGTCGTACATATCTGGTATTTTAAATCTCTTCCCAACAAGATCGGTTATTTGCTGGGGATGAGCTCCAAGAAACTGGAGAGCATCATCTATTATGAACGTTACGTGGTTATTCAGGCCGGTGTCCGTGTCGACAAGGGTCAGAATTACGGTGACCTGCTGACGGAAGAAGAGTACCTGGAGATCCTGGAGACATTGCCCAAGGATAACCAGTACCTGCCCGACGAAGATCCCAATAAGTTCCTCGCCAAGATGGGTGCGGAAGCTGTACATGATCTGCTGGAGCGGATCGAGCTTGACCAGCTTTCCTTTGACTTGCGGAATGCGGCTGCCAATGAGACCAGCCAGCAGCGTAAGGCTGATGCCTTGAAGCGGCTGAGCGTGGTAGAAGCTTTCCGTGATGCCAATTCCCGGATCACCAACCGTCCTGAATGGATGGTCATGCAATATATACCCGTCATTCCACCGGAACTGCGTCCGCTGGTGCCGCTGGATGGGGGTCGTTTTGCGTCTTCCGACCTGAATGACCTTTATCGCCGGGTGATCATCCGGAACAACCGCCTGAAGCGTCTGTTGGAGATCAAGGCGCCGGAAGTCATTCTCAGGAATGAGAAGCGCATGCTGCAGGAGGCCATCGACAGCCTGTTTGACAACTCCCGTAAGTCCAATGCCGTGAAGGCGGAAGGCGGTCGGGCGCTGAAATCGCTGAGTGATGTGTTGAAGGGCAAGCAAGGCCGTTTCCGTCAGAACCTGCTCGGTAAACGTGTCGACTACTCTGGTCGTTCGGTTATCGTGGTGGGACCTGAGTTGAAGCTGCATGAGTGTGGTCTGCCAAAGGATATGGCGGCGGAGCTTTTCAAACCGTTCATCATCCGGAAGCTGATCGAGCGTGGTATTGTGAAGACGGTGAAGAGTGCCAGGAAGCTGGTAGATAAGAAAGAAGCTATAGTCTGGGATATCCTGGAAAATATATTGAAGGGTCATCCGGTGATGCTGAACCGGGCCCCTACGCTGCACCGTTTGAGTATTCAGGCGTTCCAGCCCAAGCTCATCGAGGGTAAGGCGATACAGCTGCATCCGTTGGTCTGTACGGCGTTCAACGCCGACTTTGACGGTGACCAGATGGCCGTTCACGTGCCGTTGAGCAGTGCAGCCGTATTGGAAGCCCAGCTGTTGATGTTGTCTTCGCATAACATTCTCAACCCGCAGAATGGTACGCCGATCACCCTGCCTTCACAGGACATGGTGTTGGGTCTGTACTATATCACCAAGGGACGTAAATCTACGCCTGAGCTGAAAGTCAAGGGCGAAGGAAAAGCATTTTATAGCGCAGAAGAGGTGATCATTGCCTATAATGAAGGCAGGATCGATCTGCATGCGTTCATAAAGGTAAAGACCAGGGTGAGGAATCCGGACGATACCCTGGAACTCAAGCTTCTGGAAACGACTGTCGGCCGTGTATTGTTCAACCAGAACGTACCAGTTGAGGTTGGTTTCGTGAACGCCCTGCTCACCAAGAAGTCCCTGCGGGAGATCATTGGTAATATCATCAAGTGGACGAATATCCCTAAGACGGTGAAGTTCCTGGATGACATCAAGCTGTTGGGATTCCGGATGGCCTTCCGCGGTGGTTTGTCGTTCAACATCAATGACCTGATCATACCCGATACCAAGGAACAGCAGCTGGATAACGCGAAGGTGGAAGTCGACGAAGTTTGGGAGAACTACAATATGGGGTTGATCACCAACAACGAACGATACAACCAGATCGTGGATATCTGGTCGCGTGTGGATACGAGGATCACGGAGTCGCTGATCGTCGAACTGGCCAATGACAAACAGGGTTTTAACTCGGTATACATGATGCTGGACAGCGGCGCCCGCGGCAGCAAGCAGCAGATCAAGCAGCTGGCTGGTATCAGGGGTCTGATGGCCAAGCCGAGGAAATCGGGCTCTACGGGGAGCGAGATCATCGAGAACCCGATCCTCTCGAATTTCAAGGGTGGTCTGAACGTATTGGACTACTTTATCTCCACGCACGGTGCGCGTAAGGGTCTGGCCGATACGGCGTTGAAGACGGCCGATGCCGGTTACCTGACCCGTCGTCTGGTGGACGTTGCGCAAGACGTCGTGATCACGGAAGAGGATTGCGGCACGCTGAGAGGTATAGCGACCTCGGCGTTGAAAGACAATGAAGACGTTGTGGAGCCGCTATATGATCGTATCCTTGGTCGTACGTCGTTGCACGATGTGTACGATCCTGCGAGCGACAAACTGATCGTTGCCGCCGGTGACCAGATCACCGAAGAGATCGGCAAGGCGGTCGAAGATGCGGGTATCGAGATCATCGAGATCCGTAGTGTACTGACTTGTGAGAGCAAGCGTGGGGTGTGCGTGAAATGTTATGGCAAGAACCTGGCGACGGGCTATACGACCCAGAAGGGTGATGCGGTGGGTATCATTGCAGCCCAGAGTATTGGTGAGCCTGGTACACAGCTTACCCTGCGTACCTTCCACGTGGGTGGTGTCGCCGGCAGTGCTTCCGTAGAATCCACGATGATGGCCAAGTTCGAAGGAACTGTACAGTTTGACGGGTTGCGGACGGTAACTGCGAAGAATAGTGACGGTGAGAATGTCCAGATCGTCATCGGCCGTACGGGTGAGGTGAGGATCATGGATGTGAAGAATGACCGGCTGCTGATCACGAATAACGTTCCCTATGGCGCTACGCTGAACGTGAAAGACGGGCAGAAGCTGGCGAAGGGCGAAGTGATCTGCACCTGGGATCCCTTTAACAACGTCGTTATCTCCGAGATCGCCGGTAATGTCAAGTTCGATGCCGTTATCGAAGGTATCACTTACCGTGAAGAGGCTGACGAACAGACGGGTCACCGCGAGAAGGTGGTTATCGAAACAAAAGACAAGACCAAGATACCTTCTATCAATATCGAGGGTGGAAAGGAAGTAAAGAGCTATAACCTGCCGGTTGGATCGCATATCGTGATCGAAGAGGCAGAGGAAGTGAAGGCAGGACAGGTAATCGTGAAGATACCGCGTGTGCTGGGTAAGCTGCGTGATATCACGGGTGGTCTGCCCCGCGTTACCGAGCTGTTCGAAGCGCGTAATCCGGGTAACCCGGCCATTGTCAGCGAGATCGATGGCGTGGTTGCTTTTGGGAATATCAAGCGTGGTAACAGGGAGATCATCGTGGAGGCCAAGGACGGGGTAGTGAAGAAGTACCTGGTACCGCTGACGCGTCAGATCCTCGCCCAGGATGGTGACTTTATCAAGGCCGGCGCTCAGTTGTCGGATGGTCAGGTCGCTCCCGCTGATATCCTGTCGATCAAGGGGCCGTTTGCGGTTCAGGAATATGTGGTGAATGAAATTCAGGAAGTGTACCGGCTTCAGGGTGTGAAGATCAACGACAAGCATATCGAGGTGATCGTGCGCCAGATGATGCGGAAACTGACGATAGTCGACCCAGGCGATACCCGTTTCCTGGAAGAGGATACGGTTGACAAGTTCGAGTTCCTGGAAGAGAATGACTGGATCTTCGATAAGAAGGTGGTCTCCGATCCGGGTGAATCGACGAAGCTGAAGGCTGGCCAGATCGTTTCTCTGCGGGAAGTGCGGGAGGAGAATTCCATTCTGCGCCGTAACGACAAGAAACTGGCTGAATTCCGGGATGCGAGGGCTGCGACTTCCGCGCCGCTGCTGCTGGGTATCACCAAGGCTTCTCTGGGTACGCAAAGCTGGATATCTGCGGCTTCGTTCCAGGAGACGACCAAGGTGCTGTCTTCGGCCGCTATTCAGGGTAAGAGCGACGATATGCTCGGTCTGAAGGAGAATGTGATCACGGGCCATCCGATCCCGGCTGGTACTGGTCTGCGTGATTTCGAGAACATGATCGTGGGCAGCAAGGAAGAATATGAATTGTTGCAAACGACGCGTGAAGCCATGCAATTCGATGAAGAGGAGTAACGAGCGCAGCGAAGTTACCGGGCGAACGCTTGCCGGTGGCAAGCGTGAAGCTCTTTTGCATCAGAAGCAATAATAGATTGTTAAAAAAAACGAAGGAAGGAGGCCATATGCCTCCTTCTTTTTTATATTCGCAGCCATATGAAGTATATTTCTACCATTCTTAGTGTCATAGCCCTGGGTTTGATCGGTGTATTGTTCTTTTCGCAGAACCGCCAGTTGGAGGAGATGAGGAAGCATGTGGACAGCGAAAAGAAGTCTCAAGGAAGTGGCTTCAAGGTTGCCTACTTCGACATGGACAGTCTCGAGGCGCACTATGATTATTTTAAAGATGCGCAAACGCAGGTGAAGGTTAAGGAGAATGCTATGAACCAGGAGCTGAGCAGCCTGGACCGGGCCAATCAGAAGAAGATCGAGGCCTGGCGTCAGAAGGGGAATGCGATGACGCAGGCGGAGGGGGAGCAGGCTCAGCAGGAGTATCAACAGATGCAGCAGGTATTTGCAAGTCGTAAGCAGGCTTTGGAGCAGGAGCTGTATAAGAATACGGAGGATCTGAAGACCAATATCCGCAAGAAGATAGAAGATTTTCTCAGGGACTATAACAAGCAAAAGAGTTATTCCTACATCATCGAATACGATCCCAGTTCGTTTATCTATAACAAAGACACGGTCTACAATATCACGCCGGATCTCGTCGACGGGCTGAATGCGGCCTATAAGAAAAAGTAAGTAGTTATCATGTTTTTGGGGGTTTTTGCTATATTGTAGCTTATGGCAGAAACTACCAAAACTACGGCATTCAAACCCTCGCTCGGGTTGATGGATGGGACCCTGATCGTTGCGGGGTCAATGATCGGTTCCGGTATCTTTATCGTCAGTGCGGATATTACCCGGACCGTAGGCAGTGCCGGCTGGCTGATTGTTGTTTGGCTGATCACGGGTTTTATGACCATTTCGGCCGCCGTGAGTTATGGTGAGCTGAGTGGGATGTATCCCAAGGCCGGGGGGCAATATGTTTATTTGAAAGAGGCCTACAATCCGCTTACGGGTTTCCTTTATGGCTGGAGTTTTTTTGCGGTGATCCAGACGGGGACTATCGCTGCGGTGGGGGTCGCTTTTTCGAAATTTGCCGGCTATTTCTTTCCGCGGCTGGAATTAAGCGACAATCCTTATAATGTTTGGTTTAGTATCGGGGATTTCCACTTTCATTACGCGCAATTGGCGTCTATTTGCCTGATCATCTTTCTGACCTGGGTCAATACACGGGGGATCGAGTCGGGGAAATGGATCCAGCGGATCTTTACTTTTACAAAGCTGGTGTCGTTGTTTGGGTTGGTTATCCTGGGATTTTTGCTTGGGGCGAGCCATGAAGTGTGGCAGCACAATTGGACGGATGCCTGGACGATGAGCAAGCTCACTGTGGGGCAGGGCGGCAGCATTGCCGAGCCGGTGATAGGGCTGGCGGTGGTCGGGGCAATCGCCGCGGCCATGACGGGGTCTATCTTTTCCAGCGATGCCTGGAATAATGTGACGTTTATTGCGGGAGAGATGAAGAACCCCAAAAGAAATATCGGGCTTAGTCTTTTTTTGGGCACGCTGATCATCACCATCATTTATATTTCGGCCAATCTGATGTACCTGAGTGTGATGCCGCTGAACGATATCGCCGGGGCGCCGCAGGATCGGGTAGCCGTATCGGCCGCGAATGTGATCTTTGGGCATACCGGTACGTATGTGATCGCCGTGATGATCATGATCTCGACTTTTGGTTGTAACAACGGCTTGATCCTGGCTGGGGCGAGGGTATATTATACTATGGCCGGTGATGGGTTGTTTTTTAAGGCGGCCGGGAAGCTCAATCGAAACAGGGTCCCCGGGTGGGCGCTTTGGGCGCAGTGTTTGGCGGCGTCGATCCTGTGTATCAGCGGCAAGTATGGCGACCTGTTAGATATGATCGCTTTTGTGGCCGTGTTCTTCTATGCGTTGACGGTCTTGGGGATCTTTATCCTCCGGCGGAAGCGGCCGGACCTGGAGCGTCCTTATAAAGCTTTTGGCTATCCGGTGTTGCCTGTGATCTATATTATTCTGGCGCTGGTGTTTTGCGTGGCGCTGATCATTCAGAAGCCGAAGTATGCGACCTGGGGGCTGATCATTGTGTTGATTGGTATACCTTTGTATTATATCGCGGTTTCCCGGAAGGGGCGGCCGGAGATACAATAAATTTTGTATGACGGACTTTAAGCAATTGTTCGGTGAATTTGGGCGGCTCAAAGCTGGGGTGATAGGAGATGTGATGCTGGATACTTATTTGTGGGGGCATGTGGAGCGGATATCGCCGGAGGCGCCGGTGCCTGTAGTGGCGTTGGAACGTACGGAATACCGGATCGGCGGGGCCGGAAATGTCGCGTTGAACCTGGCTTCGTTGGGCGCCAGGGTCGATGTGCTTTCCCTGATCGGCAAGGATGCGGATGGTGAGAAACTGGTCGGACTGTTGGGAGAGAAAAGGATCGGGACGGCCAGGCTGTTGATGGGCGAGAGCAGGATCACAACGAACAAGGCCCGGGTCATGGGGCGTAATCAGCAAATGTTAAGACTGGATTCGGAGACTACCAGGGATCTGGGCAAAGCGGAGGAAGACGCTTTGCTGGAGGAGGTGCGCCGGTATGTGGAAAAGGAGGCGCCGCAGGTGATGATCTTCGAGGATTATAATAAGGGGGTGTTGACTCCGCGGGTCATCAGGGAAGCTTTGGCGCTTTGCCGTCATCATGGGATCATTACGGCGGTGGACCCAAAACGAAAGAACTTTTTTTCCTATGAAGGGGTGACGATCTTTAAGCCGAATTTGAAAGAGGTGCGGGAGGGGTTGAATATCCTGGCGGAGGATATCCGGTTGCCGGCTTTGCGACAGATACATCAACAACTGGCGGAGCGACTGGGGCATAGCATTTCCTTTATCACGTTGAGTGAGAAAGGGGTGTTTCTTCAATTAGGGGAGCAGGCGGCGCATATCCCTTCGCATATCCGCAATATCGCGGATGTTTCGGGGGCCGGTGATACGGTGATTGCCGTTGCTTCGTTGGTGTATGCGGCTACCCGTGATGCTCAGCTTATGGGGGAGGTTGCCAATATCGCCGGAGGGTTGGTTTGCGAGGAGGTGGGCACGGTGGCTATCAGCAAAGACAGGCTCCTGGAGGAATGCGGGAAACTGCTGGGTGGGAAATGAATGGATTTCCCACGTATTTGGAGTAGTTTCGTACTATGTCCAGATATACAATTGCGATACATGGCGGTGCTGGCACCATCCTCAAGGCGGATATGACCCCTGAGCTGGAAGAGGCTTATTTGGCCGGTCTGCAACAGGCGATGCATGCGGGTTTTGCCGTCTTAGAGCAGGGTGGATCGGCGGTCAATGCCATCAAGGCTACCATCGTCATATTGGAAGACAATGTCCTGTTCAATGCCGGCCGGGGATCGGTTTTTACGAAGAAAGGCGTGCAGGAGATGGATGCGGCGATCATGGATGGGCGGACGCTGGATGCCGGATCGGTTACAGGGGTTCGTAATGTCCGGAACCCCATCGAACTGGCGACGGAGGTCATGATCAACAGCAATCATGTTTTTCTGAGTGGGAAGGGTGCCAGTGATTTTGCCATCAAGCAGGGGATCAAACTGGAACCGGACGAATATTTCTTTTCTCAATTCCGGTATGATCAGTGGAAGTCGATACGTGACAGCGATACGTATTCGCTGGATCATACGCATCAGCGGCTGGAAGAGCTGATGCGGGACAAGAAGTTTGGTACGGTAGGTGCTGTGGCGTGCGATCAGCAGGGGAATATTGCCGCCGCCACGAGTACCGGGGGAATGACCAACAAAAAATATGGCCGGATCGGGGATAGTCCTATCATTGGCGCGGGGACCTATGCCAACAACATGACCTGTGGCATTTCGTGTACGGGTCATGGGGAGTTGTTCATCAGAGCGGTGGCCGCGCATGATGTGAGCTGTCTAATGGAATACAGGGGGCTGAGCCTGCAGGAGGCCATGGAGATCGTGGTGCATGACAAACTGATCGCGATCGGTGGTGAGGGGGGTATGATTGGCGTGGATGCGTTGGGGAATGCTGCGTTGGTATTCAACAGCCAGGGCATGTATAGGGGCTTCAAAAGCAGTGACGGCGCCGAGGTCGTGGCCATCTATAAATAAATCATGAAAAAGTATGTTGTCGTTGTAGCCGGGGGATCGGGGGCGCGGATGGGCGGCGCGCTGCCCAAGCAGTTCCTTTTGGTGCATGGCAGGCCGGTGCTCTGGCATACGCTGAATACTTTTTTGTCTGCCTATGCCGATTTGTCGGTGATCCTGGTAGTGCCGGGTGACTACCGTACGGCTGGCCTGGACGTCGTGGCTTCTACCGGGGCCCCGGAGCGGATCAGGATGGCGGATGGCGGCGTTACGCGTTTTCATTCGGTGCGCAACGGGTTGGAACTGATCGGGGAGGAGTCCATTGTCTTCGTGCACGACGGTGTACGATGCCTGCTGACGACTGCGCTTGTGCATCGTTGTTATGAGGCGGCCCTGCAATACGGGTCGGCTATTCCCGTGGTCGATTCCAAGGATAGCGTCCGGTTCCTGACGGGGAAGACCAGTGAGGCAGTCGAGCGGAGCCGGGTGAGGCTGGTACAGACGCCGCAGACCTTTCGCAGCGATGTGCTGCTGAATGCCTACCAAAGAGAATATTCCCTGCAATTTACGGACGAGGCCACGGTGGTGGAGGCGTCGGGGCATACGGTGCACCTGGTGGAAGGAGAACCCGACAATATCAAGCTGACGCATCCCATGGACCTCATCGTGGCCGAAAGGCTGCTGAAGGGGAGGGAATAGGAGGCGGTTAACGTTTCAGGAGTCGCGCGGGCCAGAGCAGCCGGTTGTGTCGATAGAAAAAATACGGCTGCTGCGTGCTGCCGAAGTTGGCATAGAAATGAGCGATACCGGGGATGTCGGAGCCTTCGAAGTCGAGTACCATGCCGCTGCCGGCGAACTCCCGGATGAGTTGATCCAATAAAAAATGGTTGGCTTCCACGTCGCGCCCCTTCGGAAGGGTACCGGACTGGAGCAGGTAGAGGCGTTTGTGGTCGCTGAGCAGCAGCCCGGTGGCGAGGAGTCCCAGTTCATTGCTCGTGACGACCCGGAGGATGAGCTGCTGCTGTTTCCTGAGATAGATGCATAGCTGTTCAAAGCGTTGGTAATCTGCCGGGCTGGTGCTGGGGATCTTATGGGAATAGAGGCTGCGAAAGGTCTCCAGGAGATCGCCGGGGCCGTGCCAGGGGGAGTAGGACAGGTCCCAGCGTGCCGCGCGCCTGAGGTTATAGGCCAGGTCTTTTTTGTACTGCGTGGCCAGTTGATCGTAGGGTGCATCGAGCCGCAAGATATAGTTGACCTGCGGCCGGAGTGAGGGGAGTGGGTTTCCGTGGTTGAGGAAGATCTCCGCGAAACGGAAATGGCGGGCGGATGCGGCAAGGAAAGCCTGTATAACGTCTGGCGGGAGCGCTTCGCGGGAGAAGATCCCCGTTTGCTGGGTAAATGCCGGCTGATACAGATAGCGAATACCGGCCTTACGGCGCCAGGTGAGGGGCATGACGGCCGCGTAGTCATCGAGCACGAGGGCGTCCCACTGGCCGGCGGCCATGTGGTCCAGATAATAGTGAAAGCCATAGATGAGCCCGTTTGCCGCCCCGTTGATACACTGATCCCAGCGCGCCGTGTCGATGTCCTGTCTTTTCAGGTAACGAATATGGTAGTCCGTGTTCATCAGATCGGCGAATAGCCAAATAATTTTTTCCAGTCTATGTTTTGCAGGTCGAGGCTAAAGGATATTTTTTTCCAGAAGCTGTTCTGATCGGGGACGGTGCGGAGTTGGGAGGAGAAGTCGCTGCTATATACCAGGGGTGCATAGATGCGGAGGACGTCGTGGAAGAGGTCCAGCTCGAATCCGCCTGTATAGAGAAAGTGGCTGGTCGGCGGGTTTGACTGCCAGGCTTCGGCGTAGGTGCCGACATCGACAAATATCTTTAGCGGAAGCCATACGGGGACGATTGCGCGGGGCAGGGTTGTCCTGGCGTTCAGGGAGGTCACCCAGTTATCCGAGCGGCCCTGCAAGCCCTGGAAGAGATCGGTGCGCAGATGGAGGTCGCCGTCCCGGTCCATGATCTGCTGGCTGGCGAAGCCGGTGAATGCGCTTCTGCCGAGGAAGAAATTGTCGTAGGTATAGTCTTCGTTGCCTCTTACCGCTGTCAGCTTTGGTTCGAAGGGCGAGAGGTCTTCCGATGCCGACTGGCCGCCGAGGTAGCCGAATTTGGCGCCGAAGAGGCGGATATCGAGGCCTCCCCCGTTTGCGTAGTTGAAGAAATAATTGCCGGTAAAATTGATCCGGTAAAAATTGGGGGCCTGTTGTAGTTGCAGGATGGCTTTATAGGGATAGAGCACCCTGCTGTCCTTTATTTGGAGACTGAGCTGGTTGAGGTAGCGGAAGCTATATTTTCCCGGAGTGGGATAGTAGAGTGAATCGGCGGTCTTGAGGACGTAGTTATCCAATGCTTTCTCTCCGATCAGGTAGGTCTTTGCTTCCAGGGAAGCCTGGAAGGTGTTGTGGGCATTCCCGTTTGGGAAGACGAGGAGGACCGAGGGAGTGATCTTGTAGTAGCCGCCGGTGAGTTGGTGGCCGTTGCTATCGGTGCCGTTGACGGTGGAGAAGCGGGCAAGGCCCAGGCCGAATTGTATCTTTTGAAGGCCTTGGCCGGGTTTGATGGTGTAGAAGGCGTGTCCCAGGCCGTTTAACTGATGGCTTCCTGTGGCGTATAGCGGGGCGAGGAAGAACTTGAAGGGTGAAGGGGGGCCGTTGAAATTATGGATAAGCACACCGATCATCAGATGGTCGTACTCGTTATAGGCCAGTGCGGGCATCGGGGATTTTATCCAGCGGTGGTTGGGGCCCTTGGTGTCGGTAGTGGAGTTGGATAGGGTAGCTGGTTTGAGATGTCCGGTATCGTGTAGGGTGCGGGAGTAGCGGCTGGCAGACCAGGCGAAATCGCTGGTGTCCTGCTGAAAGTAGTGTAAAGTTTTTGTTGCCGTATCTGGAGGAGTTTGCGGTGGCAGGGGGCGTTTTTTTATGGGTTGCTGGCCGTGGTTGAAGAAGCCGGTGGGTTTATGGGGTGGTGGGGGCTGGGTGTTCGATGCATCGGATGGGGCCGACTCCTGGTTACCGGAGGCGTCTTGCAGGTCGCCGGTGGTGGCGAGGGCAAAGCTTTTTGGTACGGTGATGGACACGTCGAAACTGCCGTATTCGTCGGGCTCCTGGCCCCGGCCGAGATAAGGACGCGGGTGCCAGCCCTTGCTATCGTAGACGGCGGGTTTGGGATACCATAGGAGGATCTGGTATCCGCTTGCCGACCAGCCGTTGCCAAAGAAGTTATAGGGTAATTGGGTGTGGAAGGGGGTGGTGAGGGTGAGTTCGCCGCCGGGGCCCAGGGGTTTGGGCAGGATCACCTTTATGATATCGATGTATTGGGGGTGGTCCTCCATTTTTGCTTCTTCGCCGTTGACGCGGAAGTCAAGGCGGTTGATATATCCCCGCTGTTGTGGGGATGAAAAATAGAAGTCCGTTCTGCCGTTGGCGAGCATTTGTTCGGAAAAGGCCGTGCGATCGTTCTTGTAGGCATTTGGCCAGCAGTGGATCCAGATGTAGAAGAGGGTATCCGGGGAGTGGTTGGTGTAGTGCAGGTTGATCGAGCCGTCGAGGGCGTGGTTGGCGTCGTCGAGGCGGACTTCGATGTGATAGTCGACCTGTTGTTGCCAGGAGGGGTGGTGGCCAGTCTGCGCGGTCTGAGACCGCGCGGAAAGCCGGAAAAGGCACAAGGCGAGCCACAATGGTCGTATTTTTCTAAACACGTTGATCAAAAATAAGCTATTCCTTTTGGTTCCGGAATCCTCTTGCGATAAGATCGTTGCAAAGCTTACTGGTGAAGCGCCTCGCTCCGACATCATTCATGTGTACTTCATCGATGAACAGGTCTTTATTTTGGACAAATGCCGTATCTCTTGTGTAGTCGAGGAATGGGACATTCTGCTCGCCGCATATTTTTCTGGCGAGTTGGATTGTGGTGGGATTGCCTGGCGGGGGGAAATAGACCGGGGAAACGATAACGGCGATCCGGCCGCCGTTTTCGAGGGTAAGGTTTATTATTTCCCTGAAGGCTGCGACGATCGGGCTATCGGGTGGGTTGGAGACCTGTTGAACGGTGTAGTACGGAAAGGGGGGATGGCGAAGGCCGCCGTACATGGGGGCATAGCCGTTATAGATGCCGGTATCTTTTGAATGGGATACATGGTTGAAGGCGATGGGGAGGAGCAGGGAATTGTAGCAATAGAGCAGTGAGCGGGTCTTCAGCCATTCAAAGGGGCTTCTCTGGTCGATGATGGGTCTGAGCTCCGGGTGTTGGTGGTAGTAAGGGAGTAGGACGGAAAGCTCGTCCAGGCTGTTGTGCAGGGTCGAGAAGGACACGGCCTGGAGGTCCAGCAGTATACATTTGGGGTGATAGCGAAGGAGGGCGGCCTTTACTACTGCGAGGCAGTAAAGGATACTTTGTTTGTCTTTTCCGGCGTTGTAGCAGGCCATTTGCAGGCTGTCGGCAATGATGGGGGAGGCATATTGACGGAGGGCCCTGGAGGCGCCGAGGACCAGGACGGGATCGGTGACTGAATCGAGGACGTAGGTGACCCTTGCCTGTTCGCCGTGGGTATTTTGGTAATAGTAGTGGCGAAGCAAAGATCCGATGGATCGATCGGCGATGACGATGGCCAGGGTGATGAGGAGCAGTTTAGCGGTGAAGGTGGTTGCTTTTTTCATTCCTGTGCTTTACTAAAACTGGAAATAGATGAAGTGGCTGCCGTCGAAGACCCCAAGCAGCAGGATCGTCAGGAGCATGCAAAATGCGGCTGTCAGCCGGATGGTCACTCTTTTGTTGTTGAACAGGCCGTTGTTGCCGTTATTGTATTCGTTCAGGAGGTCGATAGCGATGACGGCCGCTATGCCGAATAAGCTATAGGCCAGCAGGGAGCGTTCGTCGAATTCGCTGGCGTATCTGAATGGGGTTCCGGGGCCCAGCAGGCGTCTGATGAAGGTGAAGGCGTCGTGGAGGGTAGGGGCGCGGAAGAAGATCCAGGCCAGGCAGGCGTAGGAAAAAGTAAGCAGGCGACTGGCGGGATAATAGATGAGGCCCGGGATATTGCGGGCTAGTTTGGACCGGAATTTCCGGGTAAGGAATTCGAAGGCGACGGCGATGCCGTGGAGCAAGCCGAAGACGATGAAGGTCCAGCCTGCGCCATGCCAGAGTCCGCTGATGAAGAAGGTGCAGAGCACGGCGAGGACGACGGCGCTTTTGCCCAGGCCTCTCCAGGCGATAAGCAGGGGGTTGAACAGGTAGTCGTTAAACCATACGGAAAGGGAGATATGCCATCTTCGCCAGAATTCGGTGATGTTCCTGCTGACGAAGGGTTGGTTGAAATTTTTGACCAGGTTGAATCCCATGGTCTTTGCTGAGCCGATGGCGATGAGGGAGTAGCCTGCGAAATCGCAATAGATCTGAAAGCCGTAGAAGACGATGCCGGTCAATAAACCCAGGCGGCTGCGGGCCTCAGGGCGGACGAAGATGAAATTGACGAAGATGCCGACGCGGTCCGCGACGACGCATTTCATGAAAAAGCCCAGGAGCATTTTTTTCAAACCGGTAGCGATCCCGTCGAAATCGGGGGAGTGGCGTTCACGGAATTGATAGAGGAGTTGGGCGGGTCTTTCGATGGGGCCGGCTACGAGTTGTGGATAGAAGAGGACGTATAGGGCGTAGATGCCGAGGTGTTTTTCGGCTTTTTGGTTACCGCGGTAGACTTCGAGGGTGTAGCTCATGGCCTGGAAGGTATGGAAGGAGAGGCCAATGGGCAGGGCGATCTGCCAGAACGGGAAGGGTCTGACCGTGATATGGGCGAGGTTGAGCAGCTGATTGACGTTTTCGATAAAGAAGTTGTAGTATTTGAATACGGCCAGTACACCGATGTTGGCTACGAGGCTCATGGTGAGAAAGACCTTGCGCCGGTGTCCGGCGGCATTTTCCATGAGGAGGCCTGCGCTGTAGTCTATGAGGATGATGGCGAAGAGGATGAGGATATAGGCCGGGATAAAGGAGGCGTAGAAAAAGCAGCTGATCAGCAGCAGGAAGAGCCAGCGCCACCTATGGGGGACGAGGTAGTACAATGGGGTTACGATAAGAAAGGAAACGAGAAAAGCGAAAGAGTTAAAGATCATAAGATTTACTTGCCTTTAGCGGTAAAGATGATCCGGAGGGTATGCACCATGATCTTGAGATCGACTCCCAGGGAGATGTTCTCCAGGTACATCAGATCGTATTTCATGCGTTCGAGCATTTCTTCCGTGTTCTCGGCGTAGCCGAATTGGATCATTCCCCAGGAGGTAAGGCCGGGTTTTACTTTTAAGAGATAACGATAGTATGGGGTATGGGTATATATCTGGTTGATATAATATTCGCGTTCGGGCCTGGGGCCTACGAGGCTCATCTCGCCTTTGAGGATATTCCACAATTGGGGAAGCTCGTCGATGCGCCATTTTCGCATCGTTTTGCCCCAGGTAGTGATACGGGGATCCTGGTCAGAGGAGAGGGAGGGGCCGTCTTTTTCCGCGTCCCGGATCATGGATCGAAATTTATAGATCTGGAATCGTTTGCCTTTGAAGCCGATCCTTTCCTGTTGATAGAAGACGGGGCCCGGGGAGGAGAGCCCGGTGCGGATGGCGGCAAAGAGCATGAGGGGGGAGAGGAAGACGAGCCCGGTTATGGAGCAGGCGATGTCCATGACGCGTTTTATATTTTGCTGCCATTCGGGCATTGGGCTGGTGTAGATATCCGATAAGATGGCGCCGAGTACGTTAGCGGTCCTGACGGAGCCGGAGAGGATGTCGAGCGAGCTTGGGATGATCTTTACACGAACGTCTTTGTTGCTTAATTTTTCCACGATGTTCTCGACCTCATTCCTTGCGGATCTTTCGAGGGCGATGACGACGAGGTGGATATCGTATTGATCGATGGTGCGTTCTATTTCGTCAGCGTTTCCGAGTCGAGGCAGGTAGCGGGCGATCCCGTTGCTATGCTGGTCGGGGGAGCTGACGTAGCCGGCATAGCGATAGCCGGAGATCCTAAGGCCGTCTTTGGACTCCTTGTAAATCTTTGTAGCGGTATCATCGCTGCCGACGAGCAGGGTGTTAAAGATGATCTTGCCGGAGGTTACCTGTTCGCGGACGAAGTTGAGGATAAGGATCCTGCCTGTCGCGGTGATAAAAAAGTGTGAGAAGAGATAGATGAAGTAAGTTTTGTAGAAATAGTGATAATCCTTCACGGGGTCGTTGATGACGACGACGAAGAAGACGATGGTGCAGCCGAGGAGGCTATAGATAAAAGTATTGGTTATCTCGTTGAGCCTGCCTTTCTGATAAAGCGAGCTGTAGGAGCCGACCATGTTATAGAGCATGAGCCAGCCGATGGGTATAGTGGATGTCCCGAGCCAAAAGCGTTGGGTCAGGAGCAGGTGGCCGTTGACGAAAATGGGTTCGGAGAGCAGGTAGCGGCGGCTAAAATGAAAGATGATGGCTGACAGGAGAGCTGTGATATAATCGCTGAAGATATACCAGAAAATAGGGATGGTATGTGTCTTTGGATTAGCAGCCATTCCGGTGTCAGCTGTTGATCGTGTTGTGTTTTATTTTTTGCAGGATTTGGTGAGCGATATCCATTGCCCTGAATCCGTCTACTTCGGATACCAGTGTAGGTCTGTTGGATAAGATCGCATCGCAGAATGTTTCCAATTCCATCCGGATCGCGTTGACTTCCGGTACGGAAGGGTTGGAAAGTGCGATCGTTTTTTTGCCGTTTGGGGTCTCGATGTCGAATGAGAAGACATCCAGGTCCTGGGGGGTCTTTAATTTGATGATCTCTGTTTTTTTATTGAGAAAATCTATACCAATATAGGCATCTTTCTGGAATAACCGCATTTTTCGCATCTTCTTCATCGAGAAGCGACTGGAGGTCAGGTTGGCGACACAGCCATTGTTAAATTCTATGCGGACGTTTGCCATATCCGGGGTATCGGAGACAACGGCCACTCCGCTGGCCGAGATGCTGTTGACCTCGCTTTTGACGATGCTCAGGATGATATCGATATCGTGGATCATGAGGTCGAGGATCACGCTTACCTCGGTACCTCTGGGATTGAACTGTGCCAGGCGATGTACTTCGATAAACATCGGTGCTAGTTGGGAGTTTTGGAGGGCGAGGAAGGCGGGGTTAAAGCGTTCGACATGGCCTACCTGCAATTTGACATTTGATTCCCGGACCAATTTAACGAGTTCCCGGGCTTCTTCCATTGATGCAGCGAGCGGTTTTTCGACGAATACGTGTTTGCCTTTACGGATGGCTTTTTGACAAAGGTTAAAGTGGAGGGGGGTTGGGGCTACGATATCGATGAGGTCGCAGGCTTCGATCAGGGTATCCTGGTCGGTGAAGCGCTGCAGCTGGTATTTTTCGGTGACTTCTGCGGCGATCGTGTCATCGGGGTCATAGAATCCCACCAGTTCTGCTCTTTTGATCTCTTTCCAGTTGTTAAGATGAAATTTCCCGAGGTGACCGACGCCAAAAACACCCACTTTAAGCATTTATTGTATTTTGTTCTGGCGCAAAACTATATAATAATTGTGAGAGTCCCCTCCCCCTTCGGGGGAGGGAGTTTATTTCACGGTGTAAGTGGTTTGGGTGGGGCCGACGCCGGTGATGCGGAGTGATTTCCACGCGGCAGGCAGGCGAGTGGGTAGTTGGGTGATCCCCGCATCAGTGATGTCGAGGCCGCCGAAGCCGTTTAGCATAGCCTGGAGGATGCCGCCGGCGCCGGTTGCGAAATAGGGGTTATTACCGGTGGCGGTTTCGGCGATCACGCCGAATGGGGGGCGGAGGTTGGGGATATAGCCTTGTTTGAGGTCGGCGAGTGCCTTGTCGGGGAAGCCGAGGCGTTCATAGAGGATAGCGAAGATGGCGTGTGTCATGGCGGGGCCTTCTCCAACACGGGGCTCGTAGTAGTCGAGGTCTTTGCGGATGGCGGCAGGGGTAGTCACTTCTTTGAGGGGATAGGCGAGGAGGTTGACGTCGGCCTGTTTGATGGGTTCGCCTTTATAGGTGGCATGTTCGCGGGTGACTCCATCGGGGAATTGGAGGATAGGGATATTGTTGCGAACGGTGGTCCAGTCGGGGTCGGGGGTCAGGCCGAGCGCGCGGGCGGCTTTTGAGGCGTCGTCGAGATTGGCGCGGGCGGCGGCGTTGGTGTAGGCGTTATTGTCTACGTTCTCGGCCCATTCGTCGGCTGCCACGACGTTGAGGATATCGTAGTGGCCGGGGCCGTTGCGTTGTACCCGGCTGGTCCAAAAGTCCGCGGTTGCCTGGAGGAGGGGGTAGCCTTTTTCGCGGAGCCAGGTCTTGTCGTGCGTGACGCAGTAGTAGTTCCAGGCGGCGATGCCTACGTCGGCGGTGATATGGTGTTCGAAGGGGCCGCTGAGGGCCCATACAGGCGTTTCTTCGTTGCCGCTGGCGGCGCTTTCCCAGGGGAACATGGCGCCTTTGTAGCCGTGGTCGGCGGCGTTCTTTATGGCGGCTGGCAGGCGCCGGTAGCGGTATTCCATTAATGAGGCGGCGATTGTTGGCTGCAGGAGGAGCAGGGCGGGGTACATCCAGATCTCGGTATCCCAGAAGGTGTGCCCGTTGTAGCCGAGACCACTAAGGCCCATGGGGGACAAGCTGTAGTCTGTGCCTTGCCGGGCGAAGGAATAGAGGTGGTAGAGCATCAGGTGAATATCGCGTTGGGTTTTAGGATCGCCGTCGATGACGATATCGCTTTTCCATAGTTCCTCCCAGGCCTGTTCATGGGCCTGGATGAGGGCGTGTGTGCCCTGGAGGGTGGCGAAGATGGTGAGGCGTTCGGCTTCGTTGAGCGGGTCATCGTTATGAGCGGAGGTGAGGGAAGAGCCGACAACGGCAAAATGATAAGTGGCGCCGGCGGCGAGTTTCTTTTTGAATTTGAGCAGGTGCATGTTATTGTCCCACATCTCGTGGATGACGGCGGGCTCAGTAGGGTGGGGCTCGTCGAAGAGGAAGCTATTGGAGGCGGCCATGAGCAGTTTGCCAGTAGGGCTTTTCGCTGTGGAGGTGAGGAGGGATATGCGGACGTGGGGTCTGTCGATCTCATTGTTGTAGTTTTCGACGTCTTTTAGCATGTCGGGTGCTTCCATAACTGTGGCGGGGGTGATGGCAATGTCTTTCCGGGCGGTGATGGTGACGTCTACCAGGGCCGTATAGGGCAGATTGCGAAGGGAGTACCAGGTGTAGCTGACAGTGGCCTTGTCCTGGTAGTCAAAGGTCGTGGTCAGGCAGGCGTGGCGCATGTCGAGTGATTGCCGCAGGTGGGTGGTCTGTTTGAAGTTATCGATGCGCTGGTCGTCGATGTCGAGGAAGAGGTCGATAAAGTTGAAGGTCTTGAGGATGTTGCTGACCCGCCCGCGGCCGTATAAGTCGAAGGCGCCGTTCAGCACGACGTCTTTTGCCCGGAAGGGGTCGGCGGAGGAGACGAGGCCGATCATGCCGTTGGCGACGGTGACGCCGTAATAATTGGCGGGGTCGATGCTGTCGGCGTTGATGGTCCAGATGTCGGCATCGTCTGCGGCAAGCCCTTGGCGGGCGGCGGGGGTAGCCGTTTGGCTATGGGCGGTGGCGGATAGCAAGCTGCTCAGGACGAAAATGACGGCGTATCGCATGGGATGAATGTACGAAATTCGCACTAATTTATTAGTTTTACCGCTTCGATAATCCAGCGTGATATGAAAAAATGGTTGCTCATCCTGGGCCTGATGGTCATTACAGTTGGCGTGTATTGTATCTTCTTTTTTCAGCCTGCTCTTTCAAGAACGATCACTGCTCATCGTGGAATGAGCGGAGCGGGGCGGGCCTTTCAGCGCGTTTCGCAATGGGATGCGTGGTGGCCGAAGCAGGAGGGATGTTCCTACGTGGTGAAGGGAGTTTATTATAATGAAGTACGGTTGGAGGTTTTCTGTGCGGATAAGGGCAGGATGACTGGCAGCATCAAGATCGCCCCGCTGAACGGCGACTCGGTGCTGCTCGCGTGGGAGGGCATTGGCGCGGGGCGGTGGAAGGGGGAAGTGGATACGATCCTTGGGAGTTTTAAGGCTTATGTCGAGAATACGAAGCGGCTTTATGGCGTAGACTTTTTCCGGACCATGTCGAATGACAGCACGCTTGTCACGATGACGTCATTCACCGCTGTTTATCCGAGCATGGCCGAGGTCTATGCGCGGATCGATACGTTGCGCGGTTTTACGGCGAGTCATGGGGCGATGGCGATCGATTCTCCCTGGCTGAACGTGGCAAAGGTTGAAACCGGGCAGTTCAAGTGGACGGTGGCGATACCGGTGAACAAGTGGATCGAGAAGGAAGGGCGGGTCATCCCGCGGAGGTTTGTACCCTATAAAAATCTGGAGGGCGAGGTGCATGGGGGTGTGTTTACGGCGGAAAAGGCGTTGGAGCAAATGCAGATGTTCAAGAACGACTACAATATCCAGATCATGGGCCTTCCTTTTCAGTGTCTGATGACCGACAGGAGATTGGAGCCAGACACTACGAAATGGGTAACCATGGTATGCGCGCCTATTTCTTAGGCGGCTCGAATTGAATGATCTTCACGCTATCGTTGTTCCTGGCCAGCAGGAAAGCTTCTTTTTTTTCAATCGTTATTTTGCTGACATGGCGCACCTGGCCTTTTATCTGCAGGCCATTGATGCTTTCAGCGGTGAATGCCCCATTCCCATGGTTGACGAGGATGGTGCCGAAATCGGCGTCGTTCCTGCCCATTTGAATGCTGTTCTCGAAATAGTTTCCAACCATCAGGATGTCCGGGAGGCTGTCGTTGTTGGCGTCGATGGCGATGGCGTCGCGGTAGGGGGACAGTTGTGCTTCCCATGGCAGGGGCTGGATGGTAAAATTCAGGTCACCCTGGTTCAGCAATACGGCATTCGCGAAGTAGTCAGCGGTAAGGGTGTCGGCTTTTTCCAGTTTCTCAGTGGAGAAAAGGTCTTTGAGGGATGCTTTGGCGAAGTCGCCGGCATAGAGAAATTTCTTTTTTATATCGGGGATCTGTTTTTCCAGTTCTTCCATGCTGGCGAAGGGCAGTTCGCGACCGCCGATATAGTAAGTCAGGACCTGGTCCTTTTTGCCGTTGTCATCGAAATCGTAGTAGTAGAGTCGGACAGGCTCCTGTTCCGATGCTTTTAACTTGCTGTTCAGGCCAAGATTTCCCGCGATGAGGTCGATCTTGCCGTCATTGTTGAGGTCTACCGGCAGGATGAAATTCCACCAGCCTTTTTTGTCCGTGAGTACTTTTTTCGTGAAGGATGTGTTGTGGTGGAGGAAGGCGATGATCCCGCCCCATTCCAAAGACAGGATGAGGTCTTTTTGGCCATCCCTGTCCAGGTCGAACCAGAGGGCCCTGGTAACAAATCCGATATGGGCCAGCTCCGGGCAGTATTTTTCGGTCACGTCCGTGAAGTGACCGGTTCCGTCGTTTTGCAATAAATAAGAGCGGGGGATCTGTCCATAGTTGTAGGGCACCGATCTTCCACCGATGAAGAGGTCGGGGAAGCCATCGCCGTTGAAGTCAGTGGCCACGACACAGGAAGCGTTGACATCAATGCTATCAAAAGCGTTGGCTTTTTTGGTGAAGTTGCCTTTTCCATCGTTGAGGTAGACGCGGGGAGAAAGATGGGGGTCGGGTCCGTAGAATTCGTTGCCGCCGCTGGCTATGACGAGGTCGGGTTTTCCGTCATGGTTAAGGTCTGTGATACAGGCATCGACGTCCTCGAAAGTGCTGTCGCTGTCCAGATCGGGTTGTTTTGTTTTCGTGAATTTTCCGGCTTTGTCCTGGGTATAGATCACGTTCTTGTGATTTCTGGACGAGCCGATAAAGACATCGTCGTATCCATCGGCATTGAGATCGCCGATGGCAAGTGCCGGGCCTTCCGTGGAGAGCATATGCGGGAGCAGGGGTTCCCGGTCGAATTCGTTGAAGTCGTTCTCTTCGTGTTTGTATGCCAGGGCCGTTCCGGCGGTAATATCCCGCATCGGTCTGGTGGTGTTTTTGAAATGGTCGGTGAGGGTCTTGTAGTCGAATTTCGGCAGTCCTTTTTTGTACGTGAATGCCGGCCATGGGTTGGCGGGTGTCAGTTCGACCGGCTGGTAGGTATTATCGGGCCAGACAAGGAATGCAGAATCTATTTTTGTGTTAGCCAGGCCGACGTGGATGGGCGTTTCCGCGCTTGACAGGAAGCCGTGTACCGGATATTTTTCGTAGGTGCGGATACCGCCGCCGGCGAAGAGGATGAGTTTTGCGCCGAGGGCGTTTATATTTTGGGTGGGGCCTTTTAGTTTTATCTCTACGAAGGGCTTGTCCTTTTTGTCGTTGGACCTGTTGGCATAGAGCAGGGCGGGCTGGTCAATATTGTTTACTACGATGTCGAGGTCACCGTCGTTGTCGAGATCGGCGTATATGGCGCCGTTCGAATAGGCGGGTCTGGCGTCGTCTATTTCATCGCCCATGTCGGTGAACTGCAGGTTACCGTTATTGCGAAAGAATTTGCTGGGGATCTTTATCTGAGGGGATTTGTCGATAAGATCGAGATCTTCCGGGTTGGCGTCATCGGTGCGCAATTTTTGCTGTAGCTCCTGGTTGGAGAGGAAGTTGATATAGTCGATGTCGTTCAGCCGTCTCGGGATGCCATTGGAGATGAAGAGGTCTTTTAAGCCGTCATTATCAAAATCGAACCATAGAGGGGACCAGGACCAGTCTGTAGCGGCGACGCCGGAATACAGAGCCACTTCGCTGAACATCCCGTTCCGGCGGTTGAATTGCAGGTTATTGCGGCTGTACTGGTAGTTGTAGCCGAGTCCGAGCTTTAGTTTATAGAGATCATAGGCGTTCTCGCCTTCGGAGCTTTTGAGCATAAAGGGATCGTAGGGCAGCATATCGACGGTCATGATCTCGGGGTAGCCATCGTTGGTTGCGTCGGCGACGTCGACACCCATAGAGAACTTGCTGGTGTGCATGATATGGTCGTTCAGTTCCTCTTTGAAGGTGCCGTTCTTCTGATTGATATAGAGGTAGTCGTTTTCGTGGAAGTCGTTGTCTACGTAGAGGTCGGGATAGCCGTCGAGGTTGATATCCGATGCCACGACGCCCAGTCCATAGCCAAGAACGGAGCTATTGATCCCTGAGACCCTTGTGACGTCGGTGAAGTGGTTATTGCCGTCGTTGCGGTAGAGGCGGTCACCCGAAAGCGGGCTATAGGTGTGCAACATCTCGTTGCGTGGGCCGTAGGTGCCATTTTGATGGGGCAGGTGGTTGAGCAGGTACATGTCGAGGTCGCCGTCCATGTCGTAGTCGACGAAGACTGCCTGGGTGCTGAAGCCGGAGAAGTCGAGGCCATAGGCTGCGGCTTCGTCCTTATAGTAGGGCACGCCGTTCTTATCGATGCCCTGGCAGATGAGCAATTGGTTATGGCTATGGAGTGTTTCGTGGTTACCGACTCTACAGATGTAGATGTCGAGGAGGCCGTCGTTGTTGATGTCCACTACGGAGACGCCTGTCGACCAGCCGCCGTCTTCGGGGATCTTTGCGGCTGTGGTGACGTCTTCGAACTGCAGGTTTCCCCTGTTGAGGTATAGTTTATTATTGCCCTGGTTGGCGGCGAAGAACAGGTCTATTTTACCGTCGTTGTTGAAGTCCCCGGCGCCCACGCCGGCGCCGTTGTAATAGTACATGTATTTGAATACATTGAACTGTTGGGTGGGGGTGAGTTTATTGTTGAAGGTGATCCCGGTTTTGGTGTTGTCGAGCACCTGGAAGAGGGGCGGACCTTGTTTTGTGGGAGTATGGCAAGCAGTCAGGAGGCCAATGCAACCAAGCGCCAACATAATGATTATACCTTGTCTTTTCAAACGAGTTATTTTTTTGCGGGTGTATTAACAAGGTATAGGGCCGGGTAGTCGTCGTTCCGGAGGAAGAGCAGGTATCGGTTTGTGTTGTCGTCGAGCTCGCCGATGTCCCTGATCTGGCCTGGCAGTTGGAGGCCGGAGCGTTTTGGGTCGATCCAGTTGAATTGGCCTTTGCCGTTGTTCAGCAGGACGTCGCCATAGCTGGCGTCGAGTCTTCCGAACTGGGGCAGGAAGCCATATTCATTGCCGCCCAGCACGAGATCGGGGAAGCCGTCGCCGTTGATGTCCAGGCATTTTATGGCGTTTACCGAAGACAATTGTGCCATGGGGGGTAGTTTTTGGACACGAAACTGTCCATTGCCCAGGTTGATGGCAATGATGGAACTGGGATAGTCGAATGTTTTTACCGAGGCTTGTTCGAGTGTTGGCGCGGGCAGCAGGTCCTGGATGGATTTTTTGGCGAATTCCGCATGTTTGAGGTTTTCCTTTTTCAGGGAGGGGAGTTCCTGTTCCATTTCATGTTTCAGGAATACGGGCATGTCTTTGCCGTCGATGGTCCGGGTCATGATATTGTCCATGATGCCGTTCTGATCGAAGTCGCTGACCCAGAGTTTTACGGGGTGGAGGGAATCGGGATCGAGATAGAAGTTCTCGCCGATATTGCCGAGGATGAGGTCGGGTTTGCCGTCGCCGTTGACGTCGGCAACTGCGAGGGATTGCCACCAGCCCAGGAGTCCGGTGAGGTTGGTTTTGTTTTCCACGAAGTGATCGCCTTTCCAGCTGAATATCCTGGGGGACATCCATTCGCCGGTGATCACCAGCTCCTTTTGTTTATTGCCTGTAAGGTCGGCCCAGGCGGCGGCGGTGACCATACCGATGTTGGCGATATCGGGGTTTTTTGTTTTGGCGATATCGGTGAAGTGGCCTTTGCCGTCGTTTATAAAGAGGAAGCTGCGGGGGGAGCGGCCGTATTCGCGGGGTTGGCTTCTGCCGCCTATGAAGAGGTCCTGGAAGCCGTCGTTGTTGAAGTCGCAGGCGATGGCGACGGCGGTGTTCATGCCGTCGGTGTTCATGGGGAAGGCGGCGGCGTCGAGGGTAAAGTTTCCTTTGCCGTCGTTTTTGAAGAGTCTGTTCTGCATTTGCCGGCTCATCGGGGGGTGGGCGTTTCCTCCCGGGCATATGAGGAGGTCGAGGTCGCCGTCGTTATCAGCGTCGAAGAAGAGGACAGCTTCGTCTTCGAAGTCGGCGAATTGGTTGAAGACGGGTTCGGGTTTGAGTGTGAATGAGCCCGGTTGGGTTTGGAGATAGATCTGGCCGGGGTGTCCCTGTGTCCCGCCGATATAGATGTCCTGGAGGCCGTCTCCGTTTATGTCGCCTATGGCGAGTTTTGGTCCTTCGCGGGAGAGCATTTTCGGGAGGTTATGTTCGTAATAGAAGTCGATGTTTTCGATCTCCTGGTGTTTTTGGAAACTTGTTTTCAGAGAATCCAGGAGGGTAGGCAGGGTAGCATGGATCGGGGACGGG
>Ga0302325_10006354_pt1 | contig 26578 bp, 24 predicted proteins | sample Palsa_T0_2_FD_201948 | JGI IMG/M metagenome (GOLD analysis project Ga0302325, IMG submission 201948) | Peat permafrost microbial communities from Stordalen Mire near Abisko, Sweden - Palsa_T0_2 | ecosystem: Environmental > Terrestrial > Soil > Palsa > Peat permafrost | place: Sweden: Abisko... | reverse complement strand
TTATTCGACGACAAAACACTCATAGTAAATTGGATAATATGGTGAGAATCTCTCGAGCCTACTCCAAGTGGGCCCTCGCTGATCAATTTGCTTTGAAGTCTATATCAACAACCAAAAGATCTGGTCCCCTCGCTCCAGGTGTAGCCTTCGTCACAGGCGGAGCACGAGGACTTGGAAATGCAATCGCCGTCTCCTTCGCTAGGGAGGGAGCACGAGGTGTCGTGATTGTTGATATAAATCCAGAGACTTTAAATGATGGAAAGAAAAAAGTTGAAGCATATGGAACTCCCGTAATCCTCTCCATCCTCATCTTCCCAACCTGCTTCGAGAGTCTTATAAAGCCTTGCTCAAATACCAATACAGTGTCTTGCGGTCCAAGCAGACGTGACAAAAGAAGAGGACGTCGAGCGAGCCATTGCTGAAGCGGTAAAGGAATTTGGCCGTATCGACTATGCTGCGTAGAAACACCCTTCCCAATCTGTAACACCGGCTGACTGGCAATAAGTAACTTTGCAGGTATCCTCGGCCCCCTAACAGCAACCTACGAGACTACTCTCGAAAGCTTTCAAAAAGGGATGGCTGTCAACAGTACGGGGGTCTTTCTCTGCACTAAACACGAGATTAGCCAGATGATGAAGCAGGATAGCATCGAAGTGTGAGTTTCTGTTTCTTGGCTTGTGCAATATCTGTAATGTTGAATGGAAATACCATGCAAAGTGATGAAGGACGAGTTCCGCAACGAGGAGCAATCGTGAATTGCGCATCGTTGAACTCGCAGATGTCGATTGCTGGATCGGTAGCATATACAACGTCCAAGCACGCTGTCATGGGAATCACCAAGACTGTATTTGGCCCTCTTCCCCTTTCCAGTCCTTGTTATTGACCATATCAAGGCGGCCCTTGAAGTTCGAGAACATCACATCCGCGTAAACGCAATCTCGCCGGGCTTCCTACTGACGAATCTCCTCACGCCGATTGTTGGAACGGAAGGCGGTGTGCCAATCGAAGCTTGGAATGCACTTGAGGCACGGCAGGGGAGAAGCGCAAAATTCGAGGAAGTTGGTGATGTTGCTGTTCTCATTACTAGTCCGAGGATGAGTTTGGTAAATGGGGCAAACTTGTTTGTTGATGGGTGAGTCGAATTGTGTTCGAGAAAGAAGGAGGGTAGAGCTGTGCTGACAAGTTTGAGTAGCGGGTTCAGTATCAGTGAGGCATAAGAGTAGATATATGTTGGACTGTAGTTGGCAGGGTAAGACAAGGGACGTGACGCGGAGTCTTCTCTGAGATGTTGATTATTTTGAAAATTGTGAATCTCTCCAACGGGCGCATCATAGCATCAGGAATGAATCTAGTCACGAGAAATTCATCCGACCTCTGAGCATTTTGACTCGGCTATCATATAACGAAATAAGCCAAAATTCACCGTCGCCAACACGAGCGACGTGTAAGTTAAACCTACACACTTTCAGATTGACCGTAACTAACATCTCATAGCGACAACCGATCGAAAGAAAATTCGCCAAGCGCAAACCGAAAAAAGTGACCCTTACCTTCCCGTAGCCATAAAAAGGAAACGGCTAAGAGGAGCGGGAAGAAAGGGAATCTTTACGACAAACCCCCTCCTCACGAGCGAGGGGAGCGAAAAAAATCCGTCCGGGGATTTCTCATCAAGCGTCGAGCCCTTTCGAGGGCTCGATGAGTTTTGCTGAATTTTTCTTTTTACTTTTTGAACAAAATGACTTTGAGGGGACACAGACGGCAGCTATAATTTTTTTTGAGTTTATATTTGGTTATGTAAACGTAGCCCCTCTAGACATAGAGGGCTTAACCTTTGCCTCCAATTTATAAATCCATCATTCCCTCAAGCTTTGTCTGCATTTCGCAGAAAATGTTGATCGCCTCATATTCGCTTAGCGATGATCTTTAAAAGACATGGCCAAAACTTACCTGTGTCAACTTCCGCTCCCCTTCTCCTTTCCCGCTTAAAGCAAAAGCAATTCGGTACTCAGGCTCACTCGTGAAAGCGAGCATCGCGGGCACTTCAATCTCCTCATCGAACAACGAACCCTTAGTATTCTCAGAAGCTGGAGTCTCTACTAATTTTTCTAGCAGCCCCGGAGATATGGTAATGTGGTCAACACCAGCGAGGGACATGATCTCGTCGACAGATGTCAGACTGGCCGGAAGAACCTTAGTCTTGACTTTGTTAGCACTGTACAAGCGGTGTGCGTGAACACATAGTTCCATAGCTTTATCGTGGTCGACGAAACTTGCAGAATGTAAGCTGTTGCCGTGAAACGAGGAAACAAATTTACCCGTCCTCAAAATGAACTTTCAGTTCGTTGACGTAAGGAGCAATGTATTCACATCCTACATTACCAGCCATCCAGGCTTGCTCAATGGTGAACAGAGTCGTTGCTAACGTAGCTATTCCTGAGAACTCGAGTAGTCTGCATGCTTCGAGGCCTTCCCAAGTACTGGGTATCTTAATGCACACTCGGGCTAGATCAAAGGCTTTGTCCAGAAGCTGGAAATGCTCCACAATTCCTAGATTGGATTAATGAATGCTCTAACATCGAATTCAAAAATTTACTTTGTGCGTTCTTGACCGTCTTCTCAGTGTCGAATGAGTAGTAGGGATTTGTCTGAACGTGAACGAAACCAGTGATATATTTCGACATTTCGAGCTGCAATTTCACCATCTTGTTGAAAACAAGTTAGAAGAAATACTCTGGCAATATTGACATCCTGGGAATACACACAGAAATCTCCACAAATAGTTCTTTCGCAGAAACATTTGGGTATTTTGATCCAAGGGCAGTAGCCAAGGGTTTAGATTCGCGAATGGTTGTCTCATGCTTGGGTTTTTGGAGTTCAACATAAGCAATTGCCTGAGAATTTCAGTTTCTGGTATCTATATTTCAATTATGTAGGTGAAGTTTAAGATACAATACCTGATTCGACGTGCAGTCGGCAAATTGAACGGGCTTGCCTATGTTCTGGGCAACTAGAGCTGTCAGTGTAAGTTGTGTGGATTTTCTAAGGGGTTACCAACTATCCACATCCATTGTATCACAGTCCACGACTGTGCGTTCCCGAAGGACCTCAAGCAAGTTCTGTGGAGGAGCCATAACATCACAACTGTGTGATGGAGGTAATGGCACAAACCCTAGGGGCAAAGTCGGCTCAAGCACCTGAATAGATTTATCGACCCTAGATTTGCTCACCAGTGAGTTTAAATGTGGTACAAGGAGTGAGCTTCGCGTTAAGTCCTACGACGTATGTGCTTTTCCAAGAATTCTGCTTCTTGCAGAGAGCAAGGAAGGTGGCGCGAACGCGGGGGGGGGTGCTCGGCCCACTTTCCTTTCTTGACCTTGCCCTATTCAAACCACTCGGCATCGTTATGAGATGCAGCTTTCAGACCACAAGCTATTGGACGAGTAATACGACGTATAGGCTGATCCTATTGGGCAAAGAGGACTTCTTCGGTCTATTTCTGCATGCTACATGATTTCAATTGGACTGTCAAAACTACGTTCGAGAAAAGCAGCACCCGGAAACTCGAATCCTCTCAGCCTTCTCACATAGTGCATTTCTAGACTGCAAGACCTTTTCATTTCCAATATACAAGACCATCCATAAGCCTTCTAGCAGTTCTGAACACAGTAGCATGGGTTAAGGAACCCTTCTCATCAAATTTAGCACCAACCAGGATCTTACCACTCGAATGTCCGATTGTGATTCCATCTGGATCCGCCCTCTCACTTGAGGCATTGGCATGGACCGTCGAGCCCTCGATATTTGCCGCAGCAGCTATAGCAAGAGCTACAGTGATAGGGACAGCGCGATGTGGCTGGCCGACCGATAAAGCCCTCACTACAAGGTCCACCGTATTCCCCTGGATTACCTCACCAGATAGAAGCTTGTGCGAAGTACGACGTGAGACCATGGCTAATTTTGGTATTGAGCCCGGAGTCGAGTCTTCATCTTTGCAGATACCCATAGCCACAGCTCCCTTCCTTCGTATCGACTCGAGAGTTTTATGAAGAGTTGGATGTGCATCCACCTCATCTGGCAGTATTGTGCCATCGATGCCAAGATCCTCAGCTTGTATAAAAACGCAAGGGTTTCCGACGTCGATGCAAGTAGCCTTGACTTCATCAAATGTGTCCGTAACGTTCCCAGTCGGAAGTAATTTGCCAGTCTTTGAGCCTCTACAAACCATTAGCATCGAACAGCCTTACCAAGGACAACCATTTGCTGACGCCGGATTGACAAACGACAGCTCAATCTTCGCAGCCGTCCCAGCCACACCGTCAATCGCAAAGTCTCCATTCGAGGCAGCCTCCCCATCCACGACAGAAAATGTAGAATGTATAATCTTTCTGGTATTCGTATTGTGTATCCTGACCGTAACCTTGCCGTCTTTCCTCTCAATCAAGCCACTGTCAACAGCGAACGGCCCAATGGCACTCGTCATATTCCCACAGTTGCTCGAGTAATCGACGTCCAGTTTCTTCACCCCAATTGCTGCAAAGGTATAATCGACATCAGCATCTGGATGCGTTGACGGTCCTACTACACAGACTTTCGAAAGGCTGGATATGCCGCCGCCGAAGCCATCAAGTTGTCTGCCATTGGGATCTGGAGACCCAATTGCTCCGCAGAAAATTGGTGACCATGCTGCGCGGTCCTTGGGGAGGTGTTCTTCGCGGAAGATGATGGCTCGAGAGGTTCCACCGCGATAGTATGATGCCGGCAGCCGGTTCTGCTTTTTGCATAAAGTCCTTGAGTGTCTGCGAGAGGGCAGAAGTCGCGGTACAGGTGAGGTGTGGAGCGGGGACATCGAGAAGGGGTAGCATCGGAGGAGACGCGTTCTATTGGACATGCTTGCTTCAATTATCGGTCATTTACAAGGAGGGAACAACATGATCTGATTCAAAACTGGAATCAATGGGGTTCGCATAGCAGATCAAATTGTGTGTAGCAAGAGATGTTGGTGAGAAAATGGCTACTGTATGGAGGCGAGGAATCCGCTGAAGTAGCGTTCATTCCGAGGTCGTGTTCTTGCTTCCACTCTATCCCAGCGAACTCAATCCCCTTACCCGTTTCTCCATGATTCTTACAGTTGCGAAAGTTTGATTGAGGTAAACTGTTTTCTTGATTCTAAAAGTCACAATGTGAACATGAAAATATATAAACAGCTTGTCGCCATTCAGAGACTACCTATAGAAATATTACATTATCATTTATTGAATCGTGGGTAACATTCCTTCAGTGATTCCATGCTTTGTTCCAAAATTCTTCTGGTCAGAATCCTTCTCAATACCTTCCCGATGATATACCGACTCTGCTCCAAAACTCCAAGTCCACTGGACTTCTACTTGCAGAAATAAAACCTCGTCGCCAATTCTTGCCAGCCAGCCAGACGCATCCACAATGGTAGATGCAAACATTATGGTCGACTTCTCTAAAAATGGACCATGCAAGTGTTCTCATATGATCATCCACCACACCATGCCGACGAAAGAGGCCAATATCACCGCGGTAACGAAACCAGCCCCTACCTCATCTGCTGTAGTCGCCGGAGTGATTGTTACTACAGTGCTGGTTGATGTTCCCGCTGCGTAATCGCCTTTGCTGGTACCCCCGGTAGTGTTTGTCACTGGGCCCTGGGATTGGGCTATCAAATTGCTCTGAATAACCTCCAGAGCAGCCATTTCTTGCCCAACCCCAGAACTGCGGTCCCAAACCGTACCATCTTGCCATCTCAGACCGCATGTTCTCCCACTGCTGCCACCACTGCATTGTTGCGCAGCAGCTTGTGCGCTAGGTGCAAGTTTGGCCATGATCGCGCCGGATGTAAATGGTGCCATTTTTGTTGTGGCTGCCATCCATCGAGCCAAGTACGCTTTGAAAGAGTGTTGATCAACGTCACATTTTCCGTTATTCTCACACGCCACCTCCTGCATGATGTTATCTTTCGGAAAGAAAACATCGAGGCCCTTCACCAACCCGCTGACTCTTTCTTCCCACTTTGCGCTGCCGTTGGTGAAATTATACATATTGGCCGCTCCAAGCAAGAAGCTGCCAGCGTTATAGGTCCATTGAAGGTAATTCACATTAGAGCAATTTATGGTGAGATCAGTCCCGTCATAAACATAGTACCTATTGTCCAAGAGTCCAACGGCGGTCATCCAGTCCCAGGTTCTTTCGGCCCACTCCGCGTACGTGTCGTTGCCTGTGTATTTTGCCAAGCGTGCTGCAAGGTTGAAGAAGCACCCATTGGAGATCGAATTCTTGTAAGTGTAGCCATTATTGAAAGTAAATATTTGCCATCTCAGACCTCCACCACAAGATGTATCGTCCCAGCGGGCAGCTTGTGTGTTGAAGACCGCTTGCGCAAGCGCAAGCCATTGAGGCTGATCTGATGGAGGATCTGGAAATTTGACCTCCGCAGCGGACATCGCTGCCAACCCCCAGAATCCTTGATCGTCATTTCCCTCGGTCTTAGTTTGATTTGGTGTCATGTAGTCGTTATTTGGCCCTACTTGAAAAAGCAATGCTTGTGTTGTAACATCAACATAGGTGGGATCTCCAGTGTAGTAATAGTAATCGATCATGGCGCCAAACCTGTAGCGGCACAGGTTAGCAATTTAATAAAGAGGAGAACAGGAAATGAACTTACATAGCACCAGCTTCCCACCAATAATATGGACCAGGGAGGTTTCCAGGAATATTTCCAGTGGTGTTACCGTTGTAATAGCTCATCATGTCGAGCGCAATGGTTTTGGCGGCAGATTTTATGGAGTCTGGCTAGTCGTTAGAGTTGTAACTTACTCTCGCAGTGAGAGAGGTCTAGCAACATACCTGCAGAGCTTAAATCAAGACTTATGGCTTGAGCCATGCGGCCACTGGCTAACACTGCCATTGCCGTGCTGGCCATCACCTCGAAGATTTTCATATTAAGAGTGGTTTGGTCTTAAAAGAAATTTCAAAATTAAAAAAAGAGATCCAGAGTTACCGGCAGTATCCCCGGAACGGCGACTCTGAGTGTGCTCAAGCAACACTCTGTAAAACCGCTGATTCCAAGACCGGAATCAAGCCTATAATCTTCTAAGAATGTCTCCTTCTCCAATTCTGGGTTTCATAAGGACATACTCTGTGTCCAATCTGTGATCGTTGATGAATGAATATTCCGCAAGCGGGACGTGGCGGGGGTGGGGTAGTCAAAAGTGACGTCTAGGTACGCCAAGACAGCAAAGGACCCAAAACGACCGTGATGATATGAACGAGGAGCAATTGGCAGTCTCTGCTTATTGTTGCAGTGAAGTAACAAAAGGAAGAAAGAAGGAGGTAGATTGAGTCCTTGCTCTGGTGGGGGAAGGCGCAATACTGTGGTTTTGGGGTACTTGCATCATGACCATGACCTAAGGGCCACTATTTGGAAATGGTCTGAAAGTTATAAACCAAAAGACTTGCACCCAGGAAAAAGGCATGAATATTGGCAAAAATGAACGTTGTGACCGACAATAAAGGCCAGGCATGATAGTAGGGAAACAGAATGCCTGGAAGAAGAAACTGCACCACCATGCCTTTGCTTGCTCCGGTACTGCGAGGACTGAAGAAGGCGACGAAGATGTGGAGAAGAGAGACCGATTCTCTTGGCGAGAACTTTTAGAATTGAGTTGGGCATGATAACCTTAGGTCATGCTAAACTTGGAGTTCTTTCTTGGTGGTGAAGAAGGATGAAGATCTGACTCCCAGGCGAACTCGGCCAATGCATTGTTCTAATCCCTGCACTGGGGGATTATTCACCCTTTGTGCAACATTGAATGCACAGCCTGTCCCAAAGAGGGAAGATCAGGCTGAGCTGAGTTGTGCCTCGTGAATGTTGTCACGTGATGCAAGGCGATGACTTGCGTAGGCTCGTGGCTGATGCAGAGATCGCAATAGAGATAAATATCGTTCGAAGCATTTTGTGATCTTTATTACGACATTCCATTCAATTATTCAAGACTACTTTGTGATTTGTTGGTAGACAAAGCGTTGTTTGGACATTTTCCCGGATCCCGTTTCACGGTTTTGCCGCTCCTGCCAAAACCATCTCTCAAACCATCCTCACGCAAGCGTACCTTCATCTCCCTACAACTCACAACACCACATCTTCCATCCACGAACCTCCCCTAACCACCTCTGAAAGCGACTCCGATATTCCTGAACAAAAGTACACGAATCAATAAACGCTTTTCACAATGGCAAGCACTGGAGACCGCCCATATGATCCGTACATTCCCGCTGAGCCAGCTGCTGGCGGTGCTGGCGCTCAGTCAGCCCCAGGCAATCAAAGAACAGCGGCGTTACAAGCAGTAAGTCATTATTCCTTTCGCGAACAGTAGATATACCGCTGGATCGACCGACGACCGAAGGAGCCTGGAATTGATGCGCCTTTGGTTACCCCGGCGTCTCCGCGCCAAGATCGCGACACGAAGCAAGCTGGATTCAGTGACGGGATTGATTTGAAGATCTGGTGAATCAGAGAGAGAGATAGCGACGCCTATCGATTGGCATTGGGATGGAATTACGATGGTAGAGATACCTCGACGATTCTCCAGGTAGTGATGCAACGACGGCCGTCAGCTCAGGACAGCGAGTCATCTCGAAATAGGAATCTGGAGAGCTGGACTTGATTGAGGGCGCATTTTGAGATCTTTCCAGGTTAAGAATAGGGAACTAAGGTCGAAACGATTTCAAAGCTCGACTTTCCAGCCAAGATAGAGGAACCGCTAGGCAATGATCAATTTTGTCCAACAACAACAAATACCTGGACAGCGGTCACCAGATATTTTGGATCTATGCTGACATACTGTTTTCTAGCAAATCGACGATACTGTTGGTGTGATGCGAGAGAACATCAACAAGGTCTCGCAACGCGGTGAACGTCTCGACTCTCTTCAAGATAAGACCGACAACCTAGCCGTATCAGCTCAAGGATTCCGCCGTGGTGCCAACAGAGTTCGCAAGCAAATGTGGTGGAAAGGTCTGTGTATGCCCACTGGCTTGCTTCTCTTTACTGATGTTTAGCAGACATGAAGATGCGAATGTGCTTGATTGGAGGCATCGTCATTTTGCTCATTGTCATCATCGTTCCAGCTGGTGTGTAATGAACGTCCCTACCAAAGATATCTACTAATATTTTTGGCCTTAGTCGTCGCCACACACAAGCATTAAATTTTACGAGACGGGAGCATAGGAGGTATGGTATAAAGGCACACGGTTGATGAAGGGTTTGAGGAGCTTGTTCGGTTTGTCTGGTGCTATGAGGGCCATTGGATTTTCTGATCCTGTCTACATGCGGCACTCGCTGGAATCGAGCAAGCTCAACGATGGTTTAGCGGTCTGGAGTTTGTCACTTTATTTTACGCTGGTCTCTTACTCGAAGGGCGTCACATACCGTTGATGAGGGACTGCTTGATCTGCCTGTCATGATCTACCGACAGATGGATCACAGCTGCTGCACTCAACCAACGGCGGGTTGTATATTGTAAGAATTGACAGGAGGAAATAATTGAGATATCACGATCGTTTCATGGCTTTGACAGTGATGATGAGGTTCGCTTCTGGCCCCTCCTTTCAGTACATCTGTCTTTGACTACGACTGTAAAGTTCTTCCTATAGATATGCCGAATTGCGTCCTACCTGTGGTGCATACAAACCGCGGTAAGAGAACAGTAAGACCGGGCTCGAGGTAGAAAGTCTCTTCGAAGGCAGACCATAAGCCCGATGAAATCCGCAGTTTTAGAAATAACGCCTTACCAGCTGCAGGGCTGGCTCATGCAGCTAAAGGCTCCCTCCTTCAGTACAATGGCCAGGGCCGTTCCCCTCAATAGAATCAGGTGAAAACATTTTTTGCGGTGCCATGTGCAGAGGAAAAAGTTAGTTGCAGGGCCTGCAACCAATCCAAGCCGATCTCGGGACCCCACACCAAGGGCAGTACAACATGAGTGAAGGTTAAACATATCCCAATGATCAATCCATTGGGCCTTTGATGTACGATATTCCTAATATATGAAGAGTTCCCTCATACTCCTGCAGGTTGAGGCAAACAGAAGAGTGAGTCACTAAATGTCCCCAGTTCGCGGTGCGCTAATTTCCATTTTCGAAAACAGTCCTCCCCCCCCGTTCTCATGAGATAAACGAGCATTAAGTTCTGCTTGGGAACGTCGACCGTCACTTCGTTGCTCTGTAGGAGCTGGAAGAAGAGCCTTCCCGACCCTCAATTCGAATCTCCACTCCTAAAGAACCTCCGAGATGCTGGCTCTACGTTCCACGGCCGGCATTGTTGCCAGAAGGGCACGAACAGCTTCCAGCCGCGTTCCGTCAACCTTTGCTCGAACGCTGCCAAAGGCTGCCACAGCGGTAGCTCTTTCAACGAGACGAGAATACGCAGCCTCTGCATCGGACAGCTTCTCAACTCGCTCAACTGTTGTACAACTGCTCAGCAATATCGGTTCAAAGAGGGAGGTTCAGCAATACTTGTCTCACTTCAGTTCGGTCTCTTCGCAGCAATTCGCTGTCATCAAGGTCGGAGGAGCTATCATAACTGAACATCTCGAATCTCTTACCTCTGCGCTCGCATTCCTGTACCATGTGGGCCTCTTCCCAGTCGTTGTTCATGGCGCTGGACCACAGCTGAACAAGCTTTTGGAGGACGCAGGTGTTGAGCCTCAATTTGAAGAGGGAATTCGAGTAACAGATGGCAAGACATTGGCGGTAGCAAGGAAGCTCTTCCTAGAGGAGAACTTGAAGCTGGTTGAGAAGCTGGAGGAAATGGGAGTTCGAGCACGACCTATCACATCTGGCGTTTTTGGTGCAGACTACCTGGACAAGGAGAAATACAATCTGGTTGGAAAGATCAATAAGGTTGACAAGGGACCGATTGAAGCAGCCATCAACGCAGGATGCCTGCCGATCTTGACATCTATGGCAGAAACGCCAGAGGGTCAGGTCCTTAATGTCAACGCAGATGTTGCAGCAGGAGAGCTTGCCCGTGAGCTTCAGCCATTGAAAATTGTCTATCTTTCAGAGAAGGGAGGACTTTTCAATGCCGACACCAACGAGAAGATCTCGGCCATCAACTTGGATGAGGAATATGATTACTTGATGTCACAGTGGTGGTGCAGATACGGCACCCGATTAAAGATCAAGGAAACCAAGCAATTGCTCGATGGCCTTCCAAGAACATCCAGCGTGGCGATCATCCACCCTGCCGATCTCCAGAAGGAACTGTTCACTGATACCGGAGCTGGAACTCTCATTCGACGAGGCAACAAGCTGAACACCTCTACTAGCATTTCTCAGTTCGAAGATATAGAGAAACTGAAAGAGGTTCTTGTCAGAGACCGTGAAAGCCTTGATGCGAGAGCTACCGTTGATCGATATGTGGAAGGCTTGAAGAATCGGGAATTCAAGGCCTATTTCGATGAGCCAATGGATGCTCTGGCAATTGTCTTACCTCCCAGCGGGGAAACGTCTTTGGCCAATTTGGCTACCTTCACAATCACCAAGTCCGGATGGTTGACCAATGTTGCTGACAACGTCTTTGCGGCTATCCAGAAGGATCACTCCAAACTCGTCTGGACCGTTAAGGAAGATGATGAGAATTTAACTTGGTTCTTCGACAAGGCTGAAGGAAGCTTGTCCAAGGATGGCGAGGTGATGTTCTGGTACGGCATTGAGAATGGAGATGAAGTTAAGGAGCTCATGACTGAGTTCACAAAGCACGGCCGTGCTATGCTCGGTGATGCAAATCTGGAAGCACGTCTTCACCGAGCTGCCAGGGCTGCTTCGGGCATGAGCGCTTCAATGAAGCAGGCATCTCCACAATTGCAGCAAGCACGAGCTTTCTCGACCTCTACACGCCGATCTATTTCGGAAGCATCCCGGACCACATCTCGACCGTTCGCGTTTTCATCTTCATCACGTGGATATGCTACCACCACCAACCCTAACCCACCCTTCGGCAACAAGAACTCTTCCAACACTCAGCCAGCCAAGGTTGCGTTGATTGGAGCACGAGGATATACTGGACAAGCTCTCATCAACCTTCTTAACTCTCACCCTAACATGGACCTTCGCCATGTCTCTTCCCGTGAGCTTGCTGGCCAAAAGCTTAAGGGCTACGAAAAGCGAGACATTACCTACGAGAATTTGACTCCCGAGGATGTTCGCCGTATGGAAGAGAAGGGCGAGATTGACTGTTGGGTGATGGCACTTCCAAACGGCGTCTGCAAGCCCTTCGTCGACGCAGTCGATCAAGGCAAAGGACCACAGAATAGCGTGATCGTTGATCTTTCTGCTGATTATCGATTTGATAACAAGTGGACATATGGCCTTCCTGAACTCGTCAACAGATCTGACATTGCCAAGGCAACTCGCATTGCCAACCCTGGATGTTACGCCACAGCCGCACAGCTCGGTATAGCTCCTTTAGTGCCCTTCCTCGGGGGCCAACCTACCATCTTTGGTGTCTCTGGATACTCGGGAGCAGGCACAAAGCCCAGCCCCAAGAACGACGTCGAAAATCTCGCAAACAACATTATTCCCTACAGCTTAACAGACCACATCCACGAGCGAGAGATCAGCAGCCAGCTCGGTGTCGAGGTTGCTTTCGTGCCCCATGTAGCAATGTGGTTCCAAGGTATCCACCACACCATTAGTATGCCATTGAAGGAGAAAATGACCAGCCGAGACATCCGCCAGCTTTATCAAGAGCGATATGCCGGCGAGAGATTGGTGAAGGTCATCGGAGAGTCGCCAAGTGTCAAGGCTATCAGCGGCAAGCATGGGGTCGAGATTGGTGGCTTTGGTGTGCATAGTTCAGGGAAGAGAGTCGTCGTTTGTGCAACGATCGATAACTTGTTGAAGGGGGCTGCTACACAGTGTTTGCGTGAGTCTATTACTCTCCTTGTGTGTTTGGGTAACCCGAGACTAATGGCATTACAGAAAACATGAATCTTGCATTAGGTTTCGCTGAGTACGAGGGCATTCCGCTCGATTAGAGGATCAACAGCATGTAGGAGAAGGTCTTAAAAGTCGTTTTGGAGCTAGGGACTCGTGTGAGTCGTGTAGATACGCGCTTAAATGAGGTAGAAATGAACGTACTGAAATATACGCGTCTTTCGTGGTGTGAGGTTTGTGTAGCTATTGGAGTAAGAACGAGAGCAGTTGCAAGTGCATGCTCTCTCTTCGTATTGAGGATTTTACTCTTTCTTAATGTCGAAGTTTCAAAGACGCGATATTGAGGTACGCGGATGGATCAAGGCAGCAAAATTTTCCCGGGCACAACGCAACACTATGCTAACTACCGAAAAAATTGCACAGCCATCGAGGGACAGCATTCACGCTTTCGAGGACTTCTCTAGCTCCATACAGGTACGTCCATTCAAAGGATCCTTAGCTTACAATTTGACGATCATACCGCAGAGATCTTCCTGATGACTCAGGAGGACAGATTTCGCTTGCCCCACAGCGCCAGGTGAAAGAGCATCAACACCCCAAATCCAACAACTATCCCATAGCAACGTTGAAAACTACACCTGAATTTTCCGATGTCACTAAGGACCAGGGTTCTCGCTGTTGTTGGTGCTCTTGGTGCTTTATGTCTTGCATTCTACCTGGGTACGCGATGGGGTCCACTTTTGCTGGATGTTGCTTTACCAACGCTTACACCGAGTGCGTGGAACGAAGAAAGTTATGGGGATGGTAAATCGTCTTAACTTCCCCGCTGAGGTTGAGAGCTGGAGCAAGACTAACGGCTTTCATTCTATTTAGTCATTGGAATAGAACTTGGAAATGATTACTGTAAGTCCCAGGTTTCTTCGTACGACTTACTCTTTCTTGAGAGAATACTAATGTGCAAATCCGTATCTTAGCCCGAGTTGGGATCTTTAAAGATGATCGGTTTATCCTGATTGCCAGCGATGAAGGTCAAACAAAGACTCCCAACTATGTTACTCTCACAGATCAAGGGGTTATTACAGGTCTTAAAGCCAAAAAGCAAGCAGATAGCAACACAGAGAACACCATCTATGACTTCAGGTCCGCCAATCTCCCTCTATTTCCTCAAATCATCGATTAATATTCCCAACAGGCGCCTCCTGGGCCGCGAATTCCCCGACACATCTCTGCAACAAGAGATCGGCTTGCTCCCCTACAAAGTCGTCGAGAAGGACAGCAGGCCCTTTCTTCAGGTACAAATCAGCGGAACGGAGAAACTTTACTCTCCCGAAGAGATCACGGCCGAGATTCTAAAGCGAATGAAAACAGCGGCTGAGCACTGGACATCCAACAGAACAACCAACGCAGTCATTTCTGTCCCCGCATATTTCAACGACACCCAGCGACAAGCGACCAAAGATGCCAGTGCAATCGCAGGACTAAATGTTCTTCGTCTTATGGATGAGCCGAGAGCTGCGGGGTTGGCCTACGAGCTCGACAAAATCAGGGATGATGAGTATTGCTACCTCGTTTTCAATATCGAGGAGCGAAGTTGCGATCTGACGATCACAAGTGTTGATCATGGTGTCTTTGAACAGCTAGGGAATCTGACAGGTGACTTCGGAACCCGAGACTTTGACCAGGATCTCTTCAGATACCTTCTCAACCTGGCCCACGCAGGTGTTGCACAATTCGACATCAGTGAGGACTTTGAAGGGATCGACAGGTTGAACCTCGAAATCAAGCAAGCTCAAGAAACGCTGTTAACGTTTCCATCTGCGAACATCAATGCTTCGTCGCATGATGGAGAGAAGATTCTTTCTACAATTGTCACGAGAGAAAAGGTTCAGGAGCTGCATGCTGAAGCGTCAGTTCATAAAGTCATAGGCCTTATGGAGAAAGCCCTGATCGATGCAAAGCTGGAAAAAAGAGCAATTGACGGCCTCATTGTCACTGGGGACCGAGTCTACGCAGCGAAGATACAACCTATCCTCCAAGGATACCTTAAAGGCGCGAAGCTCTACTCTGATATCAACTCAGACGAAATTGTTGTCCGAGGAGTGGCGCGAATGGCTGGAATATTTTCAGGCGAATATATGGGATGGGATATTTATTCTCCCGTAGACGTATTACCGCTCAGTGTTGGAATTGAAACGGCAGGGGGTTTATACACAAAGTTTATTTTGAGGAATACGATAGTCCCGACAAGAAAGACTAGACTTTTCCTACCGGCGCGTGACAGCCAGGAGAAAGTGGTGCTGAGGATTTTTGAAGGGGAGAGGGAATTGGTGAAGTACAACAGATACCTTGGAACTCTCGAGCTTGATGGGCTTTCGAGGAGGCAGAGAGGAGAGGTGGAAATCGAGGTTGCGTTTGTATTGACACCTGAGTTTGAGTTAATTGTCACAGCCAAAGAGAAAGGCTTTGACCATGAGGCGGAGGTTGTCTTTGCTGATAGAACATTGCGGCATGCGAGATGGCAGGAGATTGATGATATTCTGATAGAGGCGGAGAACACTTATGAAGCGGATCTTCAGGAAAAAGAGAAAGCTATCGCGGAGAATAGTTGGAAGCAGGATAATTTTGGGGTTGTTGTTGTCGTCTAGCCGAGAGCTTCTTGGGACCCGGGTCTGGACCCCTTTCTTGACCTTGCTGGATGGACTCGGCATCCAAGGAATACTCTCACTCTTTCCGAATGAAGCAGCTCGAAGTTATTTGTCGTTCTTGTATCTGAGCACCTCAAATTTGGCTTAATGATCAGCATCTATAGAGTAGAACTTGTTTGCGAATGCACGAATAATGTTGGTAATGATCATACCTAAGGCGAAGTCTCCCTCGAAGCTCTATATTTTTAGCGTGCCTCGCTTAATTCTAGTGCACTCCGTCCTTTGTCTGATTCGAACATTGTATTACCCGCAGATTCATCCTCTCTCCCAGCTTTTCTAGCCTGCTTCTTTAGCAGGAGCCATCTCTTTTCCAGATATCCACAATTTTCTCGGGTTTGACATGCTCGTCGTTTTACTTAGACCGAAATCCCGAGCCCTATTTGGCGCATTGACAAGATCGTCGATTCCCAAGACTTCCAAGTGGAAGGTTCCCAGCGTGGGATGGGTAGGGTTAATAGAAGGGCACAATGTCATTGAAAAGTTGGTTGAGCGGTAGTTCTGCTGCTAAAACCAACCTTCATTTTTATTTTATTTTATCATAGCTATTTGAACTTGGATTGAGCATCCTCGTCTTCAACGACCTCCAGAAATCCATCACTCTCCGTTACTCATATTAATCTCTTACCCTCATCAGACCACCACTCCACAACACTGTAAAAGCAGCCCATCAAGCACACAAAAACATAGGTATATTTCCCAGTCCGACTGGCATGACAGGTCAAAAGCCATACTGTCCCTAGACCTTTCCGGGAAGGACCGATCAATGCAGGATGACTAGCCTTAGGCACTAAATGAATATGTGGGACTTTTCGAGAAAGAGCAAGGGGCAATTATTTGCTGCCAGTACACCAGCAAGACAGGGAGACATATAGTGATCGATTATTCAAATGAAGAAGTGCCTCGGTTGCGATGAGCAATTTTATCGGCAAATTACTCATGAAGTTCGGTTCTTCGTGATCATAATTGCCAGTTAAGAGCAATAAGGGGAGCAAACAATTTGTCCTGTACATGATCACCGGATCATAGCTTACGGCTGCTATTTGCCACTTATCCGGGATCGACAAGCCATGGGGACGAGCGAAGACACTCATATGCCAAATGAGAACACAATTTGTTTAGTCTACGCAAATGCTTGTGGATAGAGGAAGTCAATAGGCAAGCGCTTGCTCATCATTTGAGGGGGATTGTCCCTCCTGAGTTTACCAGTCTAACAGACCTAAACGTCTCTTCGCGGGGAAGTACAGGTGAAGAACTTAATTGCATTGCAGAGCCGAACTATCTATGACCTTTCCGAACACCTGCGCCAAAAAGACACGCTGAAGCAAGAAGTCGTTCTATGTGCAGAATCAGAAGCACGCTGGTCGCCCAAAAGCTCAATGCTTTCACCAAAGGAGATTTTCGGACCATTCATTCACGAGGGACACCAGTTCCACGAATAGCGTCGACTTGCTCGGAAAGATGGGCGTTGTTCTTTGGAGCAGGAGTTGGTGGGCCTTCCGGAGTGACGTAAGCCTTGGTCAAACCACCATCGACGACGAAGTCCTGTCCAATGTTAGCATTCTGTTCCAACCGTACAATGAGAACGATAAATACGAACCTGACCGTTGACAAAGCTTGCCTCATCGCTTGCCAAGAAGAGTACAGCTTGTGCCTGCTCAATCGCCTCACCGAATCTGCCCGTGGGGAAGTGGATCTCTCGTCGGTGTCTCTTGGGTTGATCATCACCGAGCCAGTCCTGCAGCAGAGGGGTATTCAAAGGGGCTGGGCACAGAGCGTTGAAGCGGAAGCCCTCTCTGGCATGGACGATGGCAAGTTCTCTAGTCAATGCCAAAACTGCGCCCTTGCTGGCTGTGTACGCCAGTTGAGGGGTAGCTGAACCAACTAGCGCAACAACGGACGCAGTGTTAATGATAGATCCTCTGATTTTTCCGTGCTTGCGCAAGGAGAGGACTGCATGTTTGCAACCGAACCAGACACCCTTGACGTTGATGGCTTGGGTGAGGTCCCAGATCTTCTCTGGGGTGTCGATGGCATCAGCATCGTCGGCATGCATGATGCCAGCATTGTTGAACATGATATCAACACCTCCCCATGAATCGAGATGCTCAACTAAAGCTTTGATGTCGGCTTCCTTGGACACATCACAAACCTTCCTTGGTCAGCTGCATACCCGCAATTTGAAATAAAAAGAACGAGACCTACTTGAATATCAACCTTGTGAGCAGAGGGTACCAGCTGCCTAAGCTTGGCAGATGCTTTCTCGAGAGCTGGGGCGGAGATATCTGCCATAAGGACATTGGCACCTTCCTTGGCGAAGAGAATGCATGTTTCGAGACCAATGCCACTGTACAAAAGAGGTTAGCGATCTTTTACGATGTCATTTTCGGAGCTAGAGTGCCTATGGAGAAGTACGACAGCTATCATGTAGCTGCGCTAGAGGTACGTGGCATAGGTTCGCCTTTGTATCGTTGCCACTGAGATGATGAAAGAAATATAATAAATCACGTGAACACCACCGCTGCTTGGCGGAGCGATATAGGACACTTGCCAAATCGAAAAGACACCAAAAACAAGAGGTACAAGGCAGGATGACACGAATGGACGACATACCCAGCTGCTCCGGTGACTATGGCATTCTTATGATGAAGTCTTCCCATGCCAAAGCTGTTGATGGTATGGATCTTGCCACTGCTGCTGCTGCGCGAACGGTGGGCGGTGTCGTCACCCATCTTGACTTATTTGCTGAATGTAATTCTCGGAAGATGTTCTGAAAAAAAGAAGAAGAAGAGTGCTGAAGGAGGAAGATCAGCCCTTGCTCAAAAGTGACTCCCCCGTGATATCATGGCCGAACAAAGGAAGATAATCCGGAATGCTCGCTTACGACATCGGACGCAGTCCACGGTGCCATTAGAGAGGCGAGATGAAACTTACGGAAATTGTTCAGACGAAAGTGATAAGATGCGACAACGATTGCAGAGAGTTGAGAAGGGGAAGAAAGCTTGAGCAGAGGAGGAAGAAGAAGAAGGAGAAGGAGATGGCAACTTTTGGAAATTGTTGATGACACAAGACCAAAGCTGGTGGGGAGGAAGATGTGTCAGTGGTCCGACAACGGTGCGGTGCGGTGCGTTGCTTCTCGTTATCTAGGCTTCCCGAGAGGAAGGAAAGAGCTTGACTCCGGGACACCCCTTCCCTTCCCACTTCAACCCTCCCCCCTTCCTCCTCCTCCCTTCCTAACCGCTCATCCATCGCCAGACTGCGCTGGTATTGACTGCGAAAGAGGGGAGAAGGCAGATCACGAGTCGTCAGCTGGATTGCTACTGGCCAATTCAGCTCACGGCCTCGTTGCACTGAGCGGTTGCGATGTGTCAACATGTTGCACTCAGCGAATATCAAAGGACAACGACGCGCCACAGGTCACGCGTCGGGCTTTGAATCAGCCAGATCCTGTCCGAATCTGTATCGAAGTTCCGACGATAGGGTCTACGGTTGCAAGAGCAGGTCGGGTCCAGGTCGGCGCGCGGTGGAGCTTTGCACGAAGTTTTGTCACGAGACTGAGAGGCTTGAAGGTCGAACAAGACATATAAGTCGGGATTTTACCACTCTTTTTGTACTCCTCCGTTGGTACCACCCCAAGATTCACGATGACGAAACGCGGGCGAGAGGCTGGACATGCTGGTTGTTGATTGGGTTGCTGTCGGTTGTGACAGGGGGTAGCTCCAGCCTTCGACTTCCTTGGTAGTTCTTATCGCAGCTATCCTCTCCGCCCCTCTCTCCTCCATCATACACGACCGGAAAGATTTGAACGACAAAGCCTGCGAAGCGACAATAAAGATTCCCGAGGATACTCTCAAATCTTCGATAATTAATTTCTTACCACTTGAGAATTTTCAAGGACCTCGATCCCAGGTGCTTGCCGAGGCCCACCTGCTCGATTCCCCAAACTGTATCCTCGCTCCGCCGAGCCGCAAGATATAATGGCAGACAAGAAGAGAGATGAGATCACCATCGAATCCCTGCCCAAGCTACTTGAAAACGACACCAAAGTCAAGCTTGCAGGTGTGGATGTCGATGGAATACTGCGAGGAAAGTTGATCGCGAAGAAGAAATTCTTGGGAATTGCGAAGGAAGGCTTCGGGTTCTGCTCTGTCATCTTCGGATGGGACATGCATGACCAGACCTACTTCAGGGAATTGAAGATCAGCAATGCAGATAACGGATACCACGACCTCATCGCCATTCCAGATCTCAGTAGCTTCAGGAGGATACCATGGGAGGATGACGTACCATTCTTCCTCGTCAGCTTCTTTGACCCGGACTCAGGCAAGCCAGTAAGTGTGTGCCCGCGAGGCTTGCTTAAAACTACGGTAGACAAGTTGCATGCAAAGGGTTATGGTGCAATGGCTGGAGGTACGTTGTCCAGGTGTCCTTGAACATCAAGCATGGCTAATATAAACTCAGCCGAATACGAATTCTTCCAATTCAAGGCGCCACCTAACGATCCAAATGCACCCATCTCCGAACGAAACAACTCCTCCACAGCAACATTCCTTCGAGATAACCCGGTCAATACCCTCCCATCCCTGACTGAGGGCATGTTTGGATACAGCTTGACAAGGCCCGTGCATAATCAAGAATACTATTACGGAATTTTTGATGCTTGCGAAAAGTTCAATTGTGGGATAGAAGGATGGCATACAGAGAGTGGCCCTGGAGTTTTCGAAGCGGCGTTATCCTTTGGTGAGATTCAGCAAATGGCAGACAAAGCTGGCTTATTCAAGTAAGTCAAGACACCAAGGACATTTAAGGGCGTCTAACACTTCCAGATACGTCGTCAAGTCGGTTGCGACCAAATACGGGATCACTCCATGCTTTATGGCAAAGCCAAGGCAAGGCTTACCAGGAAATAGCGGGCATATGCACGTTTCGATCGTTGATAAAGATGGGAAGAACCTTTTTGCACGGGAAAAGAAAGACAGCGAAGCAAAATACAAAGATATCGAGAATCTGTCAGACATGGGACGGCATTTTCTTGCTGGTTTACTCGAGGGTCTGCCAGATATCATGCCCATAGTTGCACCGACCATCAACTCCTACAAGCGCTTGGTGGAGAATTTCTGGGCTCCTGTGACTGTATCTTGGGGCCTCGAGCATCGTGCGGCATCAATTCGTCTGATCGCGCCACCAACCTCAAAACCAGGCGCAACGCGCTTCGAGGTCCGCGTTCCTGGCGCCGATGCGAATCCATTTTACGTGCTTTCTGCAATATTAGCTCTAGGCTGGAGAGGCGTAGAAAAGAAATTGGAGATCAAGCAGCCGCCACTTGGAAAGGGTGAAGATGTTGGCGGTAAGGCGGATCCTGGAGTAAGGCTCGCGAAGAGCTTGAAAGAAGCAACAGAGAGATTCGTGCGACCTGAAAGTATAGCAAGGGAGGTTTTTGGGAACGAATTCGTCGAGCATTATGCGGGAACAAGGGAGCATGAGATCAGACTCTGGGACGAAGCTGTGACCGACTGGTAAATTGTCCACTGGTATTTCCGAGGCGTATCATACTAACACAACTTTAGGGAGGTACGAAGATACATAGAGACCGTGTGACACACTTACCCCCTGCATGTTAGCATTGCTCCAGTTTGGACCTATGTATTGCTGGTACGCACCGCATATTTGCTAGTAAGCTCCATGAACTCACTCCCGCGTGAACATTTCAAATCATGCAAGCCACCTCTGCCACTTCACGAGCGATTGGTATTGACAAGACATAAACAAGGCTGCCAGGTTACCACCCACATGCACATGTAGAACTCCCGGAAAGCGAAGCATGAGAGATCTAATTCTAACGAATGACCGGAACCCACGAATCTCGGGAACCGGAAAGAAAATCACGATTGATCAGCTCCATTCCTAGAACAGCCTCAGCCCAGTCTTCGGATCGTCCCCACTCCGAACGAGGCGCCGGTGATGATCTCGCGCTTACAGCACGCCACTTGCTCGCTTAAGATGAACTACTGTACCAGTATCTCCAAGCTTAAAGTTAAGGTTAGATGATGTAGAACCCGATTGGGAACAAGCGTGCTATTTGCGTATTACTTATTGGCTGTTTGTTTCTCGCTTGGCAGATTGTTTGTTACTTCGGGTTAGACGAGTGTTCATTGACTCTCCCCTACGTCAGGAGAGCCCTGTATGCGGGAGCTCGTGTAGTCGGGCACACGTTAGATGCCTGCGATGATGATTGCAGTTTCTATGAGGGGAATGCAGCTGGGCTTAGACTGCATATGCAGGGCAGCCCCTTCTCCGTATGGCGACGTCCAGATGCGTCCAAACATATGTACTTCTTTCACCACTAGCTTCCACGGGACATGGAAATTGGAAAGCCTCCAATCTCCAGGTTGCCTGCTTTCTAGGGCGCACTGTCAATGCTTGCCGTGATCGTTCGGAACGTCGAGCTTCCAGGCCAAGGTCTAGGTTTCTCAATAGTGCTGAATGGCAACATCCACCTGCATCGTGAACTCCGGAACAGCATCTTAGTGCTCTCCGGAAACGCTCTGTTGCGGCCTCTATCACAATGATCATAGCGTGAGGCTCCCCCGCTTTTTATAAGCATCATTCATCTTTTTCAGGACTTCATATATTGGAGCCATTTCCTTTTCCCTTTCCTACCGTTGATATCACACCTCTTATTCTCTTCACCGTACAACACCATCCTCATACTCCTCTGACAATGCGTTACTCAGCAATCGTCCCCGTTCTGGCTGCTGGCTTCGTTGCCGCTGCTCCATTCGAGCAACGTGATGTTGCCATGGATTTCAACCCTCCCCCGGGAGGAGATGTTACCATCCTGAACTATGCTCTGACGCTCGAGTACCTTGAGCGCAAGTTCTATGAGGAGGGTCTGGCCAACTATACTCAAGCGGACTTCGTCGCTGCCGGTTTTGCGGATCCCTTCTATGACAACCTGAAGGAGATCTACTATGATGAGCAGGTCAGCTCCCCTTGATGCCATTGAGTTGCATTGGAGTAGGCGTTAACAACTCACAGACTCACGTCTCCTTCCTCTCCACCGCCCTCGGAGCCGCTGCTGTTCATGAGGCTACATACTCTTTCCCCTCAACTGATGCGGCTTCCTTCGTTGCTCTCTCCTCTGTTCTTGAGGGTGTCGGAGTTTCTGCCTATCTTGGTATGTACTCTCCTTTCGTCAATGGCTGATCGTAACTAACAATCATCAGGTGCTGCTGCCGCAATCGCCGACAAGAGCTACCTCACCGTGGCCGGCTCAATCTTGACTGTCGAGTCCCGTCACTCCTCATACATTCGCGCCGCTCTCAAGGAATCTCCATTCCCTAAGCCATTCGACACTCCCCTCGACTTCAACGACGTCTACTCTCTCGCAGCACAATTCATCACCGGCTTCGCCCCTGGCGACCCAGCTCTCCCATTCAAGGCTTTCCCAGCCCTCACCCTCCAACCATCGAAATACCCTTACACCGCCGGCTCTTCTTCAGTGACCTTCACGCACGCATACAAGAACGCTCTTGCTGCGAACTTGATCACTGCTGACGAGTGTGTATACGCTGTCTTCTTCTCTGGCCTCGACACCTACTACGTCCAGACATACGTTACCAAAGGCAACAGCGGTGACTTGAAGATCTCTTCGCTTCCTGGCGCAAGCGGATCCCAATTGGCTCCTACCGGACAGGTATACGTTGTGCTCAGCACGGCAGATGGTGTCAGCACCAAGGTCTCAGACGAGAACACGATCTCTGGTGTTGGCATCCTGGAAGTCAACCCTGTGGGACAAAGAACTGGTACCTTTTGAGGATCTGGCGATGGCTCGAGGGGTGAAGGAAAGAAAATGATATGAAATAATGTATATTACTCGTATGAGTTCAACAGGATAGTAATGATAATTTGTTATCACAATCTGTTCTTGTCCTTCTGATTTTTGACTTCTTGGCTGTTTGCCCCTGAAAACTTCAAAGAGATCTTACCTTTGCACGTGTCAAACAGTGCTTACTGAGATACGGTATCGTCACTCTCGGGACAATTTTGCACGAAGCGTAAGCTCAAATCAAAATCAAGAAATCGGATGAAACCAAAAAGAGGAGTTGCACAAAAAGGTATCGTTGCTAAACACCTACCTCGGCCTTACCTAAACCATCGCAATAACATCCAACGCAATCTTCGAGCTATACTCCAGCTTCGAAACCTCGACGACCGTTCTTGCAGGCTTACTCTCAAAATACGCCTTGTATACCATCTCAAAGATATCCCGATATCCGCTCGGCACATCCGCCAAGATATACACCGTAACCTTCACGACCTTGTGGAAAGAGCTTCCTCCGGCGACGAGGAGGGCAGAGATGTCGTGCATGCATTGCTCGATAGCATCAACCGGCTGCATGATACGAACAACTTGGCCGTCGCGTCGTTGGTCCCGAGACATTTGTCCGGAGATGAAGAGGAGGGAGGGTGTGCGGATCGCTTGGGACTGAAGGGTGTTAGATAGAAACGAGCGAGGAAGTTAGGTAAGGCGTGCGTAGAATGCGGTTGCTGTGGGAAATGTCAGTTGGTAGGAGGGGATGATGGGTTGGAGGTTACGCACGCGCAGGTGCGCGAGGAGCTTTCACTTCGGTGATCCCCTCTGGTCTTTGTAGCTCGGCCTCGGGAATTGCGCTCGAGGTGCCATCTTCAAGATCTTGTGCTAATAGGGGAGCTTGCTCGATGGTGGCCATTGTGAGAAGGGTTCAGTGATAAGTTGGATACTTAGGATGAAAGCTGTAATGTTTGGAGGAAGGGAGTGCACGACATGACATCCTACGCGACATGTTTCAACCCCCATCTTTTGTTTTTTCTCAATTCTTCAGCGCGTCTACGTCTGATTAGTGACCCTTTTACAGCCACAATGGGCTTTCCGATGCTCTGAACCGCTCTCCAGATTCAGAGTTAATGATGAGCAAGAAATATTCCAGAGAGTGTCGAGTTCTGACGAGGACTCGCAAGTAGTAGGAGTAGGTACACTTCTGCGACAAGCGGGCACGATTCGGGCCCGAGGAACAACAGAATCCGCTTCACCAAGACTGCGGAGTGCAGATCACCAGGATGCCCCTCACCACAAGCATCGGCACAGCCAATGAGTGCCTAGAATTCAAAACGCGGGGGTTCACAAATGCGGGGCGGAGTGCATGAGCCTCGGCGTGTTCGCGGATTGTGGAGTAGTGGCGAGTAAGTTGCTTGAGCTTCTTGAACATCAAGAGATTGCTCCAACATTCGCTTTCCATAGGAACCACCGGGGACGACTTGACAGTTTTCTTTTGCCTAATCGAAAAGGGGGAGATCCGATACGGCGGAAAATGGCTCTCGGTGAGTCCAAACTTTACTTCGTGTCAATCAACAACGACCAGGTTTTGTCGAGGACAAAGCCGAAGCATTTTTCCCTTAACAGCCTAATCGGTCGAGGATCATGATTGAAAGCTAACATGAGACTCACCCACAGTCACGGCTGCAGTCGCTACTGCTGGTACGGTCCTTGGAGGAATGTACCTCGATGCAAAGTACGCATTATCGAAAGACATTGGGGAATTGAGAAAGTACAAAGCTGTTATGAAGCTATATGCACAAGCTGGTGAGCTCTCGAGCCTCGATTGAGCACCTTTTCTCTGACTCTTTAATCATCGAATAGCTGCAAAGAAACGATTATCTCTTTGGTACTTCTTCGAAGACTCGGTCAAGAGAGTTCCCAACAATGAGTGTATTTGGAGCAGGGAGGGCTGCTATACTTGGACCCAAACATTTGATCGGTCTAATCAGTATGCCCAATGGTTTTTATCACAAGGAGTGAAACCTCACGACTATGTGGCTTTTTATCTGACGAACTCTCCGGATTTCATGTTTGCTTGGCTGGGGCTTTGGGCCATTGGAGCAGCGCCGGCAATGATAAATTATAATCTTGCTGGGAATGCACTTATCCACTGTCTGAAAGTCAGTGGAGCAACGGTGCTATTAGTGGATGAAGATCCAACACTGGTGGGAAGAATTGAAGAAGAACGGGCTCGAATTGAAGGGGAGCTGGGTATGAAGATCCGCATTATCGATTCAGAGATGAAGCATGAAATCAGCAGTCAGAAGCCGGAAAGACCGGCAGATACATTTCGGGAAGTTGTGCAAGGCGACTGGCCTATGGCAATGTTTTATACCTCTGGGACCACGGGGATGCCCAAGGGAGTTCCCTTTCGAATGGAAAGAGCGTTTCCGCAGGGAGCATCGGTAAATAAAACTCATGATGGTACTGCTTCCACTCCAGACGCTGATTCAAGTGCAGAAAGTCACAGGCCATAGCTTTGCTGAAGACGACGACAGATGGTATCAATGTATGCCGTTGTATCACGGGACTGGCGGAGTGATGGCAATGGCCATAATGATGACCGGTATCACGCTCTGCATTGGCAAAAGATTCAGCACTTCGAAATTTTGGAGCGACGTACATGATTCAAGAGCGACATGGATCACCTACGTGGGAGAAACAGCTCGGTATCTCTTGGCAGCTCCGCCGTCGCCCCTTGACCGTGATCATCAAGTCCGATGTATGTACGGAAATGGCCTACGTCCTGATGTATGGCTCAAATTCCGAGAGAGATTTGGAGTCCCTGAAGTTCTGGAATTCTTCAATTCATCTGAAGGCGTCTTTGGAACGGCCATTCATTGCAAGGGAGACTACTTCGCCACCTGCGTGGGGCATCACGGTGTAATTATGAGATTCATTAACAGGAATACTATTGTGCCTGTACTCGTCGACCAAGCTACTGGAGCAATTGCTCGAGATCCGAAGACAGGCTTTGCTTATCGACAACCATACGAGAAGGGTGGAGAGATTATTGTCCGAGTTCCAGATACCAAGCTTTTCGCTGGATACTACAATA
>Ga0302325_10006353_pt1 | contig 26579 bp, 31 predicted proteins | sample Palsa_T0_2_FD_201948 | JGI IMG/M metagenome (GOLD analysis project Ga0302325, IMG submission 201948) | Peat permafrost microbial communities from Stordalen Mire near Abisko, Sweden - Palsa_T0_2 | ecosystem: Environmental > Terrestrial > Soil > Palsa > Peat permafrost | place: Sweden: Abisko... | reverse complement strand
CGATCGCGCGCGCCGCGCGCGCGGCCGTCGCGCGCAGGCGCTGCAGCCCGTCCTCCAGACCGACGACCTCGTCGCGGTAGGTCTCGTACTTGCCGCGCACGTCCGCGACGCGGTCGCGGATCGCCGGCCACTCGCCGGACCGAAAGCGCGCGACCTCGGCCGCCCGCATTTCGGTGTAGCGAAGCCGGCGCGCCATCACGATGCGGTGCTCCTCTTCGTCGCCGCTGCGCGCGCCTTTCTTGCGCGCACGGGCCAGCGAACGATACTCCTGCGCGGTGTAGCCGGTCTCGACCGCGGCGCGTTCGCCGATCGCGGCGACGTGCTCGCGCCACACCTGCTCGACCGCCGGCGGTTCGGTCAGCGCGCCGAGCTGCGCCCGCCGCGCGCCGAGCTGCGCGCGACGCGCCTCGAGCAGCTCGCTCAACCGTTCGACTCCGCCGCGCAGCGCCGCAACCCAAGCCGTGTCGGCGACCGGCGTCGGATCCTCGAAGCGGAGCTCGATGCCCAGGCCGAGACGCCGCACGTCGGCGAACCGCCAGCGGTCGGCCGTCGCCGGCAGCACGCGAACGCGGCTGCCCGGCGGCGGCACCGCCGAATCGGTCGCGCGAAAGACCAGGAACGAGTCGCGCGCGTCGAGGCCGATCAGCGACGTTTGCGCATCGAGCTCGCGCGCGAAGACCAGGATCCCGGCGTACGCCGCATCGACGCGCCAGACCGGTTCGTCGACTTCATCGTATCGGCGGTTCCAGAGCACGGCCCACAGCTCGTCGTGCAGCGCCGCGCCGACGTCGTGCTCCGCGACGACGGTTTCGAAAACGGCTCGGACGCTCGTACGCCGGGAACGCTGCGTCATCGTGCTGGCGTGACTCGAAGCGGACGCAGGTGGTCCCCGTTCACCTGCGTCCGGTAACCTCAGCAGTCGGGCTTGGCGAAGGCGACGATTTGATTCTCGTCGCGGTCGTTCGTCCAGAGCTTCGTGCCATCGAAGCCCAAGCCGCGCGCGATGAACGGGATCGACGCCAGCTCGTGCACTTCGGGCTGCTCTTTGCGCGCGTCCAAACACAAAAGCCGGTGGTCGTCGACCTCCCGGCTTTGCGTTGTCACGAGATAGAAGCGGCCCGCGACGACCACCATCCCGGTGATCTGGCGCGGTACCGGAATCGTGCGCAGCACGCGCCCCGTTTCGTCGAGCTCGAGGATGCATTGGTTGTCGCGCTGGCTCAAGTACAGCCGGTCGCCGTCATAGGCCAGGAACGAGCCGGTCGAATCCGGACAGCGAATCTTCTCCGACTTGAAATCCTTGCCCATGATGTAACGGCGGATGAAACGGTCGTCCGCTTCGTCGCCGACCACGACGCGCAGCGCGTCGCCGGTCACCGTCAGCCCGAATGGCCTGCCGGGTGCGACGGTCTCTTCGAAAACGCGTCCTTGCTGAGCGTTGATTGCGTAGATCCGGTTCGTCGCAACGGAACCGATCCAGAGATCCGTACCGTCGCACGCTAGCCCGGTCGGAGTGGGGCAGGGGGCGGGGATCCGGAGCAGCTCCTCGATGGCCGAGAGCGTCTGATTCATGCCCGCCGACCCTTCCCGCAAGACCCCGCGGGCTCCCGGCGGTTCCGGGGCGAAACCGCCACCTCCCGATGGCCAAGTTCTGCTTTGTGATCCACCCCCTTTCGTTCGAGGACGTGGTGCGCTACGAGCCCGGCGCCAAGGGCAAGGGCAAGCCGATCATCGCCAAGATTCTGGAGTGGATGCCGGCCTACGCCGCCGCCCACGTGACCGGCGTGCGCACCCCCGACGGGCGCGAAACCGAGGGCTGGTTCGTGGCGGCGCCGCTCCTGCCGGCCCAGATGCTCGAGCTGCCTCGCGAGCAGGTCTACGAGCGCATCCTGCGGGCGATCGGGATCGGCGCCGAGTTGGGCGCCGAGGTCGCCGGCTTGGGCGCCTTCACCGGCGTCGTCGGCGACGGCGGGGTGACGGTCGCCGAGCGGTCGCCGATCCCGGTCACCACCGGCAACTCGCTGACCATCGCGGCCGGCGTGCGCAGCCTGTTCCGCGGCGCGAGCGAGATGGGGATCGATCCCGCGCGCGCGACCGCAGTGGTCGTCGGCGCGACCGGCTCGATCGGCGGCGCGTGCGTCGAGCTGATCGCGCCGCACGTCGCGCACGTCGTGCTGGTCGCCCGCAACGCGACGCGGCTGCGCAAGTTCCACGAGGGTATTCGCGACGGGCTGCCGTGCGCGTCATCGTACACGACGGACATCAGCGCCGCGGTGCAGCGCGCCGACCTCGTGCTGACCGCGACGACGTCCACACAGGACGTGATCGAGCCCGAGGATCTGCGAACCGGTGCCGTGGTGTGCGAAGTGTCGCTGCCGCACGACGTCAGCCGGCGCGTCGCGCTCGAACGTCCCGACGTGCTGGTCGTCGAGGGCGGCAACATGCGCGTTCCCGGCGAGATGCGCTGGGCGCGGGTGCGCGAGCAGGGTGAGGACTTCGACATGGGCCTGCCGCGCGGAACGGCGCTGGCCTGCATGTCCGAGACAATGGTGCTGGCGCTCGAGAACCGCTGCGAGCCGTACACGCTGGGCCGCGGGATCGACGTCGCGAAGGTCCGCGAGATCGACGCATTGGCCGAGCGCGCCGGCTTCACGCTGGCCGACATGCGCGCGTTCGATCTGCCGATCACGCGCGAGCAGATCGCCCGCACCCGCGCCGCCGCCGACGAACGCCGCGCGGCTTCGGCATGACGAAAGACGATCTGAACGCCGAGGCTGATGACATGACGAAGTTATTGCTGCTGCTTGCAGCAGTAACGAAGCCGCTCAGCCTTTCGCTTGATTCCTCCATCGTGCCGCAAATCGGCGAAGAAAAGGGTCTCGAGGCTCAGCGCGCCCTGACGATGACGATCGCGGGTCTCATGCTCGATGTAGTTCGCACGACGTGGCTTTGTGCGAAGAATGGTGCATATCGCCAATTGCAGGTACTCGATCGTCAAGCATTCGAACTTTCGACCCGAAGCGCTTTTTATGCGGACAATGCCGATGTCGCCGATAAGCATTGGCGCTCGACTAACAAGCACTTTATTCGTGTCGCCCGCAAGATGCATGGAGATGGAACACCGGACTTTCTCGCGTTCGAGAATAGCGTTCTAACTGATGACGCGGGCTTTTCGAGTGGGACTAACGCTCAGACGAGTAATAAGCCTAACTTTGAGGACATGTGCAAGAATGTCTACGGCGACGAACGTGGTGTGCTATACTATGCCGGGCACTACTCAGTACCGAGCGCCGTTGCCCGCGGCTCGCCAGCCGCGTTTGCCTATGTTTTTGAGCAGGTTGATAAGGGGTATCGCTTACGCACTAGTCCAGGCATGGTAAATGTGCCTTTCGCATTGAAGGCAATCTCGCAAAGCGGGATCAATGCCGCGGCTAGCATCGCTTATCTATTTCGCGCACCTGTTGTCGCCAAGGGCGTCGTCCTTTGCGAACAGTTCTATGATTCCTTTGGCTTTGACAAGCATCTGTTGTTGAAACGTAACTTCGCCATATGAGCACCTACATCCAAGGTGAAGTTTTGGCGATGTTCATTAGCGATGATGCGCATAGCGACGCAACGGCCTTGATAGCGCAGCCCGCCCTGTCCGATTCGGGCGTCCGAAAGCCGGCGATCGCCGTGTCGGATGAACACGACGACCGCGGTGGTTTGACACCGACCTTGACAGGGTCGCTCCATCATATCACGTCATGCAACGTCTCGTCGAAAACGGCGACGGCCGCCGCGCTCGGTGAACGCGACGGCCGCGATGGTGTGCGCCGATTTGAGACCAGCCACGTGGCTATCGTAGCACACCGGCACATGCCGAGCAATCGGCATGCGGCTGGAGCGGGCGGGAATCGAACCCGCGGCATGACTGGTCTCAAGTCAGGCACGTCGACACCATCGAACCGCCCCAGCTGCCTACCTATCACGCGCGGCTATTCGAACGGCAAGTCCGGTCGATGAAAACCGTCGTTTCGGTTTCGCTGGGATCGTCGTCGCGCGATCATCGCGCGCAGGTCGAGCTGCTCGGTGAGCGGTTCGACATCTCGCGCGTCGGGACGGACGGTTCGATCGATCGCGCGATCGCGCGGCTGCGGGAGCTCGACGGGACGGTCGACGCGATCGGTCTGGGCGGCATCGACGTCTACCTATATGCGGGCAACGATCGTTACGCGCTGCGCGACGGGCTGCGGTTGCTCGAGGCGGTGAAGACGACGCCGGTGGTCGACGGCAGCGGCCTGAAGAACACGCTCGAGCGCAACGCGATCGCCTACATGCAGTCGGTGATGGGGATCGAGCTGCGCGGGAAACGCGTGCTGATGGTCAGCGCGCTCGACCGCTTCGGGATGGCGCAGGCGCTGGTGCAAGCCGGCGCCGACGTGGTGTTCGGCGATTTCATCTTCGCCCTCGACCTGGACCGGCCGGTGCGCGGGTTGGCCGAGTTCGAGGAGATGGCGCGCAAGTATCTGCCCGACGCGTGCAAGCTGCCCTTCCAGTTCTTCTATCCGACCGGCAAGAAACAAGACCGCGCGCCGCAGCCGAAATACCCCGAGTACTACGAAGACGCCGAGATCATCGCCGGCGACTACCATTTCATGCGACAGTTCATGCCGGACCGGCTCGACGGCAAGACGATCCTCACCAATACCGTCACGGCCAAGGACGTCGACTTCCTGGGCGACCACGGGATCGCGCGGCTCGTCACGACCACGCCGGATTTCGGCGGGCGCTCGTTCGGGACGAACGTCGTCGAGGCGGCGATGATCGCGCTGCTCGGCAAGACCTGGGCCGACGTCACCGACGACGACTACCGGACGCTGCTCGCGCGCCTCGACCTCAAGCCGCGCGTGATCGAGTTCCAAGCCGCGTAGTGATCCAGCAGCTGTTCGCGCGGCAAGCGCACGACCGCGAGCGCTTGCCCGGCGACGGGCCGCCGCTGCGCCGTGCGCTGGGCGTGCGCGCCTTGATCGCGGTCGGCCTGGGGACGATGCTGGGCGGCATCTTCTCGACCGTCGGCAGCGGCGCGAATGCGGCCGGACCGGCGGTGATCGCGGCCTTCGCGCTGTCGGGCGTGACGTGCGTGTTCGTCGCGCTGTGCTATGCGGAGCTGGCGTCGATGGTGCCGGTCGCGGGCAGCGCGTATACGTATGCGTACGCGGCGCTCGGCGAATTCGTGGCCTGGGTGATCGGCTGGGACTTGATCCTCGAGTACGGTTTCTCGGTCGCGCCGCTGGCGGCGACGCTGTCGGCCTCACTGCAGCAGCTGCTGGGCGGGATCGGCGTGCCGCTGCCGGCCTGGGCGCAGACGGCGAACGTGACGTTCGTCCACGGTGCGGTCGACCTCGCGCACTCGCAGGTCGACGTGGTGGCGGCGCTCTCGATCCTCGGGCTGGCGGTCTTGCTGGCGGTCGGCATCCGCGAGTCGGCCGGCACGAACAACACGCTGGTCGTCATCCAGCTCGTCGCGCTGGTCGGCTTCGTGCTCGGCCTGGCCGGCGCGATCCATCCGGCCGCGTATCATCCGTTCGCGCCGCTGGGCATGCACGGCATCGTCGCCAGCGCGGCGCTGGTCTTCTTCGCCTACATCGGGTTCGACACGGTCACCGTTGCGAGCGAGGAGGCGCGCGACCCCGTGCGCGACGTGCCGCGCGCGATCATCGGGTCGCTGATCGTCGGCGCGGTGCTGTTCACCGCGGTTGCGGCGGTCGCGGTCGGCGTGGTTGCGTGGAACACGATCGACCCCGACTCGGGGATGCTCGACGCGGTGAAGCACGCCGGCTCGCAGCCCCTGCTGTTCGGGCTCGTGCTGGCCGGCACGGTGACCGGGACGTTCGCCTCGATGCTGACCTCGCTGCTCGGCCAGATCCGCATCTTCTACGTGATGTCGCGCGACCGGCTGCTGCCGCGCGCGTTCGGTTCGGTGAACGCGCGCACGCGAACGCCGATCGCGACGACGCTGATCACCGGCGCGATCGTCGCGGTCGTCGCCGCGCTGGTGCCGTTGACGAGCCTGCTCAAGCTGGTCAACATCGGCACGTTCTCGGCCTTCGTCATCGTCTGCGCGGGCGTCATGGTGCTGCGCTTCACGCACCCCAGCGCGGCGCGCCCGTTTCGCGTCCCGTTCGGTCCCGTGCTCGTCCCGTTCGCGGGGATCGCGCTGTGCGCGTGGCTCACGCTCGAAGGCCTCGACCGCATCACCTGGCTGCGCTTCGCGATCTGGTTCGCGATCGGTATCGTCGTGTACGCCGCGTACGGCTACCGCCACTCGCTGTTGCGGCGGCGCTGATGCGGCTGCGCCGCGTCCTGGTGCTGCGCGACTTGATCGTCGTCGCCGCGGCGTCGATGGGGCCGGCGTTCTCGCTGGCGACGACGATGGCCGCCATGGTCGCCGCCGCCGGGCGCTGGACGTGGCTGGCGCTGCTGCTCGTCGCGGTGCTGATGGCGATGATCGCGCTCGGCTACAAGCGTTTGGGCGAGCGGTGGCGCGACGCCGGATCGTCGTACGCCTGGATCCGAGCCGCCTTCGGGCCCGAAGCCGGGGCGTACGGTGCGTGGGTGCTGCTGGTTGCCAACGTGTTCGCCGTTCTCGCCACCGCGCTGCCGGCCGGCGCGTACACGCTCGACCTGATCGCGCCGGCGCTGGCTGCGAACGAACACGCGGTGGCGCTCGTTGCCTGCGCCTGGATCGTCGGCACCGCAGTGCTGCTGTGGTACGGCTTGCGGCCGACCGCGCTGCTCGCGTTCGCGCTGCTCGCCGCCGAGGTGCTGATCCTCGCGGCGGCGGCGGCGCTGGCCGGCGCGCACCCGCGCCCCGACGCCGTCGCGTTCACCCGAGCGCCGCTGGAGTGGGACGGGCTGGTCGCGGCGATGGTGGTCGGGATCTGGATGATCGACGGCTGGGAGGTCTCGGCGTCGACGGCCGAAGAGGCGGAAGGCGCGCCGTCCGTCCCGGGCTGGGGCGGCTTGGCGGGCCTGGTGCTGACGACGGCCGTCCTGCTGGCGGCAATCGCGGCGTTCGTTCGCATCGGCAGCGCGGCGGGTTTCGCGGGACACGAGAACGATGCGCTGGCCTACGTCGGCGACCTGCTCGGCGGCGCATGGCGCCCGCTGCTGGCCGTTACGGTGCTCGTCTCGCTGGCGGCCGCGCTGCAGACGACGCTGGTCTACCTCACCCGCAGCATCTACGCGATGGGCCGCGACGGCGCGCTGCCGCGCGCGCTCGGAATCCTCGACCGGCGGGCGGAGCCCGCCGCGGCGATCGTGCTGGTCGCCGCGCTGTCGCTCGTCTTCGCGCTCGTCGCGGGGCTCTCGCCGACAGCCAAGGGTGCGTTCGACGTCGCCCTGCAAGGCACGTCGTGGTTTCTGGGACTGCTCTTCGCGCTGAGCGCCTTGGCGGCGGTCCGCACGTTCGCCGGCCGCGGAACCGTCAGGTGGTCGGGCGCCGCTTTGCCTGGGGTGGCAGCGATAGCGCTCGGGCTGATCCTGTCGGCGGGGTTCGCTCGTGACGATACCGTGACCAGGGGTTTTATCGCCTCCTCCGCAATCATCGGGCTTCCGCTGGCGCTCTGGCGCGCGCGGGTCGTCCGCCGGATCGCGCGGACCAGCCGACCACTTCCCGGGAGTCGCTTTTGAACGACAAAGAAATCGTTTTGACCCGCGACGGGCTCACGAAGCTCGAAGACGAGTTGGACGACCTCAAGTCCGTCCACCGCCGCGAGGTCAACGAACGGATTCGCCAAGCCAAAGAGTTCGGCGACATCTCCGAAAATGCCGAGTACGAGGATGCCAAGCAGGAGCAAGCCTTCGTCGAAGGGCGCATCCTCAAGCTCGAGGCGATGATCCGCAACGCGCGCGTCATCGACGCGAGCGACTACGTCGCCGATGAAGTGCATCTGGGCGCGACGATCAAGGTGAAAGAGACGAGCTCGGGGACGTCGCACGATTTCACGATCGTCGGTTCGGCCGAGGCCGATCCGAAGAACGCTCGGCTCTCCAACGAGTCGCCGCTGGGGCGCGCGCTGATGGGCCGCAAGAAGGGCGAGACGGTCGACGTCACCACGCCGCGCGGTCAGATGAAATACAAGATCGAGTCGATCAACAAGGACCCCAAGAAGACGAAAAAGGCGTCCTAGTGTGTTCGCGCAAAGTGCGCGAACACTCGCGTTCGGCCTTCGGCCGATCCGCCCGTCGTCGCCTGTCGGACGAAGTCCGACAAGCTCCTAGCCGCCGTGGCTGACCTCGTAGCAGCGCGACGCGCCCGGCTCGCGGCGCTGCGCGAGCTCGGCGTCGATCCGTTCGCCGCCACGCGGTTCGACGTTACCGCCCACGTCGCCGAGCTCGCGGCGAAGTACGGCGACCTTCCCGCGCAAGGCCGCGCCGAGACCGAGACCTGGTCGATCGCCGGGCGGATCATGGCGGCGCGCGCGCAGGGCGGCGTGATCTTCTTCGACCTGCAGGACCGCACCGGCCGCTTCCAGCTGTTCGTGCGCAAGAACGACGTCGGCGACGAGCGCTTCGCGGTCGCCAAGGAGATCGAGCGCGGCGACCTCGTCGGCGCCGGCGGTTTCGCGTTTCGCACGAAGATGGGCGAGCTGTCGCTGCACGTGCGAACGCTCGAGGTCCTCGGGAAATCGCTGCGGCCGCTGCCCGACAAGTGGAGCGGTCTGCAAGATCTCGAGAAGCGCTACCGCCGCCGCTACGTCGACTTGATCGTCAACCCGCACGTGCGCGACGTGATGTTCCTGCGCTCGAAGATCGTCGCCGAGTTGCGCCGCTTCTGTGACGCGCGCGGCTTCGCCGAGGTCGAGACGCCGGTGCTGCTCAACCTCGCCGGCGGCGCGACGGCGCGGCCGTTCTTCACGCACTCCAACGCGCTGGACATCCCGCTGACCCTGCGCATCGCGACGGAGCTCAATCTCAAGCGGTTGATCGTCGGCGGGATGGAGCGCGTCTACGAGATCGGCCGCACGTTCCGCAACGAAGGGATCGACGCGACCCACAACCCCGAGTTCACCATGCTCGAGCTGTACGCGGCGTATTGGGACGTCAACGACATGATGCGCTTCAACGAAGAGCTGATGTCGCATCTGGCGCGGGCGGTGCACGGCGGCGAGACGGTGATGCGCGGCGAGGACGCGATCTCGTTCGCGACCCCATTCCGGCGGATCGGCTACCTCGAAGCGTTCGAGCGATACGGCGGGCTGACGCGCGATCAGGTGCTCGACCCGCTCGCGGCAGCCCGGGCGCTGCACGACTACGGGATGCCGGAGTCGCCGACGCACGCGCACGCGCTCGACAAGCTGTTCGAGCGAATCGTCGAGCCCGAGCTGGTGCAGCCGACGTTCGTCTACGGCTACCCGGTGCTGCTCTCGCCGCTAGCCAAGCGGATGAAGGACGATCCCGAGCTGACCGAGCGCTACGAGCTGTTCGCCGCCCACATGGAGCTGTCGAACGCCTTCACCGAGCTCAACGACCCCGACGACCAGCGCCGCCGCTTCGAGCTGCAGGTGGTCGAGCGCGCGGCCGGCGACGACGAGGTTCCGCCGCCCGACTGGGACTTCGTGACCGCACTGGAATACGGAATGCCGCCGACCGCCGGGATCGGGATCGGCGTCGACCGCCTCGTCATGATGCTGACCGACAACGGGTCGATCCGCGACGTCCTGTTGTTCCCGCTCCAGCGCCCGCTGCCGGCCGAGCGGGCCGACGACGACGACGAGGACGCCGAACCCGATTGAGGTGACCGCTGGCAGCCCAGCGAACCGTCGCCTGCCACGCCGGTCACGACCGCAACCGCCGCCTGAGGCCGTTGGTCTTGCCCTACGCCATGCTGAAGAAAGACTTGACCACATCCTATCCGCGCTCGGTGCGCGATACGTCCATCGGGGGCGTCGTCCAGCTCGCGCGCGCCGTCGACAAGGGGATCGCCACGGCCAACGGCACCCACGGCGAGTACAACTTTGACTGCCCGATGGACAACGGCGTGTTCGGCTTCCTCGGAGTCGACGGCAAAGCGCTGCTCGAGGTCATCAAGAAGGCGCAGAGCGAGTCGGAGATCGAGGCGTATCTCAAGCCGTTCGTCGCCAAGAAGTCGCCGGCCGAGATCAAGGCGTTCAACGAGGAGTTTCTCTCGCACGAGCCCGAGCCCGGCAGCGATGGCGAGAAGTACTTCCTGGGCCTGCGCAACGAGGTTGCGCCGAGCCGCACCGACGTCACGAAGTGGGCCGACCTGCTCGACCTCGACGAGAAGCGCGACGTCCCGCAGCGCGTCCTAGTATAGGCGCTTACGCAACGCTTTCGTCTGGATTGGCTCGGAACAGGCTGAGAAGACCGAAGCGTCTGCCGTGAACCGAGGCCGCCGAAAGGCGGCCTCGGTTTTTCTTAGGTTTCGGTGAGGACGACCGAGCGGACGAAACGAGACACAAACTCCGATGGCGGCGTTGTCATCTCACGCCGTCAATCGTGGGCAGGCACCAAGCGGCGACATTACACCGGAGCACGTCATGCTCGAAGATCCTCGAGGCGTGCTGAGCGATCTGTTTGCTCAGCCGTTCACGGTCGCGTTCCTTGGGGCCGTCCTCGCCCACGATTTCGATACGCACCGCCACATGCTCAACGTCGGAATCCTCAGTGCGCGCGTCGCGTCGATGGCGGGGCTGGCGCGCGCCGGTATCGTCCGCGTCGGTCAGGCGGGACTCTTCCATGACGTCGGCAAGCTGCACGTCCGCCGGTCACTGCTCAACGCACGTCACACGCTCACCGAGAACGAATGGCGCCTGCTGCGCGAACATGCCGAACGCGGCGCGTACATGCTGCAGGACCGGGGCGCTCGGCGGATCGCGGCGCTGGTGCGCAGCCATCACGAGCGGCTCGACGGGTCCGGCTATCCCGACGGTCTCCGCGGTCTGGCGATCCCTTGGGAGACGCGGCTGATCTCGGTCGTCGACGCGTACGACTGCATGCGTTCGGGCCGGCCGTATGCCGCGCCGATCGCGCACGACGAGGCAGTCGGGCGCCTAGACGCCGCGCGCACCCGCTACGATCCCGACGCGGTCGCGGCCCTCGTCGCGGTGCTCGAAGGCGACCGCATCTCGCTCGGAGGCGCTCGCGCGACGTCCGTGAATTGGTAGGCGCGTGCCGACGTATCGGCTCGTCGTCGAGTACGACGGCAGCGCGTTTCATGGTCTGCAGTACCAGCCCGAGCTGCGCACCGTCGCGGGCGCGCTCGAAGATGCGCTCTCGCGCATCTTCCACGCGCCGGTGAAGATCGCGGCCGCCGGCCGAACCGACGCCGGCGTCCACGCCACCGGCCAGGTGATCTCGTTCGCAGCCGAACGCGCGTTTCCGATCGAGCGGCTGGCGCTCGCGATCAACGGCAACTTGCCGGCGGACGTCGTGGTGTGCGACGCGGCGCTGGTGCGCGACGGCTTCTCGGCGCGGTTCGACGCGCGCGAGCGCACCTACGCGTATCTCGTGCAGAACCGCGGTTTCTCATCGGCGCTGTGGCGCCCGCGCGCCTGGTTCGTGCCTCGCGCGATCGACGACGAACGCTTCCGTGCCGCCGCCCGGCCGTTGCTCGGCGCACACGATTTTGCCAGTTATTGCGCCGAACCGCCCGCGTTCGGCGGGACGCTGCGCGATCTGTACGCGATCGAGCTCGTGCGGCGCGGCGATCTGCTGCGCGTCAGCCTGCGCGGCGACGGGTTTCTGCACCGCATGGTGCGGCTGATCGTCGGCACGCTGGTCGAATGCGCGACCGGCTATCGCGAAATCGACTTCGCGCGCCACGCGCTCGAGGCACGCCGGCGCGGCGCCGCCGGCGCGGCCGCGCCGGCTCACGGGCTGTATCTGGCCGGCGTGCGCTACGACGACTTCGACTCCTATCGCGCCGTCGACATCGCTCCGTAGCGTGTTGGCGCGTCGCCGTCGACGATCCGCCGCACGCGTTCGCGCAGCGCCTCGTCCACGCCGTCGAGGCCCGCGCAGGCGTCGCGCGTGGTGCGGCTCGCGGCGGCCAGCGACTTTGCGGACTGCACGAGATGATCGCACGCGGCGCGCTGTCCGCCGATCGCCTCTTCCACGTCCCCGGCGTGTCGCAAGATGCCGGCGATGATCGTGACGATCTGCTGGTTCGACGCATTTTGTTCGTCGAGCGAACGCGCCGCGTCGCGCATCAGGTTGTTCATCTGTTCGACCGAGTTGACGATCGCCGACGCGCCCGTCGCCTGTTCGCGCGCCGCCATCGAGATCTGCTCGATCAGCCGGTTGGCCTCGCTGACCGCCGACGAGATGTCGCCGATCGCACGGCCGGCGACGTCGGCCATCTGCAGCCCGTTCTCGGCCTTGGCGCCCGAAGCGCTGGTCGATCGGACGACCTCGCCGGTCTTGGCCTGAATGTCCTTGATCAGGTTGCCGATCTCGCGCGTCGACTGGGCGGACCCTTCGGCCAGCTTGCGCACCTCGTCGGCGACGACGGCGAAGCCGCGGCCGTGCTCGCCGGCGCGGGCCGCTTCGATCGCCGCGTTGAGCGCGAGCAGGTTCGTCTGGTCGGCGATCGCGTCGATCACCTCGACGATCGCGCCGATGCGTTCCGAGGCCGACCCCAGCTCCTGCATCCTCGCCACGACCGCCTTGATGTCGTCGGCTACCTCGCGCGTCGACCGAACGAGGCGTTCGACGGCGATCCCGCCGTCCTTGGCCTTGCGGTCGGCCTCGAGCGAGAGCGTCGAGGCATCGCGCGCGCTCCCGGCGACCTGATTGACCGAGACGGCCAGCTCGCCGATCGCCGAGCTCACGTTGCTCACGTTGTCCGCCAGACTGTTGATGTTGCCCGACACGGTGCTGATCGACGTCACCGTCTCTTCCACCGCGGCGCCGGCTTGACCGACCCCGGCCGCCAACTCGGCCACCGCCGCTCCGGCCGTGGTCTGCTGCTCGAGGGCGCGTTCGAGCGCGTCCTGGGCGGTCGTCCCGGCGGCGTCGCGCGCCTGTACGGCAGCGACCAGCTTGCGATGCCGATCGGCTACCTCGTCGACCGCCGGCGCAAGTGCCGCCGCGGCCGCGGAGCGGTCGCGGGCCTCGATCAGCGCGGCGACCACCCCTTCGAGCGTCGTCGTACCGGCGACGTCGAGGGCACCGCGCAGCAACGACCGCGCTGCCTGGGCCTCGGCTGCCCCGCGGCGGTAAGCGCTGGCGGCGAGGCCCGCCGCCAGCGTGGCGCAGGCCGCGATCAGGGCCACAACGATGTCGACCAAGCTCACAAGCGGATCGCTCCGGGCAGCGCTCGGCCGAAGCCGAAACGGACGGCGTCTTCTTAGGAGTCCGAGGCCGTCTGTTCGGGTATCGGCCGCCCGCGAGGCCGAATTCACCGGTCGGTTGCCGCTTGCTCTGCGGTCGTGCCGAGTGCCGGGGCACCCGGTTTGCGGTTGACGCGGCGCACTACGGCCCGTATACTGCGTAGGTTGCCGTCCTCGGGCCGCTCGGCTCGTGAAGGACGGCGTTCTTGCCTGCCCACGGCCCCCCGCGGGCTCGACGGACCCGATGCGCACCTATCAGCAGAAGACAGCCGAGACTCGACACGACTGGTACATCGTCGACGCGGCCGGGCAGCGGCTCGGCACGCTGGCGGTTCGCATCGCGCGCGCGCTTTCGGGTCGCGCCAAGCCGACCTGGACGCCGCACATCGACGACGGCGATCACGTCATCGTGGTCAACGCCGAAAAGGTCGACCTCGCGCCGCGCAAGTGGACGCAGAAAGTCTATCGCCGCCATTCCGGCTATCCCGGCGGTTTGCGCACCGAGACCGCGGCGCAGGTCCTCGACAAGTATCCCGAGCGCCTGATCGAGCGCGCCGTGCGCGGGATGCTCGCCACGAACCGCATGCGCGACGTTCAGCTCGGCCGCCTCAACGTGTACGCCGGCGACGCTCACCCCCACGCCGCGCAGAAGCCGGAGCCGCTCGTCTGATGCAACCCCAGGGTCAAGACTTCTTCTATGGAACCGGCCGCCGCAAGCGCGGCATCGCACGCGTGCGCTTGACGCTCGGCCAGGGCGTCATCACGATCAACAAGCGCCCGGTCGACGAATACTTTCCGCGGCCGTCGCTGCAGATGATCGTGCGCCAGCCGCTCGACGTGACGCAGTCGCTGTCGCGCTTCAACGTCGACGTCAAGTGCGAAGGCGGCGGCGTCTCGGGTCAGGCCGGCGCGGTCCGTCACGGTATCGCGCGCGCGCTGCTCGAGATGGACGAGTCGCTGCGCGAGCCGTTGCGGCGCAACGGGCTGCTGACGCGCGATCCGCGCGAAAAAGAATCGAAGAAGTACGGGCGCAAGAAGGCTCGGAAGCGGTTCCAGTTCTCGAAGCGTTAGCTTCGGTTGTGGCGGTGTCGCGGGGGAGCGACATTGCATCGGCTGGGACGCGGCCCTCGCACTTGGTGTGCGCGGGCCGCTCCGTTTCCGCATCGCTCTCGGCCCTCCGGGCCTTCGCTCGCGGAAAAGGCCCTACCGATGCAACGTCGCTCCCCCGCGACACTGGCGCGATCGCTTTGCTCCGCTCGGCAGCATGGAGGCTTGGAACGGGGTGTGGTGGTTCTTGCGCGCCGGGGGGTGGGGTCGGCAGGGGTTGTCGATTTTTTAGCAGGCCGTGTTGAACTTCTGTTCTGGTGAGCGCGACGTGAACTGAGACGAAGCCGCGCTTTGGCGTTAAGGGCCTTGGAGTTGGCAGCGGTTGGTTGGGTCGTAGGTTGCCGGCGGCGGTTGGTGGGGGAAGGCGTCGTAGGCGTATAGGGTGACGGCGCAGACGGCGGCGATGGCGGATTCGGTGAGAACGACTTGGGGGCCGTGCTGGAGGGCGAAGGCGAGCGCGAGCACGGCGACGGCGAGGGGGACGAGCGCGCCGCCGAACACCAGCACCAGCGTTCCTTCCTCGAAGCCGAATTGCAGGCCGCATGGGCCGGCAACGAGGAGGATGATGAGCGCCGTGACGATGCTGAACGCGAGGACCGGCGCGAGGATGCAGTAGAGTGCGCGCAGGGGCCATTTTTCGGGCGGCCGTTCCACTACTGGTCGACCCTGGCGCAGGTAGCGCAGTCCGGCGTTGATCCCGAAGAAGGCGGGTATCGCTTAGGGCGTCGTGGTGACCGAGGTCGATACCGGCGTGCTGAAGGTCAGCTCGACGCCGCCGGTCCAGCCGGCGACCAGATTGTAGAGCAGCGCCAGAATGATGCCGGCGATGAAGCCGATCACGCCGTAGACGATTGGGAAGACGATGATCGATAGCCAGCCGAAGCCGCCTATGCCCGGCATCGGCCCCGAAGAACCGGCCAAGCTCGCGATTGCGAAGACCACGCCGAAGATGAAGCCGAGGAGTGCATAGAGCACGCCGTAGACGACGCCGAGTTGCAAAGGGGTGATGCTGCTGATGCGGGTGACCATCGGTGTTCTTCCTCTCGGATGCGGCGCTGGGCGTCGGCCTGTTGCGGGAGCTCCCGGGTCTCCCTAGCCGATCGCGAAGATCGTGACGGGGTCGGCTTTGCCGCGGATCTTGGCGATGAGCTTCTCGGCCGCGGCGGGTTCGCGCAGGCGCGCGTAGGTGTTGTCGTCGACGTACGTGCGGCCCGGTGGGGCGGCGCTCTGCAGCCGGCTGGCGAGGTTGGCGGCGTCGCCGATGACCGTATAGTCCATGCGCCGAGGGCTGCCGATGTGGCCGGCGACGACTTCGCCGCTCGCGATGCCGATCGCGAGCTGCAGCGGTTTGCCGTCGGCTTGGATGTTCGCGCCGGCGCGGTGGAGCTCGGCGGCGACGGCAATTGCGCGCGCCGCGTCGTCGTCGCGGACGCGCGGCGGCCCGAACACGACCATGAGCCCGTCGCCGTAGAACTTGTCGAGCAGGCCGTCGTGCTCGAACACGATCTGCACCGCGGCGCCGAAGAACTGGTTGAGGATGTCGACGACGGCTTCGGCGTCGAGCCGTTCGGCCAGCCCCGTGAAGCCGGCGATGTCGGCGAACAGGATCGTCGCCTGGGCGCGCTCGCCGCCGAGCGCGACGCCCCCGGGCGCGCGCATCAGCTGCTCGACGACGTGCGGCGCGAGATACCGCCCGAACGCGTCGCGAATCGCGCGGCGCTGCTCGACGTCGGCCGCGTGCAGCCGCTCGAGCGCGCGGCGTTCGGTCAGATCGGTGAGCGCGATCGCCCAGCCCGACGTCTCGGTGCCGTCGGGCAGATCGACCGGCGCGGTCCGCACCTCGAGCGCGAGCGTGCCGCGCGTCGAATGCCGTGCCTCGATCTCGAACGGCGCCGACGGCGCGAGGCCGGCCGCCAACAATGTCGTGATGCCGGGCAGCAGCGCTTCGAGCGAGCGCGCCGGCTTGCCGATCATCGCCGCGCCGTCGACGCCGAACGTCGTGGCCGCGGCGTCGTTGAAGCTGCCGATCTCGCCGCGCCCGTCGATGGTGATCACGCCGCTGGTGATCGAGCCCAGCACGCGCGCCTGCAACTGTTCGAGCCGGCTGATCTCGACGACGCGCGCGCGCAGGTCGTCGAACAGGCGCGCGTTCTCGATCGCCAGCGCGGCTTGGTTGGCGAAGGCCGTCAGCAGATCGGGATCGTGCGGCGAGAAGAGTCCGGGCGCGATCCGCGAGTCGAGGTACACGACGCCGATCGTGCGCGCTTTGATGGCCAGCGGAACGCAGATGATCGACCGCAGCCGCAGCGCGCGCACCGAGAGGTTCACGTTGAAGCGCGGATCCTGCTGCGCGTCGGTCGTCACGACCGGTTCACCGGTCTCGAAGACGCGCCGCACCGTCGTCTGCGACGGCCGCATGTCGTCGCCTTCGACCGTCGCGCGATCGATGCCGTAGGTCGTTGTGAGCTCGAGCTTGCCCGCGGCGTCGGCGATCATCAGAAAGCCGCGCTCGGCCTGCATCACCTCGACCGCCGTGTCGAGCACGCTGCGCAGCACGACGTCGAGCTCGAGCGACGAGTTGACCGTCTCGGCGACGCGGCCCAGCGTGCGCAGCTTGGCGAGCTCGCGCTCGGCGTTGGTGGCCGAGGCGGCGAGCCGGCTCTGCAGCGAGGCGCGCTCGAGCGCCAGCGTTTGGTACGCGCGCTCGACGTCGGCGATCGCCCCGACGAGCGCGGCATCGCCCGTCGCTGTGGCGCGGCGGCGAAGGGCGGCCAGCGCGTCCGGGGCCGGGCTGCTCACCGCGTCCCGATTCCTCACCTCGCGGTAACGTCCCGCTCACACCGAGCCGCGATCATGGCGTCATGTCCAACGATCCCGTCGTCCCGAGCGCCGGCGCGGCGCTCGCCGCGCGCACCGCCGTCGAGCGGCTGGCCCCGGGCGTCGCGGCCGACGAGCACGCGGCGGCGCGCCTGGCCAAGGCCGCGCTCTTCGAAGAGGCGCTGCTCGGCGCGATGCGCGCGCGCATCGCCGAGCTGCGCGGGGTCGCGAAGTGAGCGAGTTCGATCTGCTCGCCGTTGCGGCCGACGGCATGAGCGTCCAGCGCGCCTTGCTCGACGTCGCGGCGCGCAACGTCGCCGCCGCCCAAGCCTCGACGCCGCAGCATCCGTACCCGCGGCTGGTCGCGCGCTTCGCCGCCGCACCCGACGACGACGACCCGTTCTTCGACGTGCCGGGCGACGGCGACGAAGACGCGGACGACGTCGCGCGGACACGGCTGATCGGGACGGTGCGCTCGGGCGAGAGCGCCGATGCGCTCACCGAGATGATCGCGGTGCTCGACGCGCAGCGCGCGTACGAGGCCGACGCCAGCGTCTTCGACGTCGGCAAGAAGCTGACCGAACGAACGATCGACCTCGGCCGCGTCTGATGCGCGTCGAACCGTTGCTCCCCGACGCGGCGGAGCCGCGCGGTCCGCTGGCGGGCAGCGCGCAGCCGAACGCGTTCGCGCGGCTCGTCGACGCGGCGGGCGCGATTCTCGACGGCGCGGATCGCGCTGAATCCGCGTTCGCGGCGCACCGCGGCGGCTTGCAGGAGATGGTCGTCGAGCGCGCTCGCGCCGACCTGGCGCTGCAGGTCGCCGTGGCCGCCGCCCAGCGAGCGGTGCAGTCGCTCACGACCGTGCTCGGGATGCAGGTGTGACGCAGTCGCTCGCGCCGCTGGCGGCGCGGCTGCGTGCGTCGTCGCCACGGTCGCGCGCGCTGGCCGGCGCGATCGCCGTCGCGTTGGCGGCGATCGGCGCGGTCGGATTTCTGGCGTCGCGCGACACGCGCGTCGTGCTCTTCGCGACGCCGTTGCGCGCCGACCAGCTCGCCGAGGTGGAGCAGCGGCTCGCCGCCTGGAACGTCCCGCACGCCGCGACGAACGACAACGTGCTGGTCGACCGCGCCAAGCACGGCGAGCTGCTGTTGCGGCTCTCGCTGGCCGGAGTACCGCACGCGCACCTCGCCGGCAGCGACGAAGCGCTGGCGCACGTCGGCGCGCTCACACCGCAGACCGTGCTCGAAGCGCAGACGCGCGACGCGCTGGCCGCCGACCTCGCGCTCGACCTGCGCGGGCTCGACGGCGTCGTCGACGCCCGGGTCGTGATCGCGCCGTCGAGCGCCGGCGTGTACGCCGACGAGCCGCGCCGCGACGCGAGCGCCAGCGTGCGCGTCGTGCCGTCGCCCGGCACGCATCTGTCGGCGCGCACGGTCGCCGGGATCAAGGCGTTCGTCGCCGGCGGCGTCCCAGGACTCGACGTCGACCGCGTCACCGTGCTCGACGATCGCGGGCTCGCACTCGACGGCGACGGCACCGACGACGCATCCGACGTGCAAGCCGCGCTGCAAACGGCGCTCGACATGGCATTCGGTGCCGGCGCGACGATCGTGCGCGTTCACCGCGAACCGCTCGGCGAACGGCGCGAGGTGCACGATGTCCACCGGACCGCGCTCGACGGCAACCTGGCGCGCGAATCGAGCGACGAGCGCTATGCGTCGGGCGCAAAGAAGTATTCGAAGACGAGCGCGACGGAGGATCGCGGCAGCGACACGCGCGACGAGCACCGCATCGCCGCGCCCGGCGTGACGGCCAGGCTGACCGTCGCCGTGTTCGTCGACGTCGCGCGCGGGCTCGACCTGTCGAAGATTCGCGCGCTCGCCGCGGCTACGGCCGGTGTCCGACCCGATCGCGGCGACGCGGTGAGCGTCGAAGCGGTAGCGTTCGCCGATCCGCTGCCCGCGGCGCACGAATCGTCGGCGCCCGGCTGGGCGCTCGCGTTCGCCAGCCTGCTGCCGCAAGGGTTGACCGCGGTCGCGCTGATCGCGGTCGCCGCGTTGACCGCGCGGCCGGTCGCAGCGGTCGCGGCGCGCGCGATCGAGGCGGCATCGCTGCGTTCGGCCGTGCGCGACGTCGCGACGATTCCGCCCGAGCGCGTGCGCGGCGCGCTCGACGGCGAACCGCCGCACGTCGCGGCGGCGCTGATCTCCGGCTTGCCCGCCGCGACCGCGGCGGCGGTGCTCGAGCTGTACGCGCCCGACGAGCGCGCCGGGATCGTGCGGCGTCTGTCGCGCGCGAACGCGTCGCTGCTGCCGCGCCCGGAGGAGCTGATCGGTGGGTGAGTTCGTCTCGCTCGCCGACGTACTGCGACCGTCCGCGCTCGCCGCGGCACCGGCGGCCGATGCGCCACCCGCCGCGGCGGAGCCGGTCGACGAAACGAACGCCGGCGAAACCGAAACGAGCGCGCTCGGCGAACCATCGCAGTCCGAGCTCGTGGGCGCGCTGCGCGACGCGCGGCTCTTTCGCGCGCGCCTGGCCGACGCGTTCGACGATGCGCGCGTTCGTCTGCTGCGCGAGCTGGCCGCCGACGTGCTGGCACGCGAGCTGCGCATCGCGCCGTGCGATCTCGATCTGCTGGCCCGGCGTGTTCTCGCCGGGGCGCCGGTCGTGCGCGTTCGGGTCGCGCCGTGCGACGTCGCCGCGATCGGCGGCGTCCCGGTCGTCGCGGATGCCGAGCTGAGCGCGGGTGACGCCGTCGTCGAGCTCGCCGGCGGCGCGCTCGACGCGCGCCTCGGCGTGCGGCTGGCGCTGGTGCTCGAGGCTTTCGGGTGATCGGGCGGCCAACCGGAACCGTCGTCGCGATTCGCGGTCCGCTGGCCGAAGCCGAGCTGCCGTTCGCGCGCGCCGGCGACGGGGTGCGCATTCGCGCGCGCGTGGCGGAGATCGCGGCGCGCGTCACGGCGCTGCACGGTACGCGCGCGCTGCTCGCTCCGTTCGGCGCGCTCGACGGCCTCGCCGCCGGCGACCGCGTCGAATGCGATCCGTCGGTGCTCGACGTGCCGTTGGGAACGGTGCTGCTCGGCCGCGCCGTCGATGCCGCCGGCGCACCGCTCGACGGCGGCGCGCCGCCGCGTGGACGCAGCCGTCGCACCGGCATCGCGGGCCACGCGGTCGCCGAGCGCCGGCCCTCCGACGCGCCGTGCTGGACGGGCGTGCGCGCGATCGACGGCCCGCTGGCGATCGGGCGCGGCGCGCGGATCGGCGTGTTCGGGCCGCCGGGCGCCGGCAAGTCGACGCTGCTCGATGCCGTGCTGCGTGGCACCGATGCGGACGCGGTCGTGGTCGGGCTCGTCGGCGAACGGGGACGTGAGGCTGAGCGACGGCTCGCGCAGCTCGACCGCCGCACGACGATCGTCTGCGCGACGAGCGACCGCGCCGCCGCCGAGCGCGTTCGCGCCGCCGAGACGGCGTTCGCCCAGGCCGACGCGCTGCGCGCGCGCGGACTGCACGTCTTCCTCGTGATCGACTCGCTGGCGCGCATCTGCAGCGCGGCCCGCGAGCTCGCGCTCGGTGCCGGCGAGGCCGCCGGGCGCGGCGGCTATCCGGCCAGCGTGTTCGGCCTGCTGGCGCGACTGCTCGAACGGGCGGGTTCGGTCGGTTCCGGCAGCGTGACGCTCGTCGCGACCGTCTTGTCAGACGGGCCCGACGAGCACGATCCCGTCTCCGAGGCCGCGCGCGCCGCGCTCGACGGCCACCTCGTCCTCAGCGAGCGACTCGTCCGGCGCGGCCACTTTCCGGCGATCGACGTCGCGCGCAGCGCGAGCCGCACCTTCGCCGAGGTGGCGAGCGCCGAGCACCGTGCCGCCGCCCGGGTGCTGCGGGCCGCGGTCGCCGCGCTCGACGAGTCGGACGAGGCGCGCGCGCTGGGTCTGCCGGTCGAGGATCCGTTCCTGGTCCGCTGCGTCGCGGCCGAACGCCGCATCGTGCGCTTCCTGTGCCAGGACGACGCGCCGTCGCCACCCGAGCGGACCCTCACGGAGCTGCTGGGACTCGCCGATATCCTCGATGATGGACGTCTTCGCTGACATCTCGGCGGTCCAGGCGCGGATCGCGGAGATCACCGGCGCACCCGCGCCGGGCAGTGCGCCGCCGGTGGTGCCGGCGGGCTTCGCCGGCGCGCTGGCCGGTGCGCTGGGCGGCGGCTCGCCCGAAGGGACGGTCGGTTCGACCGCGGCGCCGGCTCCCGTTCCGCCGGCGCAGATCGACGCGCTGGTCGATCAGAACGCGTCGACCTGGCAGGTCGACCCGGCGCTGATCAAAGCGGTGATCGCGAACGAGTCGGGCTTCGACGCCAACGCCACCTCCGGCGTCGGCGCGCAGGGACTCATGCAGCTGATGCCCGAGACCGCCGCGTCGCTGGGCGTGCGCGACCCCTACGACCCCGGTCAGAACGTCGCCGGCGGAACGCGCTACCTGCGCGGACTGCTCGATCGGTTCGGAGGAGACAAGCGGCTGGCGATTGCCGCCTACAATGCGGGACCGGGTGCGGTGGAGAAGTATAAGGACGTTCCACCGTATCGGGAGACTCGGAACTACGTTCAGAACGTCCTCGCTTCATTCGACAAGTACAGCAGCGGCGCTCGTTAGCGTCTCGCTCTTGCTCGGCACCGGCGCGCCCGTCGCGGCGGCGCGCGTCACCGAATCCGAAGTCTCGGTCGCGACGATCTTGGCCGCGTACGACCGCGCGACGCACGCCGACGACCTCACCTCGTTCGTCGCCGAAGGGACGCTCGCGGGCGAAGGTTTGACCGGAACGTACCGGGTGGTGCGCGACGGCGTCAACCAGCGCGAGGACGACATTCTGGGACCGCGTCACGAGACGACGCTGCAGCTGGGCGATCGCGTCTTCGTGCGCAACGCCAACGGCAACGTGCGCGAGCTGCGCGGCTATCTGCGGCGGCGCGTGCTGACCGAGGATCTGCTCGACTCGGGCGATTTCGTCAAGCACCCGGAGCTGGCGCGTTTCGTCGGCTGGGGCGACGTGGGCGAGACGAAGGCATGGCGGCTCGAGGTCAACGCGCAAGGCGGTGAGCCCGAGACGCTGTGGATCGATCCGTCGAGCGGGTTGCCGTTGCGGCTCGAGTACCTCGACGGCGACGGCCCGTCGTACGTCGACTACTCCGACTGGCGCGACGTCAAGGGACGCAAGATCGCGTTTCGCAACGTGATCACCGACGGCGACCACCGTTTCGACACCGTTCAGCAGACGACGTCGGTCGCGATCGGCGATCCCGTCGACCCGCAGGCGTTCGCACCGCTCGCCCCACGGCGGCTCGACACCGATCGCGTCCACACCGTACCCCTGGTCGAGCGCTACGGCCACGTCGGCGTGACGGTGCGCATCGCGAACAAAGACTGGTTCTTCATCCTCGACACCGGCGCGCAATCGATCCTCGTCGACGACTCGGTGCTAGGCGCGGCGGGCGTCACGGGTCAAGGCGCGATGGAAGTGCGCGGCGCCGGCCGCAGCGGCGGGCTCGAGACCGCGACGCTGCCGCTGCTCGAGGTCGACGGAGCGCGCATGAACGACGTCGTCGTCTCCGCACTCGACCTGTCGCGCGACCTGGCCGGCGGGATGAAGATCGACGGCATCTTGGGCTATCCGTTCTTCGCCTCGGCGCTGGTCGAGCTGGACTTCGCCGACCACGTGCTGCGCTTCGGACCGCCCGGCTCGTTCGTGCCGAAGGGAACGCGAATCGATCTGGACGTCGATCGCGAGCTCGCCGAAGCGAATTTCCAGCTCAACGACCGGATCGACGCGCCGTTCATCGTCGACACCGGCAACAGCTCCGAGATGCTGCTCTACCGGCCGTTCTTGGACGCGCACCCGGGCGTCGTGCCGTTCTCCGCCGCGGCGTCGTGGAACTACGGGATCGGCGGCACCAACGCGACGTACCGCACCTCGCTCGACGATCTGACCGTGGCCGGTTTTCACCTCTATCATCGCAACGTCGACGTGGTGCTGGCCAACACCGGCGCGTTCGCCGACCGCGTCGATGCCGGCAACGTCGGGCTGGGCGTGCTGCGCAACTTCGATGCGACCTTCGACCTCGGCGGCGCATCGATGTACCTCGCGCCGGTCGCCGGATTCGACGACGGCCGCAATCGCGTCGTGCACTCGTAGCGCTGCACGGCAACAAGTTCGACATCGCGGCGTCGCGTTCGCCGCGTAGGGTCGGTGCGGAGGCACCGACCGCATGCAGCAGATCGATCGCATCGACGTCCTGACCACTCGACTCGCCGCAACGGACCGCCGCGCGCTCTCGCAGGCATGGTACAGCGCACTGCACCTGGCCGAACGTTCGTCCAGCGCGATGCGAAGCGCGGGCGCGCGCAGCGCGCCTTGGCCGGCAGGCGCGCTGCCGCACCGATCCGGTTGGCTACCGGTGCCGCGGCGCGCGCCGGCAACGGTCGCCGCGCCGGCCTGTGCTCGCGGAGCGTCGGGGCGGCGCGGCGCCGTGGCTCCGGGCTCGGAGCGGCGCGCGGCGAAAACCGCGCTCGCCGGCCGGCTCGAACGGGCGCTGGTGCGCCGCGCTGCTGATCCGGCGAACGCCTTCACGCTGCGCGCCGGTGGCGGCCGGGTCCGTCTGATGGTGCGCAGCGAGGGGACGCGGATGCGCGTTGTGGCGATCTGCGCGCCGGCGGCGCGCGAACGGGTCGAGCGTGCGCTCGCGCAAGCGCGCTTCGCGCTGGCCGGACACGGCCTGCCGCTGGAGGTGGCGTAGCATGCTCAACGCAGCGGCGGTCGATGCTTACGACCGGGTCGCGGCGCGCGCAGACGACCTGCGCGACGCATTTCGGGCGGGTACCGTTCCGCTCAACGACGACGTGCGCGTCGAACCGCGCGTCGTACCGGCGCTCGACCCGCTCAGCATCGTGCCGCCGCCGGGCGCGTGGCTCGTGACGCGCGGTGCCGATGGAACGCGAGCCTACGAGCGCGACGGCGCCTTGTCGTTGCGCGACGGAGTGCTGCGCACGAGCGACGGCGCCCAAGTCCTCGGCTATCCGGCCGGCGACGCGCGCGGCGCCGTACCGGTACCGTTGCGCGTGCCCGACATCGACGCCGCGCTGGGTCGCGCGGCCGAGGCGCACGTCGAACGCGACGGAACCGTCGCGTACGCGCGCACCGCGATCGATCCGCGCAGCGGCGCGCGCAGCTCGGAGCGCGTGACGCTGGGCCGCGTCGCGCTGGCGCGGTTTCCGGCCGGGTCGCAGCCGCAGCGGCTCGACGGCGCGCGCGTGGCCGCACCGCCGGGCGTCACGCCGCACCTCGGTACGCCGGCCGACGGTTCGTTCTCTGCGCTGGCGACCTTCAGCCGCGACGCGGGAACGATCGACGTGGCGGCCGGCGTCGCCAAGCTCGACGAGGCGTACCGCGCGTTCGAAGCGATCGGCGCTGCGGTGCGCTCGCAGGCGAGCGTGACGAAGACCACGGTGGACCTGGTGAAGTGATCGCCGACGCGCGCTTCGGCTTGCCTAGCGGCGGCGTCCGGCGCTTGCGGTTCACTCCGCGCGCGTCCGTTCCGGTCGATGCCGCGTGCAGCGTCGCGAACGGGATCCGCGAGACCTTGCACGAGCTGCTCGGCGGCTGCGAGCTCGACCTGGGCGAGCCGGCGGCGCTCGACGCCGCCGCATGGCAACGGCTCGCGCGCGATGCGCAACTGTTCCTCGTCCGCGGCCGGCGCACCGACGTCGTGCTGATCGTCCCGCGCAGCGACGCTCGCCGCCTCGTACTGCGCGCGTTCGGCGAACCCGACGCGCCGGCGGCTCCCGCGCTCGATGCGACCTGCTCCGCGCTCGAACAGCAAGCGATCGAGCGGATCGCCGCCCGCTGCGCGCCCGCACTCGGCTCGCTCTGCGCGCAGCGCGCCGAAGGCCTGCAACGCATCGCGGCGCACGCGGTGCCGCCCTGCGTGGCGTACTTCGACCTGCGCGTCCGCAGCCCGATCGAGCTGACCCTCGGGGTCGGGATCGTGCGGGCCGTGCCCGAGGGAGCACCGCCCGGGACGCTGCCGCCGGCCGCGCTCGACGAGGTGGCACTTGAGGTCCGGGCCGTTTTCGCCGAAGGAATGATCGATGCGACGGATTTTGTCACGATTCGGCCGGGCGACGTCGTGAAGCTCGATACCAAGGTCGGTGCTCTCGCATCCCTCAACGTCGGGCCCAGACGCCTGGCGACGGGCGTCGCCGGCGCCGTCTCTTCGCGCAGCGCTTTCCTGTGCCGCGACCTTGCCGGAGCGTTTCCCACGTGATCATGACCGAGCAAGGGAAGAACCTCGACCTCTTGATGAACGTCCGGCTCAAGGTGACCGCCGAGCTGGGCACGTGCAAGATGCTGGTGCGCGACATCCTCAAGCTGGGCTCGGGCTCGATCGTCGAGCTCGACCGCGTCGCGGGCGGGCCGGTCGATCTGCTCGTCAACGACCGCCTCGTCGCTCGCGGTGAAGTCGTCGCGATCGACGAGAACTTCGGCGTCCGCGTCACCGAGCTGATCGAAAAACCCTAACACCGCCGCCACGCCGCGGTGATGCGCGATCGTCCAGCATACGTGCATGGACGATCTGCTGCGGATCGCAAATCACGGACATGGTTCGCTGCCGCTCGACGTGCTCGCGGCGCTCACGCTACTGTCGATTGCGCCGTTCGTGCTCGTGCTCTCGACGTCGTTCGTCCGGATCGTCGTCGTGCTGTCGCTGGTGCGCTCGGCGATCGGCGCGACGATGCTGCCGCCCAACAGCGTCATCACCGGCCTCGCGCTGATCTTGACCTGCGTCGTCATGACGCCGACGTTCGAAGCGCTGGAGCGCGATGCGATTCACCCTTATGCGGCGGGTCGTTTATCGCAGTCGACCTTTCTGGCCCGGGCGAGCGAGCCGCTGCGGGCGTTCATGTTGCGTCAAACGAAGGTGCGCGACCTCACGGTGTTCGCCCACCTCGCGCATCGGCCGCGCGACGAGCCCGCCGCGCAGGCGCCGTTGACCGTCGTCATCCCGGCATTCGTCGTCGGCGAGTTGCGCTCGGCGTTCGCGATCGGCGTCGCACTCTATCTCCCCTTCGTAGCGATAGACTTAGCCGTGTCGGCGATCCTCATGGGCCTGGGCATGGTGATGCTCAGCCCGCCGGTGATCTCCATGCCCTGCAAGCTGCTGCTGTTCGTCATGGTCGACGGCTGGGCGCTGGTCTGCAACGGCGTCGTCGAGAGCTTCCGCTAGCGCGCCGGGGCCGAGGAAGGGAGCTGGCCGTGAGGGCGCCTGTCCA
>Ga0302325_10006352_pt1 | contig 26583 bp, 28 predicted proteins | sample Palsa_T0_2_FD_201948 | JGI IMG/M metagenome (GOLD analysis project Ga0302325, IMG submission 201948) | Peat permafrost microbial communities from Stordalen Mire near Abisko, Sweden - Palsa_T0_2 | ecosystem: Environmental > Terrestrial > Soil > Palsa > Peat permafrost | place: Sweden: Abisko... | reverse complement strand
CGAAAACACATGCAGAGACCTACACAAGCCTTCTCATTGCGGGAAGGGGGTCGATGAAGCATGAAGCCGATTGGTCTTCAGCCGATCGGTAGTTCACTTAACATTCACTAGATGAACAAAACACAGATTTTGGTACTTCTAATGTTGACCCTAAAAATTTACGAGCAAAATAGAAGTATTGATACCGTACAAAGATTGAATCTTGGCAACATGCAGCAAACGGTTTTGGTGAGGGGGTAATCTGTCGATAAACCAATCCTGTTATTTGTGCATGGCGGCCCTGCGTATTCTGAATTCCGGTTTTTTAGATCTTATAACAAAGCGCTTAAAAAAAACTTTATCAGCGTTAACTGGGATGAAAGAGGGGCTGGATTATCTTACAACGATTCTATACCTGTTTCAAGCATGACAGTGGATCAATCCATAGAAGATGCCCACCAGCTTATTAAACAACTAAAGGTGCTCTATCACAAGAAAAAAGTGTTTTTAATCGTGCATTCTTGAGGGGGGTGTAATTGGATTGAATATCGCACATAAATACCCTGAATATTTGTACGCTTACGTAGGTGAAGGGCAGGTTGTTTTAATGTCTTTACACTCAGCCAGATTATCAGAAAAGATCGATCTCAAGGTAGGATTTCCTTATTAATCGGTTTTTGTCCGGGTGATAAATGTCCATTGAAGCCCATCATTCCCAATCCTAATGTCCTGGGAAGTCAATTTCATAATATCACTATATTATTAGCCCTGAAAACAGCTAAACAAAAAAATATCTTTGACCCGACTCAGTCTCGACTCTAACACTTTTTTATTGATTAAAACTTGCAGCTCATCTTTCAATAGATAATTCCGGTTTGTTTCCTTTATTTTCAGTCTATACTTTGCAAAAGGATCTTTATCCAACCAATCGTTATTCACATATTGCCGGACGATTTTTCGCAATTTTTTGATATCCCCGATTATACTTATAATTTTATCCCATGATCAAACCAAGGTTGGCTCCGCTTCTCTGGCTTTTCCTTTTCTACTCCTCATCCGCCGCCGCACAAAGTTGGCAGGATACGGTAAGGGCGATCGAGGCCATCTTTGTCCGTTATAAGCCCGAAAACCCCGGCTGCGAGTTGGCCATCAGCCGCAACGGCCGGGTCATCTATTCAAAAGCCTGGGGCATCGCCGATCTTGAACACCACAGCCAGATGACGACGACCTCGATCACGGAAGCCGGTTCGGTCTCCAAACAGTTTACAGCTGCCGCCATCCTGCTGCTCGAACAACAGGGGAAGCTGTCTATTAATGACGATGTCCGAAAATACATCCCCGAGCTGCCGGATTATGGTCACCCCATCCTGCTGAAGTATATGATGCACCACAGCAGCGGGCTCCGAGACTGGGGCGCCATCGCCACCCTGGCAGGCTGGCCGCGCACGACCAAGACGTACAACAACAACGACGCCCTCGACATCATCACTCATCAGCAGCGGCTGAACAACAAGCCCAATGATGTCTTTATTTACAGCAATTCCAATTACAACCTCTTTGCCATCATCGTGGAAAGGGTCAGCGGGATGAGCCTGGCTGACTTTACCCGGGAATATATTTTCAAGCCGGCGGGTATGACCTACACCACCTGGCGCGATAACCACAAGCGGGTGGTCCCCGACCGCGCCATCGCCTATGCGCTAAACGAGGGCGCCTACGAAACCAATATACCAAACGAGGACGTCTACGGCAACGGCGGCCTGCTGACGACGGCGGAGGACCTTCTGAAATGGAATGCATACTATCTGAGCGGCAGATTTGGGAAACCCTCGCTCCTGTCCAAACAGCTGACAACCGAAGCCCTCAACGACGGTAAGGATAATCTCTACGGGGCCGGGCTGTTTATCGGCCATAAATTCCATCAGACCTATATCAACCACAGCGGCGCTACGGCCAGCTATCGCGCTTTTCTTTCGGCTTATCCCGATCAACAGATGTCTTTCGCCTGGCTGAGTAATACCTCGGCCTTCGACGGATCGACCAACATTGTCCAGAAGGTGGAAGACCTCTTTTTCGAGAAAATAAAACAAGACACCGTCCGAGTACAAGATGTGGTGGAAATGCATCCCCCATCCTTGCAGGAAGCGGGGCTGCAGCCTTATGAAGGGAAGTATTATTCGGATGAGGTCCAGGCGGGCTTTACCGTTCTGTTGAAAGACGGCAATCTTTATCTATACCGGTCACCACAGACGATGATCGAGCTTTACCCTGCACCTCACAAAGATCATTTCGCCACGGGTCACCCCGGTTTCAGCGGCGAACGCGGCGAGATCGTTTTCGTGCCCGGCACCGATGGCAGAATAAAAGAGATGCTGATCACCATCGACAGGGCCATCGACGTCAGCTTCGCGCGACTTCCATAACGTTCACTGCACCCGATCGAACTCGTATCTATTCAGGACGACCTCCTCCCGGGTTGATTGATAGCCCGCACCCCCACCCTACAATCCCATCAAATGAAAATAACCTCGACCACCAAGGCGATTTTAGTCGATGCTCTTGCCCACCCGCCAACCATCAAGCGCTTGAGCGAGCCCATTCCAAATAATGTGTTGGCGGTACAGTAAAAATTGGTTGAACAACCGGGAGAAAAGGCTTTTGCTAATTATTTTTTATCGTTGTGCTTGTTACGACCCAGTTTTCTGAATCGTCGCTGCTCATTTTAATGATCTGATCAGCATTCTCCACGGTAATGTAGTACGAAGGTCGTTTGACATTGCCTTCTTCATATAAACAGGTTATCCAGTAGTCGGGATATTCTTTTTTAATTTCTGTCAGGAGTCCTGCAGGCAACTGACTGGAAAGGATATTATGCACGCGGGAGGCTGGTAAGTCATTTGCATGTGCAGGAATAGTCGATGCACCGATAAAGGTCGCAAAGAGAAATAAAACGACGCCAATTATTGTTTTTTTCATGACATTATTTTTATCTCTAAAGGTATTCTCCCGCACGTGCTTCCACAAGCCATAAGTGATTTATGGACGAAGCTGTTAATATTTGTTAATGAATTCTTACAAAGGGGTTGATGTGTGAGGAGCAATCCAGCAATGAGGGACGAGACCGGATAACTAATTGGGTTTATCGGTGAACAGGTCTTTTCGCCGGTAATATCTCAGGAATTACCCGCAAGCCTTTGATCATGGCTTTTCAATTATATCGAACAGCTGATCCGATCCGCATTGCAGGAATCATTTTCTTTTTTTCCCAGCGGATAACGGTCGGTTCGCTGATGTTTGACCGTTTTGACAGTTCTTTACGATCAATGATTTCTTCGGTTGCCGGAACAAGGTGCATTTCGCGGCTGTTCTCTGGTCTTTCCACAATCCATTCAGCAGATAGCCCACTGAAAGGCTGATTGTTCGGAGATTTGGTTGCGGTACTGTATTACCTTATTTTGCAAAAGGTTCTTAAACTGTTGAACAATTAACTTTCAATGAGAAGAAGGATGATGTTAAAATTATTTATACTGATAAGCACTTTAATACTTAGCGAAATCTCATTTACTCAAAAGAATTTGCTTGCTGACGAACCGCTTGCTTTCACCGGTGCATTAATCTATACTGCACCAGGAGAGGAGCCAATCCATGACGGGGTGGTGGTTGTTGCCAATGGCAAAATCACTGGCATCGGCAGCGCAGGCGCGATAACGATTCCATCGGGAGCCCGTGTTATAGATTGCAAGGGACAAACAATGGTAGCTGGCCTCTGGAATACGCATGTTCACTTCATGGAATCAAAGTGGAATGATGCGGCAAACATTCCCGCCCAGCAATTGACAAAGCAATTTCAGGATATGCTGACACGCTACGGTTTCACCTCGGTAGTGGATATCGGTTCCATTTTGCAAAACACCCTGGCTTTGCGGCAAAGAGTGTCAGCGGGAGACGTAGCTGGTCCCCGTATACTGACTGCAGGAATGATCATATTTCCTAAGGATGGGGTACCTTATTATATTACAGAATTTGTGTCTCCGGATCTCATCGCGGCCTGCCGGAAAGGGGAAGCCGCAACACCTGCCGATGCCGTTCGAATGGTTGATGAACAACTTGAACAGGGTGCAGATGTTGTAAAGATTATGGTCGTCAGCTGGTTACGGATCAATGGCCAAATCCGGCCCTGGCCGATGCCTTTACCAGTTGTACTGGCAGCTACTGCAGAGGCGCATCGGAAGGGGAAGCTGGTCTTTGCGCATCCATCAACAATGGAGGGTGTTAATCTTGTTCTTGCAGGTAATGTTGACATTCTGGCCCATACCTCAGAAGAGTCCGACAAATGGGATAAAGCCCTGTCGCTTAGGTTAAAAGCCGCGAATGTGGTACTGATTCCCACCCTTACCCTTTTTGATCGTGATACAAATTCCGATTCGATACGGAAAGAAGTTACAAGCTATGCCAATGTCGGCGGCAAAATTATGTTTGGCACAGATGTGGGATATCTCACTGATTATCCTGCGATGACCAAAGAGTTCGGATATCTTGCTCAGGCCGGTTTGAACTTTAATCAGATCTTGGCCTCACTGACCACGATCCCGGCAAATCTGTTAGGATTTGCAAAACAAACAGGGACCATTAAAAAAGGAATGGATGCCGATCTCGTGTTGCTCGATGGAGATCCTGCACAGGACATAAATGCTTTTTCCCGTGTTGCAATGACTGTCAGACAGGGGCGGATAATTTATCAAAAATAAAATAAAGGAGTTTTTGCCGAATTCATTGTTCACTTGCCAATATCATACCAGGCCAGATGGTGGGCGGGTGGGATTTTCTTTGAATGGGATTGTAGGTTGAGGGTGAACGTTATGTGACAGGGCTCAATGAACAGGGATCGGTTTTCAAATAGTCCGGGCACATGTATCTCTTCGCTCCTGGACAAAGTTATCTCAATTGAAGATCCCTCTGCACCGTGTCAGCCTTCCCGTAAGGATCTTTAAAATTGAAATTTGCAGTTCCTGTATTTGATGCAGGTATATTATCAGTTGCTCGAACCGAACCGATGGTGCCGCTATTAAAAGCTCCTTTGCTGGGGTTCATTGCAATGGTCAGCGTTCTGCACGAACCGAGTAAGAAAACTAAAACAAGTATTGAAAATATTTTTTTCATGATGTTCCGATTTAATAATAGAATGGGCTAAAAACATGCCCCATATTAATAAGGCATCCCTGCCCTTCAATTCTCCTGCAGGATGATAAAAGTGACTGGTGATGGCAATATAATACCGGGTGATGAGGTGCATTTTCCCCATCAGACAGATTTTTCCGGAGGTACAAACACCGGTTATGCTCTTTTTACCAGCAATAATAGTGGCGGGCAAATTGGATGAAGTATCATCAAGGCTTCTATTTTCTACGCCTTCTCCTGAATTCCGTCGGGTGCGCTTCTCGTATTGCGTCATAAGCAGAAAATAAGTCCTTTCAAGATTTGCCTTGGCTTGTGTGATCTGGTTGTTCATAAGTACCACATCGGAATTTTTTCCTTATACGCGGTTATTGAGTTTATCCCATTGATGTGGGAAAATGAGCATGCCCTTGGATAATTCACTTCGCCTGCCAAAAAGGGTAATTCTTGCATAAATGGGCGCGCGTCCATCTTTTGACATTTCGGATTTTTCCACGAAAAAGATGATGGAAAGGTTCCCGCTTACTTTCATAAAACAATTTTTTTGAATTGGCGAAATAAGCCCTAAAAAAATCTTTACGATCTCCGAGGGTAGGAACAAGTTACGACCGAGGGTTGGGCATTGTTTTCCTACCCTTTTAGGATGTTATGGGATGATACCTGATGTACTGAAAAGTTGTGGAAACCTTTGATTTTACTGGGGTTGACCCAAAAATTAAAGGCGTCCGAACAGACGCCTTGGTGATCCCGCTGGGATGATTTTTGTTTATTATAAGCAATTTAGTATAAACGACTTATAAGGTTTGGTCATTATCAGTACGCACGAATCGCGATCTGCAAATTCATCTTCAAAATCTACTCAAACTTAAATGCAAGGTACCATTTATTTTATTTTCATATGCGACTGCAAAGAAATAAACGGTTTCAAAAAGTATCTTTATTTAGAATGATGCAGTATGACTCGTCGTGGAAAATCTGTTGTCTGTTAATTTACTGCTTTAATGCCAAACTAATAGAAACGCAATGGTGGTCTAGTCCAATCATAATTTCCATCAACTGAGCGATCCGCGGTTTTCTTAGTCGGATGCTTCTATTGCCTTTTATAAAATTATTCAAAGTGTCTGACTGAAGTTACGCCCAGGGTCATCATTTCTTTTAAAAATGGGAGCATAGTATCTCGAATATAGATTTCGACTCGTTCAGCTTCAGCAGTAAAAACAACTTTCATATCAACCGATGCCGTGAAAAAGTGTGGCAAAATAGATAATTGGTCATGCGTATTGACTAGGTAACCCATCCCTATCCAAGCAGTCTCAAAGGAACGCAGTTTGTCAAGATCCTGTGATAGGCCAATTCCACTTTTGATCGGTGGTACTAAATATGTTTCTGTGATAATGTCGTCAGAAGTTAAAATATAAAAATCGGTTCCATCGTCCCGAATAATGTGGTTTTTCCAAAGGACCTTTGTGATAACCAAAATCTCGCCCTCGTACCTATGATGCAATACAAAAACTGGCATTGGCATTTCAAAGCTACCATTTGCGTCGATCACGCCAAAGTTGACGATATACGCAACATTATCAGGTTTTATGAAACGTTTCCCATCATAGATTGCAAACTCATAAGCACCGCCCCAGGCGCTTAAAAGATTCTTTTTTGTTGCCCTTTCGAGTGTTAATAAATGAGCGATTAATGCACCTTGCTTAACGACGCTTTGCCGTATGTCCCCGTCTTTAAAGCTACTGCGAAACAGCATCTTTTGGTTAATGATTTTCAAGTATTCCTCAGCGCCACTGCCAAAAGCAAGGGATTGATCAAATGTCTGGCTGTCCACCTCAGTTACGTCTGCCATTGAAATCTCTTTGACATCGATAATACCCTCAGTACTCCGATCAACTATCATGATAAAAAACATACATCCGCGGTATTCGGTAAAGTCATATTCATGCAAATATTCCTTAATGCTATCAAAATCAAGTTTCGGCGCTGTTTTGCAAAACCTTGAAAAATCTTCAAGAAAGTGTTTCATCTCCATAACAAACCCCGCCATCGCTATGCAGACGTTATCCGCAAGTACATATATTTTTTGGGCCAGGCCAATTGGCTTGTGCTCGACATGGGCGAGGAAGTCCGTTAGATCCGACTCCAATGGAGGGGTAATGAATGGTCTGAAATCCCCTTTAGCTGATATTAGCAAATCGCTTCCAATAATTGGTGCAGAATGATTAAATAATGGAGAAATTCATCATGGTGACCATTGCACACAAGTTTGTCAAGCATATTCCGGAGAAAACGGATGAAGGTATCTTATACATTTCTATGGAGTTTAGCACTGCGATTCACCGGTGTTGCTGCGGGTGTGGACAGGAGGTAGTTACCCCCTTTTCTCCAGATACCTGGCATTTAATATTTGATGGGAAAACAGTTTCTCTGAATCCTTCTGTGGGAAGCTGGCAATTTGTTTGCAGGTCTCATTATTTTATCACCCGAAACAAAATTCGTTGGCTTGGGTCATTTTTAAATGAACCAGCGATTAAGTCGAAAAAAGGAGCAAGGAAAAAGAAAGAAGACTCCGATGGGAAAAACAAACGAAAAAGTAACCGATAATTGATCTATGCCTTTGCAAATTCGTGAACTAGACCAGTTACTCCCTAATTAAATGTATACAGACTTTTTACATATCATCCATCTTCCCCATCGAAAAGACCGGTTGACGCTGTTGCAAAATGAATTAACTAAGCAAGAAATAGCAGACGTAAAGATGTGGGATGGCATTGCCGACAATAGTCTCCCTTGCAGGGGTATTTCAAGAGCACATAAGCAGATCATCGCTTGGGCAAAAGAAAATAAATTAAAGGAAGTTTGCATTGCAGAAGATGATATCCAATTTTCGGCTCCCGGCGCATTTTTGTATTTTAAGAATAGAAAACCTAGTGATTTCGATCTTTATCTGGGGGGCATCACATGGGGCGCCATCCAGGTGGATCAATCTGTACACGATTTTTCAGGATCCACCCTGTACATCGCATCAGAACGATTTTATGAAGGTTTGCTTCATCTGCCTGAAGACATCGACTATGACCGAGCGATGGCCGGTTTGGGAAAATTCATCGTGTGCGACCCAATGATAGCCTGTCAGCACGATGGTTATAGTGATCATAGTCGGGAATACGTGGATTTTGGCCCATCCCGGAGAAGAGGAAATTGGTTCAGCTAAGAAATTTTTTCATATCCTCCATGATATAGTACACACTCGGAGGAGAAGTAAAACTGGAATGTGTACCGATCCACTCCTCTATATACCGATTGCACGACAGTATGGTGAATTCCTCTAGCAGTTACTCGCGAAGGTTATTTTTTGACTCTTTCATTTCCTTCCATATCGCAAGTCTATTCTCCAATACGTAGACGATGTCTTCGAAATCGGTACTTGTCCTGCCATCATTATTTCCCCGGTCCTTGAATGCTTCCAGTTTAGACGCGATAAAATAGGGAGGCGAAAATATTTTTACCTCATGCAGTTCATCAATTTGGTAATTAATGGCCGTTTCAAATCCTTCTTTATACCATTTATTGGAGAATCCGAGGATGGAGTGATCTATTGGCATCACATCGACAATCACTCCTTGCAAGAGATACCGGCCAACAAACTTTGCCGTAGTATCGTTTTTAAACCCTATTTTTCTGAGTTTTTCTTCCAGCTCCGCGAATTGCCATCTTGAAGCGATCTCAACCACGATATCTATATCGTCTGTTGCGCGGGCTTCGCCGGCCGGGGGGCGATCCGTATATAAAGAAACCGTCGCACCGCCTACAAAAACAACCTGGTCTTTTATTTGCCCGAGTGCATTGCTGACCGCCTTGATCCGGGTAATATTTGTCTGATGACTCATAAAATCATTTTTTTAAGTTCTTCAATCGCTACTTTAATTTCCCTCACTCTTCCCACCCGGATGACGTCAAGCAGCGCCAGCATGAGATAGAGTTTTGAATCCTTTCTGGCTGCATTCACCTGCTTATCGTACAAGGGCAGGATACTTAGTCCACGCTCAACTCCACGTGGATCGGGCCATACATAGTTCAGGTCACTTGAAAATAGTGCCTGCATGAATGGATGGGAATGCGCCGTAAATATCCCGTTTACCATCGTGCCGGGTGCAGCCGGAAAGACATAATGGAGGCCATGTTCCAGGAATTCCATCAGGGACTGACGGTATACTTTTTTTTTCTCTTTTTCAATAAGGCCTGCCATATCGCTCCGGTGCAAAGAATCTGAGAACTCCGCGGGGCTGATATATAGGTCTGCGGCGATATCCTTATTATACCATAAGTCGTTATCCTTAATCGCAATTATTTTAAGCAGGATTGCAATGTCCTGAGGCCGCATGCCATGATGATATCTCATGGAGCAAAGGTAAGGGAAAAAACACAATTCGCAAATCGCGAATCATGTATGTACTTAATTATCAATCACAATAATGTTAGAATGCCAAAAGCCTTGCCAGGATTCAATTTGGTTGAAAATCGTGCCTACTATTCAGGAAAAAAAAGTACGCAAGAATCGCGCACTTCAAAAGTTTCTATTAAAGCATTATTACTATTTGAATGAATACCTGCTTAGAAAAAACGCTAGCCTTGACCCATGATTTTCGTTTTCCTTTGACCCATAATTAAATTGATTCTCAAGTCATTTCTGGATCAGCTATTAGCGAAATAAGTGGATCAAGGGCTCCGAAATCTCCAATAGGGATCTGAATGCTGCCAAAAATATCAAGTCCACCGGGCTTCGGAACGAGCCTTCAACCGTTAACGTAGGGCAATTAGGCATGCGTATGGGTTGTGAAGAAGCCCACTCATCGCTTTGCGTGAGTGGGTAAGTTCACTCGGCCACCAACGTTTCAAGCAATTGTTTGTACAGGTTATTTTTCGCCTTGATCTGGTCCCCGATCTCCAGGATGACACCCGATCGATATGGTAGCCAATCAAAAAGACCCGGACCATTGGGATTGCCGGATCTGATAAAATGAATCCAGTAATTACTCATTTTATTTTCGACAGCGTAATCAACCGGTTGCCATGGCCGGTTCCACTCATGCAAATTATGTAGTGCATAAGGGACTTCGGCGGTGTGAAAAGCGCCAAAATCGGGAAAGCCGGGTTTTCTTACGGGCACATGTGAAAACTCATACAAATAATCAGGCTTTGGATTATATAAGGACATGCTGTAAGGGCTGGTTACTCCAAAATTGATCCGCTCGAGCTCCACCATGGATTGGGTAGCTTCTGCGGAATCTCCATGGGGCAACAAAGACAGTAGCTTTTCTGCCCGGCTTCCATATAGATCCCGCAATCTGTGTGTAAAATCTTCTTTACTTATTTTTTCTATTCCGAACATCGTCATCTCGTCCGTTACCCATCCTCCCAGAAAATCCACGGGATTAAATTTCCCTTCGCTAAATGCTTTATAAAAATCCGCCGGCAGGAAAGCACCATCACGTATCGGCTCGAAATGCAGGTCAGACTGAAATCGACCAGGATCATTCATTCCAGAGCTTGCAGAGAGTATGCTATCTGCCGGCAGCCTTCTCATGGCTTTCAGATTATCAACACGCAGTTTTTGCTGCAGGGCTATGCCAATTTTTTCTCCTTCTTCCAGTGAACTCATTTTGAAGCTGCCGAAAATTCCACCACTTTCCGCAATGGCCCTTTTAAACAATCCCCTGGCCGAGGGGCTTGCTATCAATGCATACACACTGATGGAACCCGCGGATTGTCCCCCGATCGTAACATTCGACGGATCTCCACCGAATGCAGCGATATTTTCCTTTACCCACATTAATGCGGCTACCTGATCCATCAACCCATAATTACCGGATGATCCATTTCCTTCTTTACTGAGTTCCGGGTGCGCCATAAATCCCAGCGATCCGACCCGGTAGTTGATACTCACAAACACGATTCCCTTTTTTGCATATTCAAAGCCATCATAAATAATACATCCAGCGGATCCCGAAATAAATCCGCCGCCATATATCCAGACAAACACTGGACGTTTTTCATGCGCAGATGATGCACCCGTCCAGACATTCAGATAAAGACAATCTTCGCTTAATGGTGCGGCCGGAGCTATAAATTCTTTTGACCAGCATAGGAACGGAACCGGCTTTGGCTGTATGGGGCTGGCTGCGAAATTCACGCATTTTTTTACCCCTTTCCAGGCAACTGGTGGTTGAGGCATCTTCCATCGCAAATCTCCAGTGGGTGGCGCTGCGAACGGAATACCCTTGAAAATGCGGATATTTCCTTCCCGGTAACCTTCTATCTTTCCATATTTTGTATCAATGATTCCGGACTGTGCCGAAACGATTACCTGCAGACATACCAATAAAAAACCGGGTAATAATATCTTTCTAAAATGCTTCATGATGGTATTTATATTTCGGAATAAGCCAGCGCTTTTAACGGTAACTGATACGAGTGATCATTTGGTTGGTGCTCTGAATACACCCTCCCCCTTGGTTAAATACGAAAACATACTGGTCTGAATCCAGTGCGTCCAGCCGGGTTCACAATCCTTGTAACATTCCACGTCCGGCGTAAGCCCCTCATGTTTAAAGTTAAGCTCTGTTATGCCGTCATGCTCTTCAAGATCAAAAATTAATCGGGTGTTGGCCCATTCTTTTTTATCCGAATACCAGGGCATATTGCAATCCGTTACCAGCCACACAATTCTTTTGCCGGGTATCAACTCCTCAACGGTAAAATTGAAGAAAGAATCGCCGCCCATCTTTACTACAAACTGATCATTTTGATTTTTTGAGTCCCCGGTAAAGCTTATTCCCCACCATTGCGGCACATTGCTGATCTTATCGATCGCCTTCTTTGCGCTGATCTTCGCAGAGATAATGCTCGTAAAATCCTTCTTTTCCATTTTATTTGTTTTTTTGCCAAGATAGGACGATTGTAACCGGAAGTATTGTACAAATCGGAACTCAGCTGGTATAATGTTTGGTGGCGAGTTCGTTCGCACTGTTTTGCAGATCAGTCGGGGTAAAACCGGTGAACCTTTTGAATGCCCTGAGGAAATGGGATTGATCGTAGTAATAGTGGTAATAATGGTTTTCTAAGCTCTGTATTTTGATCCCGGTAGAATACTCCTGGTAAACTTGTTTGAACCGGATTATTTCGGAAAGGTTCTTGGGCCCCGTACCTAAATGCTCTGAAAATTTTCTATTCAGCCATCTGGATGTGTACCCGGTTTTCATTTCAAGCTCGTTCACCGTGATCAGGCCTTTGGCATCTGAAATGCGATTAATGCAAAAATCGTATACAGGATCGGGGTCACTTTTTTCCAACTGTTTAATCAGAAAATTCTGAAGGATTTTCAATCTCAGATTGAGTGTAGTTGCTTCAGTAAGATGTAATTGTAGTTCTTCTGCAGACTCGCCGATCAGGTCTGGCAGCTCCACGATTTGATTTTTCAAATGCGTGTATGAAAAATGAAAAAACCGATACGCACCGAGTGGATTAAACTCGACGACGATCGTGCCGGTCGGCGCATCTTCCTGCGGATCAAGATTGACCGGCGAATCGACTAGACCCGTTAATGATATCTTGTTTTCATTTTGAATGAAGGTCTTATCTCCCACCCTGGCTACGAGCCCGTTCCGGTAGGTAAATGCTAATTTGAAATTTGCGTTGGGGACGATCAGTTTTCTATCCATTGCAGGAAGACGACCGCTGCTTTCGAACACCCACATTTTCGCAATGTAAGCGCTTAATAGCGGATGTGGCGTGACCGGAATGAATCTGAAGTCTGTCATTGCTTCACAAAGTATTAATACTGTTTTAAAGTTAGGCCAAGTAATGGATTATCTCAATCCAATAGCTATTTCTGCCTAACTCTCCTCAAGCCGGGATTGTAACCCACAATATCCATTCGTCTTGATGAACAACTATCCTCAATTAAAGCAAAATGAATGGAATCAGCTCCTACAAAAGTCAAATTATATTTACCCCAATAATCCTTCCCGCATACATCTTTAATATTCTTAATGGAAAAAACAGGATCTTTAAAAAGATAGCTTCCTTTTTCGCCAATCGTTCCATCAGGTAAAGTAACGCTATAGGTGTTATCTGCATTAAGATCTACTTATTCTACAATAGATGTTCCATCCGAATTATATATAGTCCACTTCCCGACTAAGCTATATTTAGGCAAACCAAACGCAACAATTATTAGAGCAATTAAAAAAAATGGAACTAATTTAAAACTGATTTTTGATGATTTGTTTTTCATGATCTTTAATATTTGAAGTGAAATAAATTCAACCGTTAAGTTACCAATAAACCTTAAACGAAAAACCGAGATGTCCAATCGCTCATTTCTCAGTGCATATCCATTTTGTACTTCAAGGATAGTTCCTTGGATGGCATTCACGAAACTGTTGAGTTAAAGGGTTTCTGTTTTGATACAGTTAGGACTGACATTTTCCTGGTTCCATTTAGAAAGCTCGCAGGTTCTTTGTAAGCTCCATTCAATACGCTTCCCGTCAATAGTAACACGTGCAAAAATGGGTAAGGCACCCTTCTTAGAAATGCGCCATTTTTTCAATAAAAAAAGCAGCTTAAATCCCTGGTTCATTTTACCTGATTTGACGGTTATAAATTTAACCTTCCAGCCACTTTGAAATCAGATCTCCATCGGCAAACTCAAACTTTCTTTCAATACATTGGAAATAGCCACGGCCACCAAATTCATTTTAGGCCAGAATTACGCCCACCCACCAACCATCAAACGTTTAAGTTTACAAACTACAAGTAATATCCTCGCGGTTCAGCATTCGTTCAAGCACCATTATGGAAAGACGATTGTGTTATAAAGCTGCTTCTGCTCTTTTCTCTTTAGGCAGCATAAATCCCATCAAAATGAGCCAAATAAAACCCGGAAACCTGGTCAGCGGGATGAGGTACACTAGTTTTGGGAAAACTAAACTTAAAGAACTGACTTCCCCGAAAAGGGCAAGCAATATACCGAACCAAACCAACCATTTAGGCAAAAGCTTCGTGAATCCGCCAGAAACAGATACACCTGCTATTAAGAGACCCAAAGGCACAGAATAACCTACACCCCCGATGGCAAATACCACATAATATAAGGCATGAATAATCGAAGGATCCTGAGCAATACCGGGATAAGCCATTACCCATAGCACGAGGGCCGATAAAGCCAAATTAAATGCGGTCATCAGGCCGCCGAAAAGGGCAATATAGGGCCCGACCGCTTTCAATCCAAAAAACTGCAGCCGGCTGACAACGGTCACCGTTAATAAACCCAGCGGAATGACAGAAAGGAATTGAAAAAAAGCGCACATCAATACATCATGGGACTGATTTCGAAAGTAGGTTGCAATAGTCTCCGCAGATTCCCAGGGACCCGGAAAATAAGGGGGAGTTCCTGAGAGTGAAATTACATAGGTAAGGCCCATGACAAACAAGAAAGCAAAGAGTATCGATAGGATTCCCAAATGCGGGCCTCTGTTTCTCTCCTGATTATTTGTATTTACTATCATAAGTGAAGGTATTTTTTTATTTCTTCTACATAATGTTCAAATGCTTTTTTCCCTTTTGCCGTCAGTTTGCAACTGGTAAGCGGGTAGCTGCCTTTGAAAGACTTCTCAATTCCAATATAACCCTCGCTACTTAGCCGTTTTAATTGATGGCTCAGATTGCCTTGGGTGGTCTTAGTGATTTCCATCAGGGTATTAAAATCGGCTTGTTTTACCTTAATCAACACAGATACGATTGCCAGGCGTACCGGGGTATTCAGGACCGGGTCAAGTTCATTATACATTCGATGATTTTAGTAAATATCCAGGAATGAGGTAGCCGGCCAGGGCTGCCACAGCAAAGAGCAAGGGTTTATAGTGATCGGGGGTGAACACACAGGCTATACTCGCAATAAAAAACAAGACACCCCCAATGATTAAAGGCTTAAAATTCATCGCCAGTCCTGAAACTAGAGTTCCAATAGCTGCAAGGATTAAGCTGTAGGTGAAAGGCAATAATTGTTGCGAAAGGGTAACAAACACGATAATTATAAAGCTCAGGCCTAAGACCAGCCAAAGCCTGCTAAAAAAATAGCCGAAGTAGGTCTCGGTTCGGGAAAGCGATTTGGTTTTTGAATACCGGGAAAGGGTGGCTATAATTCCTGCCGCAACCAAAACCGGAAATGGCAAAAAATAATATTGAAAGCTCGTGAACTCCCGGAGGAGGAAAAAGGAAAAACTTGCCAGGGTGATAAGCCAACCCCAAAGCAGGAAGTAAAAGCTGTTAGTTTTAAAGTTATCTTTTGTCTGGCTGATCGTTTTGCTGATCAGATCCAAACTTTCCTGGGGTAAAAGCTGATTTTCGTCTAACATCAGATGTTATTTTGAGTTTATAGTCTGCAATATTAATATAGTTTGTATTACAAACCTAATTTAAGATAATTCGCTTTTGCCTGAGCTGTTGGCATATTATGAATCGGGCACTTTAAACGAGCCCCAGTCCTGGATAGGGCCTAACCCTTCAATCCCATTCAAAGAAAATAACTGCAGCCACCAAATCCATATTAGACGCCGATTTTGCCCACCTGCATATCATTAAGCGCTTGAGAAAACTCCCCGCCAGCAATATCCACGCGGTACAGTATTGTTTCAAGCACCATTATTGAAAGTCGATCTTGGTATATATCCTGGAAAAAAGGGTTGAACGCGCTAAAGAGCTCCTCGTGGAAGGGAAATTTACCCTGGATTATATTGGCTATGAGATTGCGTATGCGAGCCGGTCGGGGGTTGATAAAACTATTTAAGAAATGTGGTTGCGGGCCGGGGGACTGGAGAAGGCTTTAATGAGACAAGCCTCGTATTGCGATCCCCGACCACCCCACAATGGTCTTTTTCCCGGTTTTCATTTTTCATCTTCCCTTCATCTAGGGGTATTAGGTTTGTTCATGTTAAACCAATTATCAAACATTTAAAAAACTCATTATGAAAACGAAAGTATTATTTGCAGTAGCATTCTTTTTATCCACGGCCACATTTGCACAGCAAGTGGATGCAAAAACCAGTCAGTCCGGATCCGCCTCGCTGACCTCGAATCCGTCAGCCAGTACGGTCAACATTAGCTCAAATTCATCTACATCATTGAAAACTAATGCTTTAAGTTCTGCGGAACAAAAAGCCAACCAAGCAAAGGAAGATGCTAAGAAAACCGTCAGCAAGACCCGTGAAACCGCCCAGAAAAATGTCAATGCAGATGCTTCGATTAAAGCAACCGAAAGCGTAAATGCCAGCTCAAGAAACAATAAAGTAAGCCAGGATGCGTCTATAAATGGCAAGTCTGAGCTCGCTGAGACTAACAAGAATCTTGATGAAAAAAGCGGCAAATCAATGACAGAGGTGAGGGATGCTGGTAAGGATGTAAAAGCCAGCGCCAGCATAGGTTCATCAGCTGCGGCAAAAACCAGCACGGAAATTAAACAGACTTCCAAGCCAAGGCCAGCAACGATCAAAATGCAAGGCCAGATGAATAGTACTGCAGGAATTAAGATCAAATAAATAATAAAAAGCAGGTTCCAGCCAAAATCGGCCGCGAACCTGCCTTTTCAAATCTAACAAGAATATCATGTCAAGGAATTTTATAGGCAGATCGTTGCTAGTGGGGTTGGCGCTTCTTATCAGAAACATTCCGTCTTTCGCAAACACGGGTAAGCCCGGTCTCTTGATTCAGCTAAGCTATAAGATGCAAATGATAAAATCGCCATGTGATACCGTACCAGAGAATAAACCGCCTGAGCAGTCCGCTCAAAGCAAACAGTCTGCCCAGATAAAGGAAGTACCAAAAGCCCGTAAACAAGCAACCCCGGTTGCAGTACCTGCTAATACAGCGACGACTATAAAACCCATTAAAATAATCAAACCCAAGATCATTAAACCGGTGATTAAAATAAACTAAGATAAAACTACCCTCCTTATGAAGCGGATATCAATATTCATCCTTTCAGGCATCTGCTGTCTCCATGGTTCGGCCCAAAGCGACAGCACCTCGCCGGCATCAACAGATAGCGTGATCAACAAATCCACCTTGACTGTTGGGCTCACGTATTGCAACAATGCCGATTATTATGGACAGGCGGCCGAGCAAGCCATCCCTTATCTGGCAACCGCGGCAACCTACCGCCTGCGCTGTGGAATTTATTTTTCCGCCCTTGCCTATAAACTCTTGAAAGATTCAAACCAAATTGTTTCGGCGGGGAATCTCGGGATAGGCTATGGTTTTAAGCTGAGCAAAAGGTTCTCGGCCGACATTAGTTATAACCACACCTTTTATCCTTCCTATTCCCCTTTGCTTCAGGCAGCTAACCCTGATAATGCCAGCGCCTCGCTTACTTATGACAATTTTCTAAGCTCAAAAATAACCTTTGATTACGCTTTTGGAAATGCAGTTGACCAGTTCGTCTCCTTGGGTACCGGTAAGGAGATTAACCTCTTTCATATTACTGCCAAGGATATTATCTCCATTACTCCAACCATTGATGTAACGGCAGGTACCCAGCATTTTTACCAGACCTACCTGATTGAAAAAAGGTTAGAGGACAGTCTGCTAGGGCTATTGCTGCCGCCCCTTGGCGGGACACCACCGGCGCAGGGTTCTACCACTCAAACTACGACCCAGTTCAATTTATTGTCGTATAATTTTAAGTGTCCACTGGCTTATAACAGGGCTAATTATGTTATAGAAATAAACTACCAGCTTTCTGTATTAAGTAATGCAGCGCAAAGCGGGGCCGGAAAAGTCAATTCATTTTTAAGCGCTAGTTTTTATTATCAATTCTAAAGCCATGAATGTATTGATTATTGAAGATGAAAAATCCATGGCGCTTGAAATGGAGTTTTTTTTGAAAAAAGCTTCCTATCTCTGCGACCTGGCATTTAACGGGAGCCAGGCAAGGAAGATGATGGAAGGCCATCCCTATAATTTTATCCTGCTGGATCTCGGGCTCCCAGACCAGGACGGGCTCGAGGTTTTGAAAGAAGCCAAAAAAATTTGCCCGGATGCCTCCTATATTATTTTGACTGCCCGGGGCAACTTGGAAGACCGGATAAAGGGTTTGGATCTGGGAGCGGATGATTATTTGCCTAAACCCTTCTCCCTGCTGGAATTACAATCCAGGATGCAGGCCATCTCCCGCAGAAAATCCGGTCTGAACGATTCACTGGTTCCATTGGGTGACTTTATGGTCGACCTGAGCAAACGTCTGGTACTCTACAAAGAAGAGGAAATTGAATTTTCACGGCGGGAATTTGATCTGTTGAGTTATTTGCTCCTGCACAAAAACAGGCCGCTCACCCGCGCGCAACTCAGCGATCACGTGTGGGGCGATTTTTCCGAAGAGGACTATGATTCCAACTTTATTGACGTACATATAAAAAATATCAGAAAAAAAATGATCGCCTATGCCTCCGTAGAATGGCTGCAAACCATCCGGGGGACCGGTTATAAAATCAAAATCTGACCTGTGAAACTCATTGGTAAACTAACCCTGTATACAACCATTTCAAAAATAGCCATTGTCGGGTTATTTATATTGTTACTGCCAAGGTTGGTAAAAGAGGTAGTCTTTCAGTATACCAACAATAACCTGAAACAGCAAAAAAATAAAGTCCTGGATAATATTCAAAAAAAAGGGCTTGACTATTATTTTAACGGCGATTCCAGTTATGGAAGTTATACTATGTTGAAAGAGGAATTCATTTCCTTGGAACCGGCATCCGGCGATTTCCAGAAGGATACCTTATTTACAGCCAGGAGGATCGTAGAAAAGGATACCCTTACTTACCGGCTGCTCAACTATGTATTCGAATACGGACATAAGAAATACCTGCTTGAAATCGGTAAAACCATTGATGCGATCAATCAGTACAATAACCCGCTGCAGAAGGTGGCCCTCTATGCATTAATCGGTTTAGTTGCTTTTACCCTCATATTTGACCTGATATATATGCGCCTGGTGCTTCGTCCATTGAAACTCATTATCCGGACAAAGCTGGTAAACAGAAAATTTCCGTTCAAAGAAAATCTTTCACCCGTAAAGACCAGCACCACTGATTTTAGGTGGCTCGACCAATCCCTGATCGATTTGATGAATGCGGTCAAAGAGGCTTTTGAAAAAGAAAGGGAATTTACTTCCAATGCTTCTCATGAACTCATGACACCCATCAGCATTCTCCAGAATAAAATTGAAAATTTGATGGTCGAGGGTGACCTGAGCGAACCGGCTCAGGAGAAAATTGCGGAAATGATGTACACCCTGAACCGCCTAAAAAGAATTGTGCGCTCCCTGTTACTAATATCCCGTATTGAAAATGATCAGTTCGCCAAAACCGACCAAGCAAAAGTATTAAACCTGCTTCACGAAGTAACCACAGAACTGGCCGATAGGTTGGAGGCCCGCAAGATTCGCGTCAGTTATTCCGTTTCCCAAGGGCTAACCCTTACAGGCATCAACCGGGATCTGATTTTTCAACTGATTTATAATCTTGTGAATAATGCGATCCGGTATAATCAAGAGGGTGGTGAAATCGAAATCTCGGATCAATATAGTAAAGGAAAACCGTATGTTCTCTTGATAAAGGATACTGGAATTGGCATAGATAAAAACGAACTGGAAACCATCTTCGACCGGTTTAAGAAAACAAGTAAAATCGAAGGCGAAGGATACGGCCTCGGTTTATCCATCGTAAAAAGTATAGCTCAATACCATGGTATCAGGATACAAGTAAGTTCTCAGCCCGGTAAAGGGAGTATTTTCAGTATGATTTTCTCTTCGGGAATTGTTTTAAAATGATAGTTAGTGCAGAATAAAGTAAAGTAAGCTATCAGACGCTACAGAGTTCTTTATAGAGTAAATTATAGAGTAAAAAAATTAGGTCGCTGAAAATCAGCGACCTAATTCAAAAAAGGTGATGCCGCTGGCATTCGAATCCTTTTTTATAAAAAGTTTAGGATAAACGACTTATAAAGCTTAGTCCCATTCAGTACGCACGAATCGCGCCTCTGCAAATTCATTTCAAGAAGAGCTCGACTTTATATCCAATTTAGGTATTATTTTTTTTTGTATGCAACAAAAAAATAGTTTTTTTTCAAATTTTTATTAATTTAAAATAATGCATGTCATGCTGGCTGCTGCAGGAATGAACTTTAAGAGAATGATTAACATCCTCAAAAAAAGATGTTTTGGTCTTTTTATTCTATCTCTGAAGTGCCTTTTGGAATCATAGGCCTCGAAAAAGGTCAATTTCAAATCCAGAATTGGCTCTTAAATGGGATTAAACAGAATCATTATGATCAGATTGCAATTCATGTATTTAACGATAATAGCCTTTTTTGCATACTCTTGCAATAGCCGACAAACACAACCACCTGCAAGCGGAAAACCCTCCGATGAACAACAAAGACCTGTGCCCCCCAAGCTAATAAACATTGTAGGTCTGCCCGACAGCCTTCAGCCAAAAACAATGTTTTTAGCAAAATTGCCCAGACCTTTAACAATTCCAATCCCCGTCAAAAAAGGCAGTTTTTATACGGTAAAAAGGCCCGATGGCGATATCAGCAAAATAATGCTTAAGTCGCCTGAAAAAAAAATGCTGGCTGTTTTGAGGGATGAAAAAGGGGTGCCCGTGAAAGATGCGGCAGGCAATCCATTTATAATGGGGTCTGGCGGCATTTCCAACTTTACAAACTTTACCAGCGATGACGGGCTTGCGCTCGATTATGTCAATTGCTCTATGATGGATAACGCGGGGAACCTGTGGTTTGGCACACAAGGCGGGGGCGCCAGCAGGTACGACGGAAAATCTTTTACCAATTTTAGCACCACGCAGGGCCTGGCATATAATAGCGTACTATGCCTTTTCCAGGATAAAGCGGGGAATATCTGGTTCGGCACACAAGCGGGAGGAGCAAGCAAATACGATGGCAAAACCATCACCAGCTTTACTACTGCACGGGGGCTTGCAGATGACTGGGTGCGGGCTGTTTTTGAAGATAAGCAAGGGAATATCTGGTTTGGCACTCTTAAAGGGGCCACCAAATACGACGGGAAAACTTTCATCAATTATACTACTGTTCAAGGGTTGGCAGATAACGATGTAAATTCTATCCACCAGGACAAAGCCGGGAACCTATGGTTTTGCACCCATGGCGGGATAAGCAAATTCAACGGGAAAACGTTCACCAATTATACTTCCGCACAAGGTTTGGCAGGCAATACGGTGAACTGCATGGCTGAAAGTAGGAATGGCACGCTCTGGTTCGGTACAGAAGGCGGAGGAGCAAGCAGATATGATGGCAAAACCTTCGCCAGCTTTACTCCTGACCAAGGGCTGTCGAATAACCTGGTGAAGGCTATCATTGAAGACAAGGCCGGGAACATCTGGTTTTGTACTTTTGGTGGAGCATCCAAATACGATGGAAAAACGTTCACCAATTTTACTATTGACCAGGGGCTGGCAAGTAACGAAGTAAATAGCCTAACCGAAGATAAGTTAGGGAACCTCTGGTTTTGCACCGATGAAGGACTGAGCAAATACGCAGGCAACTCTTTCACCAGCTTTACCACCGCCCAGGGGCTAGCTAATAACTCCGTTTTCAGTATCGACCAGGACATGGCAGGAAACTATTGGTTTTGCACTATGGATGGGGTAAGCAAATATGATGGCAGATCCTTCACCAATTTCACCATAGCACAGGGACTGGCAAATAATTATGTTCTTTGTATGACGGAAGATAAAGTCGGGAATTTGTGGTTTGGTACCCTTAGAGGTGGGGCAAGCAAATTCGACGGCAAATCTTTCACCACTTTTACTCCGGCACAAGGCTTGGCAGGCGATATTGTCTTCACAATTGAGGAAGATAAAAACGGCAATATTTGGTTTGGAACTAATGGCGGAGGCCTCAGCAAATACAATGGTAAATCCTTCACCAACTATACTACTGCCCAAGGGCTGGTAGATAATAATGTTACCTTCATTTACCAAGATAAAGGTGGGAACCTGTGGCTGTGTACGAATAGCGGGATCAGCAGGTTCAACGGGAAAACTTTCATCAATTTTACGACGGCCCAGGGGCTAGCAAATAATTATACCCAGAAAATCACTGAAGATCAGGACGGGAACCTATGGATCGGTACGATCTCGGGCATTAGCCGCTTGTCAGCAAAAGAGATGGATAAACTGAAGTCCTTTGACAATTCCTCAAAAGAATTGCCGGTAGTAAGATTTGACAATTTCACTACCGCAAAGGGGTTGGCAGATGATTTTGTATATGACGAAGTGCAGGATAAAAAAGGAAATATGTTCATTGGAACCAATCTTGGTTTCACGGTAATTCCTGCCCCATTAATGTCCTTGGCTTTTTCACAGGTAAGTAAAGGGATTGAGTATTATAACAAGCCCAACGGTTATCCGGTAAAAGACCTCAACTCGAAGGCGATGTACTGCGACAGCCAAGGTATCATCTGGGGGGGCACCGGCAGTGGATTGGTGCGGTTTGATTATAGTTCTTTGCACAAAGAGGAAGCCGAACCGGTTTTGGTCATTCAAAGAATAAAAGTGAAAGGAGAAAACATTTGCTGGTTCGACCTCCAATCAGGCGGGAAGCTGGATAATGCCGAAGACAGCTCCAAAAGCATGTTCCAGGAATCAATGGCTTACGGCAAAATCATTTCCCCCGCAGATCGAGATTTAGTGATCAAAAGATTTGGAGACATCGGGTTCGACAGTATCAGCAGCTTTTATCTGCTGCCCCAAAACCTGGAGCTGCCACATGATAAAAACCAAGTCACTATTGATTTTAACGCAGTGGAAACTAGCAAACCACAGCAGATGGAATACCAGTATATGCTTCAGGGCTATGATAAAGACTGGAACCCGGTAACAAAAACCACCACCGCCACTTTTGGAAATATGTACGAAGGGAAGTATACTTTTATCGTAAAAACCCGGAAGTCCAACGGGGATTGGAGCGGGCCGATTACGTACTCTTTTAAAGTGCTGCCCCCTTGGTACCGCACCTGGTGGGCATATTTGTTTTATGGCCTATGTTTACTCGCAATCATAATCCTTACTGACCGCATGCGAAGGAGAATAGTGGAAGAAAGACTGCTTGCCAAAACAAGGAAAAAAGAACTGGCACACGCAAAAGAGATAGAAAAGGCATACAACCAGCTTGAAACCGCACATGATAACCTGAAGGCCACCCAGGCCCAACTTGTCCAATCCGAAAAGATGGCATCGCTTGGTGAACTCACTGCAGGCATTGCACATGAGATACAGAACCCACTGAACTTCGTTAATAATTTTTCGGAAGTGAATACTGAATTAATTGATGAATTAAAAGAACATCGTAAAAAAGAAATCCGTGATTTTAAAAATGAAGATGATATACTTAATGATATCAAAGAAAACGAACGAAAAATAAACCACCATGGCAAACGTGCAGATGCAATTGTAAAAGGAATGCTCCAGCACTCACGGCCAGGCACAGTTGTAAAAGAGCCAACAGATATCAATGCCCTTGCTCATGAATATTTGCCGTTAGCATATCACGGTCTACGTGCAAAAGACAATTCATTCAATGCGACGATAAAAACTGATTTTGATAAAACAATCAGAAAAATAAATATTATCCCGCAGGATATCGGAAGAGTGTTATTGAATTTATATAACAATGCATTCTATGCCGTAAGTGAAAAAAAGAAGACTGCAGGTGAAGGTTATGAGCCTGCCATTTCAGTGAGTACTAAAAAGAGTAATAATAATATAACCATCACTGTTGGTGATAATGGAAATGGCATCCCTCAGAAAGTAGTTGATAAAATCTTTCAGCCATTCTTTACTACTAAACCAACAGGGCAAGGAACAGGATTGGGATTATCCTTAAGCTATGATATTATAAAAGCACATGGCGGGGAAATAAAAGTAAATACGAGGGAGGGGGAGTTTACTGAGTTTATCGTTCAGTTGCCAATATCAGTTTAATTGTAAGATTAACTTTTGTCTGCCTTTTATTTTAAGAATAAAGTACACACGAATCGCGCACTGAAACTTTGATGTTGTTTAGGGTATTTTAGAACATTTATTCAAACAAAAGCCTTGCAAATACAGACTTTGCAGGGCTTTCGTAGGTTATGATGACCTTAAAAGTGATCCCGCTGGATTACTTTTATGAGATTGATATTCAAGTATTCATAATTTTTGTCGACCAATTTGTCGATCTACTCCTATGAATCCACAAACTTTTTACTTGTATTTATCCAGGTAAACTTGTCCTTATAAAGGTAATAATTAAAGTACAATTGTCCTAAGAATGTTCATTTAAACCACGCAGACAAATTTCTCGGATTATGAATCGTCTATTGGAAGGCAGAGATCAAATCCGACTTGTATGTTGTTAAGTTTTATAAGGCATAGTTCCTATATTGCTAATAACGGGTGAAGAGGAGGTGGCTAAATGAACAGAATTGTCTGCTAACTCAATTCATGTGTCTTCTGTCACCATTAATTATCTTGTGATCGGTTTTCAATTTTCTGTGGGTTTGTAAGAAATTTAGGCAAAACTTTAATTCATGGAAGGATAGGTTATGAGAATACTGGAAATGCTCGTTTCATAATAATCTCAATTTTCTCGACTCTTCAATAAAATTAAGAATAGCTCCAATTTGTCACAAATAAATAAACATATCTATCCTGAATGCGCTCATTGTTGATATCGTGCTTTTACGAAAGAGTATGTCCAAGAAGTCAAATGCAAACAATAAGTCTACAAGTATTCTTTTTTCCCCCCTTATTAACCTAAATTTCCTAAGATTCAAATCTATTATTATTCGATGTCAAATCATCTCGTTATATTCAAAACATTATTTAAGTGCAGGGAGGATATTTATGCCATTCGGTGGGAAAAAAATGATAAATTCGGCTATTCCCCAGCCTACCACTTGAACTGGCAGGAATATTCATTGTACAAGGCCAAGGGTGGATCGTTAGATAATTTTCCCAACAAAAAGCCTCTTCCGCTAACCGATGAACAGTTACTCCGACATTTAGCCGGCAATGTAATTATTGGCATTTATCCTCTATTACCAGATAATACATCATGGTTTATTGCAGCAGATTTTGACCAATCTGAATCAGGAAATAAAACCTGGACCAAAGAATGTCAGGCGTTCATTTCCGAATGTGAAAAATATCAATTGCCGGTTTATTTAGAACGATCCAGGTCCGGTCAGGGCGGCCATGTGTGGATGTTTTTTCAAAATCCCTATCCTGCATCCAAAAGTAGAAGGTTATTTATTTCGCTATTATCCAATTCTGGAATTATCTCAACTTTTGATAAAAATTCAAATTTTGACAGGTTATTTCCCAATCAGGATTCTCATTCTGGCAAAGGCTTTGGCAACCTTATTGCTCTACCCATGCAAAAAACCGCTCTCGAGAAAGGAAATACCTGTTTTATCGATCCCATTACCCTTTATCCATTTCCGGATCAATGGGCCTTCTTAAACGGTATTCAAAAGATACCTTTAGAGAAACTTGATGGATTAGTTGATAGAATCTACCCATTCTCCAAAGTATCTACTAATACCTCTACCCTACCTAAATATTCAGATGGAAAAATACACATTACTCTTACAAATCAAATAATAATCCCCCGCCTGGAACTAACTCCCCAATTAATAAACTGGCTGCGAGAGAACTTAAATTTTGCAAATGTTGATTATATAATCAAACAGAAAACCGGAAAGAGCACACATAATATAGAAGCCCATTTCAGGGCTTTAAATGAAAAAGATGGTTTCGTCCTGCTTCCAAGGGGTTTTATTGGGAACTTGATCCAATATTGCATTGAACATGGTATCCCTTACACACTTGAAGATAAAAGAGTGAAACTTGAACCCATTGAATTCAAGTCAACCATTTCTTTAAGGGAATATCAAAAAACCACTCTCGAAATAACCGATAAAAAGGATTTCGGGGTAATAGTGGCACCCCCAGGTTCTGGAAAAACCTTAATGGGGCTTCAGATTGTAGCGCAAAAACAACAACCAGCTCTCGTTATTGTCCATAGGAAGCAATTGTTTGATCAATGGATAGAAAGGATAGAATCCTTTTTGGGAATACCAAAATTCAGAATTGGAAAGATAGAAGGGGGGAAATATGAGATCGGTAACGAAATTACGGTTGCTATGATACAAAGCTTGCAAGCAAGCAGTTTACCAGATAAAACCTTTCATTCCTTTGGAACCATTATAGTAGATGAATGTCATCATATTCCCGCAAAAACATTTCGGGAGGTGATAATAAATTTTCACTCTTATTATCTATATGG
>Ga0302325_10006351_pt1 | contig 26591 bp, 19 predicted proteins | sample Palsa_T0_2_FD_201948 | JGI IMG/M metagenome (GOLD analysis project Ga0302325, IMG submission 201948) | Peat permafrost microbial communities from Stordalen Mire near Abisko, Sweden - Palsa_T0_2 | ecosystem: Environmental > Terrestrial > Soil > Palsa > Peat permafrost | place: Sweden: Abisko... | reverse complement strand
AGCGGCCGCGTCGTTCCCCGCCCTTCAGACAATGTCGTGCCCTCAAGCATGACCGTCCCCGGGTAGCAGCGCGCCATCCACAGGTTCGGCGCATTGGGACTCGGGTTTACCCACGCGCGCTCGCCGAGCGGCCACCCGTAGCCTGGGGCGTCGGCAGGTTGCCAGCCCTGCAGAGGCACGACCTCGCATTCGACATCCAGCCGCGCCGTGCGGATGAACCAGCGCGCAAGCTCTCCCAGCGTAAGGCCGTGACGCATGGGCAGTGCAGCCGCCCCGACAAAGCTTTCCCAGCCGGAGCGCAGCAGCAGTCCCTCCACCGGTCGTCCGACGGGATTCGGTCGGTCGAGCACCCAGACGGATTTTCCGTATTTAGCCGCCTCTTCGAGCATGTACAGAAGTGTCGTGACGAAGGTATAAATACGGCAGCCAACGTCCTGCAGATCCACCAGCAGTACATCGAAGCTGTCCATCATCGCCCGGGTGGGACGGCGTACCGGTCCGTACAGGCTGTAGACCGGGATGCCGTGCACGGGATCGAGGAAGTCCGGCGACTCCATCATATTGTCCTGCTTGTCGCCGCGCAGTCCGTGCTGCGGTCCGAAAGCGGCAACGATGCGCGCATCGCCCTGCGCCATGAGCGCATCGAGCGCATGCGTCAGATCGGCGGTGACGGAGGCCGGGTGCGCAAGCAGCGCCACCCTGCGTCCCTTGAGAGGTTTGCGCAGGGCCGGCTCATCGAGCAGCCGGTCGATCCCAAATTTCATAGATCAAGCTCGAGCGCGAAACTATCGGGGTGGTGGAAGTCGGGCTTTCCGGGCGCATGCCGCAGGGCCCAATAGGAAAGCCTACCACCCTCGTCTTCCACCACCGCAGCCAGAGCGATGCGCAGGCGCACGGGCGGCGATTGCGGGATTAAGTCACGCCAAAACACCGTCGCATCGAGTGTAATCCCCGCCGCTGTCCGCTCCATCGCGAGGTGCGGAGCGCGCGCGTCGCTGACTACCGTCATGCCCTTGCGCCGCTCGCTAAAACGATACATCGCCCAGGCGCGCGAGGGCGCAAAGTTGAGCTCGCAATAGCCGCTCGAGCCCGCCACGGCGAGGAATGCTTCGAAGCAAGTATGCAACCAGAGCTCATGCGCGCGCCGCGCGGCGTCCTCGGCCGGGATGATGAGGCGCTCAAGGTCGCCTTCCAGCACATAGCGCAGCACGACACGGTCGCCATCGAAGGCGCGCACCGCCGCTTTGAGCGCACGCACCGCCTCGCAGGCGGATGCCGCATGACAGTAGAGTGCAGTGGGAACACGGCTTGCAATCATGGATCATCTTACCTTTGAAATGCGATTTGATATGACAGACACCACGGCAGACATATTGATCATTGGTGCCGGCGCCGCGGGCCTCGCCGCCGCCGCCGAGCTCGCCCACTCAGACCGCCGCGTGTTACTCCTCGAAGCGCGTGATCGCATCGGCGGGCGCATATGGACGCGGCATGTGCCCGAGCTTGCCGTGCCCGTCGAATACGGTGCGGAGTACATTCACGGTCACGCCCTGCCGACGATGGCCATCCTGCGCCGCGGCGGCAGCACAGCCATTGAATCGACCGATACGCATTTTAGACTGCGCAACGGTGAGCTGACAGCGCGCAATGATTTCTTTCATGAAGTGCGCTGCGCGCTGCGCGCAAGCTCCGAACTCGAACGGCAGGATCTGTCCTTCGATGCCTTCCTCGAGCAATCGCGCGAGCTTTCGCCTGAAGCGCGCCGCTACGCCAAGATGATGGCGGAAGGCTTCGACGCTGCCGACACGAGCCGTGCGAGCGCGCGCGCCATCGTCGCGGAGTGGACTGCGGACATGATGAGCGACGACGCACCGCAATCGCGCCCGCAGGGCGGCTACGATGCGCTCCTTGCAATACTTGCAGCGGCGCTGCGCAGCGCCGCCGTGCGCGTGCAGCTGCAGACCATTGTCCGCTCGGTGCACTGGTCTGAAGGGCTGGTCGAGGTCGAGGGCACATTCATCGGCAAACCGTTCCGGGCGAGCGCGCGGCGCGCAATCATCACCTTGCCAGTGGGCGTAATGCAGCAACCAGCGGATGCGCCGGGAGCCGTGCGCTTCAGTCCCGCTCTCAATGAGAAACACTCGGCACTAGAGGGCCTGGTAGCGGGCCCGGTGATCAAGCTCATGCTGCGCTTCAGTTCAGCATTCTGGGAAGAGCTCGACGACGGGCGCTATGGCAATGCTGCATTCTTTCATGCGCCGAGTGAGGATTTCCAGACTTTCTGGACGCAGCTGCCGGTGCGCGCGCCGTTGCTCGTCGCCTGGGCCGGCGGCCCAAGAGCCGCGCGCCTGTCAGCTTCCGTCGCACCGGCAGACATCGTCGCGCACGCGCTCGGCGCCCTGCAGTCGATGTTTGGCGAACGCTATCACGTGGCGCAAGCGCTCGAAGCCTCGTACTACCATGATTGGCAGCAGGACCCCTTTGCCCGCGGCGCGTACAGCTACGTGTCGGTCGGCGCTAGTGCAGCGCGGGCCGCGCTGGCCGAATCACTGTGCAGCACTCTCTTCTTTGCCGGCGAGGCAACCGACACCGAGGGAGAGACTGCGACTGTCACAGGAGCACTGCAGAGCGGAGCGCGCGCCGCGCGCGAAGTCCTCGCCGGCGGCTAGGTTGCTGTTGACGCCAGGGCGCCTCCGGATGCCGCGACAGGCAGCGGACGCGTCCCATCCTTGCTGCGCGCGCGCCTTCAGAAGAGCACGCGGTCAAGTTCCGCGAGGAGATCATCCGGGTCTTCGATTCCAACCGATAAACGCACGAGACTGTCGGTGATTCCCAAGGACGCACGCACGGGAGCCGGCAGCGAGGCATGCGTCATGAGTGCCGGCTGCTCGATCAGGCTCTCGACTCCTCCCAAGCTCTCGGCGAGCGAGAAGAGCTTGCAGCGCTCCAGGACCTGGCGTGTGTAGTCGATGTCCCCGCGCAACACCGCCGTGACTATGCCGCCGTAGCGCCCGTGCATCTGCTGTTTCGCAAGTTGGTGCTGCGGATGGCTCGCAAGACCGGGGTAATACACCCGTTCGACCTTTGCGTGGCTTGCGAGATATTGCGCAATTGCAAGCGCGCTCGCACAGTGCCGCTGCATCCTCAGGGCGAGCGTCTTGATGCCGCGCAGCGTGAGAAAGGAATCGAAGGGGCTGGAAACGCCGCCCAGTGCGTTTTGCAGATATCCGAGCCGCTCCTTGAGCTCCTCGTCCTGGCGCACGACGGCGGCGCCGCCGACGGCATCCGAATGACCGTTCAAGTACTTCGTGGTCGAATGCACGACGATATCGAAACCGTGCTCGAGGGGCCTGTGGATGTAGGGCGTTGCGAAAGTGTTGTCGCACACGCTCAAGAGATGATGCCGCTTGGCAACCTGTGCGACCGCGGTGAGATCGACGATCTGTAGGAGCGGATTGGTCGGCGTTTCCACCCACAGGAGGCGCGTAGTCGGCCGGATCGCCCGTTCCAGCGCTGCCGCATCGGTGAGGTCGGCAAAAGTAATGTCATGGCCGGCCGAGCGCCTGCGGACATTCTCGAGGATGCGATAGCTGCCACCGTAGAGATCATGCATCGCGACGATGTGCGAGCCGGCATCGAGCAGCTCCAGAATCGTTGCCGTGGCGGCCATGCCGGAGGCAAAGGCGAAGCCCGCATAGCCGCCCTCGAGGTTTGCGACCGAAGCCTGCAAGGCATCGCGCGTCGGATTCGCGGTGCGCGAATACTCGTAGCCTTTGTGCACGCCCGGGCTTGACTGCACGTAGGTGGAAGTCGCGTAGATCGGCGGCATGACCGCGCCCGTCAGCGGATCGGGTCGTTGACCGCCGTGGACCGCGCGCGTGGCAAAGGCGTGCTGGGAATCCTTGTCGCGCATTGCGCCTCAGAGCCTGCGGCGCAGCCAGTTCAGAAGATCGATGCGGGTCACGAGTCCGAGGAACGCGGAGCCGTCCATGACGATCGCGACCATGCCGCGGTTGAAGATCTCCATCAAGCTCGACACCGGCGCATCCGCCGGCACGGTGATGAGCCGGCTCACCATCGCATTCGTCACCGGCTCATTGAAATGCTCGGGATTCGCGAACACGTTCAGGAGAATATCCTCCTCGTCGACGATGCCGACGATGCTGCCGTCACGCATGACGGGCAGCTGCGATACATCGTAGAGCTTCATGCGCCGATAGGCCGCGAGCACTGGCTCGCTCGCGTCCACCGTCACGGCGGCGCGCTCCCAGTGGCGGCGTGCGATGAGATCGCGCAGGTCGCCATAGCGTTCGCGCTCGAGAAAGCCCTGATCGATCATCCAATAGTCGTTGTACACCTTGGAGAGATACTTGTTGCCGCTGTCGCAGACGAAGGTGACCACGCGTTTCGGGCGCGCCTGCTCGCGGCAATAGCGCAACGTGGCGGCGAGCAGGGTCCCGGTAGAAGTGCCCGCGATGATGCCTTCCTTTGCAAGGAGCTCACGGCAGGTGCGAAAAGCCTCCGCGTCAGTAATGGTGTAGGCCTTCTTGACGCGCGACAGATCACAGATCACCGGAACGGAATCACCGCCGATGCCCTCCACCTGCCAGCTGCGCTCGCCCGGACCCAGCTGCCCGGTCTTGACGTAACCGGCAAGGATGGAGCCGGCGGGGTCCGCAAGCACGATCTCCACGTGCGGCGCCGTGCGCGCGAAAAAATGCGACAGCCCCGTGATCGTGCCGCCCGTGCCTACGCCGCACACAACCGCGTCGAGGTCGTGGCCCATCTGCTCCCAGATCTCGGGCGCAGTCGTCTGCTCGTGGGCGCGCGGATTTGCCTCATTGCCGAATTGATTGACATAGAAGGAATTCGGCGTCTCGCGCGCGAGCTGCGCCGCGCGGTCCTGATAGAAGTCCGGGTGACCCTTATGCACATCCGAGCGCGTCATCACGACTTCCGCGCCCATCGCTTTCAGATGAAAGATCTTCTCCTGGCTCATCTTGTCTGGAATGACGAGGAGCAGCCGGTAGCCCTTCTGGCCGGCCACGAGCGCAAGCCCGAGCCCGGTGTTGCCGGCGGTCGCCTCGATCAGGGTGCCGCCTGGCTTGATGTAACCGGCGCGCTCGGCGGCTTCGATGAGATAGAGCCCGACCCGATCCTTGATGGATCCGCCGGGGTTTTGATTTTCAAGCTTGAGGAAGACAGCGCACGGCCCGGTGTCCAGGTGCCGCGCGGCGAAGAGCGGCGTCTTGCCGATCATGTCGAGGACATTGTCGAAGGACTGCAGGGGCATGTCCGGCTTCCGGCATCAAAAGCGTGCGCCGGTGATTATCCCCGATTCGAGCGCCACGCGCGGAAAAGCCGGCGCCCCGCGCCGGGAGTGCGCGCGACGTGCAGCGCGGGCGCCTGGCGCCTCAGGTACCCCAGCAGGTCGCGGAATTCACGGCGCCGCCTGAATTGAGCGCCGTCTGATTCCCGAGCTGATCGACCGAGAAGGACTGGCAGGGCGCGTCGAGCGCCTGCGAGGTCCCCGCCACCGGTGTGGCCGTGATCAGAAAGGACGGCTGTGCGGCGGGCGCGGCGGGATTGGGGACCTGGACAGTGACTGAGTAATAGCCGTTGCCCACGACCACCGGAAATGCTGCGCCTGTATAGCCGACCGTGGTAGGCACGGTGCTGTAGAGGTTTTGAGTGCTGTACAGAGTCTCCTCGCGGCCCGCGAGATCAAGCAGAGTGGTGCGCGCCTCAGTACGCCGCGACTCCCGGATCTGGGTCATGTATGACGGTATCGCGATCATGAGCAGAACGGCTGCGACCACCAGCGTCACCATGAGCTCAATCAAGGTGAACCCTGTCACCAGACGGGGCACATGCGGGGACATTCGTGTTGCCATGGCGGATTTTCCTAGCGTCTCTGGATCCAGGTGAGGCGAGCACCCTGCGTGCCGCCCGACACATTCATCTGTTGGGGTGGCAGCGGTTGAGTTGTAGTAGTGCCGGTGGTCCCGACTCCACCAGACCCCGACCCGACGGTCGAGGTTTGCGTCACGTAATACACCTTGCTGCCGACGGTCCCCGTGCCGCCGCTGGTCACAACCTCGCCGCTGCCGGTGCCGTTCCATTCAACGCCGGTGATGTTCAAATTGTTAAAGCTGCCGGTCGAATCGGCGAACACCGAGGCGGGGAAGGAGCCGCCCGTCGTCGGATTGATCGCCATCGTGAAGCCCGTCGGCGTGGTGGACGAGCATGTCGTGGGCGAATTCGTCGGCGGAATCGTGGTATTCACGATGAATATGCCGAGCTCGAGGATCGGATTGTAGGTTATCTGCTCGTTAGTCGCAGGAAGGGTGACAATCCAGCCGAACTGGTTGTTCCCGGATGAGCACGAGGTTGAACCGCTCCAGCACACCGGATTGGCAGTGACCGAACGATACATGCCTGTTGTCGTTATGGTCTGCGCCTCAAGGGAGCTTGCAGCGATCGACTGCGGGGCTGCCAAACTTGCGTACTGCACCGAGCCCTTGGTATTCCAGCCATTGACTCCAGCCATGTTCCAATCCCAAATCCCATACAGCGCCTGCGTGCCAGCCGCGTACTGCGCGGCATTTGCGATGGTGAACGGGGTCTCCTCGCCTGTGCCAAAGTCGATCATGACGCGTGGCGGCCCGGTATTCGCCGGCACCGATGCGACGACGAGCTGCGTCGTGATGGGCTGACCGCCAGGTGTCGTGAACAGCGGCGTGGGGGATGCTGCCCAGAGATTGGCGTTGCCGTTCGTCAGATCAAACCGCCAGATGTTGCCCTTCACGTCGCCGGCATACACATAGTCGACGATGTTGTCGCCATCAAGGTCGGCAGCCGTCACATAGGCGATCCCATTGCCCTGCACCGCGGGGGGGCCCGTGACGGGTGCCACAGTGCCGGTCGTAGCCAGGTAGTAGAAAGTCTCGACCCCTGAAGTCGGGTCGACGATCATCACGAAGATACCGGCGGCGCCGGTCGTGCTGTTGAGCCCGTTGCCGAATACCGCGCCCCACTTGCCGTTGTGGAAGCGGCGAATCTGCGGCACGCCGTAGGTTTGTCCAAGATTTGCGCCGCAGCCTGAGACGTTGACACAGGTCAGCGTGGCGCTCGACCACTCCCCCTTCACCAGAGTTGCGGCACTGGATTCGCTGAAGTTGGCGGGCTGCGTAATGTCGAGCGCGTAGATCGCCTTGCCGCCGGGTCCAAGGCCGCCGACGAGCCAGGTGTGCCAAGCGCCCCCGTAGAACAGGTCACCGGTGCCCGGAGTTGCGTCGACATAGTAGTTGTGGCCGTACTGCGGGCTCGAAAAATCGAGTGAAGGTGTGGTCGAGTGAATCGTGTTGACGATCGCACCCGGCATATACGCGAGCACCTCGTAGCCGTCATTCTGGGTCGCAATGTAGTTGTTGTTGACGTCGTACGAGCCGCTGCGAAAGCCATGCAGCAGGCCGTCATTGGCGCCGGCGTAAACCACATTCGTGCGGGTCTGCGCGCCACTGGATTTGAATGCCGTGTAGCTCTGCCCGGTGTTTTCGGGGAAGCTCGGGCTTGTGCCGATCTTGTCTGTAAAGCTCGAAGTATACGGCGACGAGGCAGGCCCAACCCAAGCCGGGCTCGAATCGATGATATCGCCCAGCACGCTGGTGCGCGCGCGAAACAGGCCGACGCCGAATGCAGTCTGTTCGTTGCTGCGGTCGCCGCGCAGGAAGTTCAGTCGATTTGCATTGTACGGAGTCGGATCGCCGGCATCCAAGGTGGCTTGCTGACCGGTAGGACCCGAAGTGAGGCTGGCAAATTGGAACGCGATGCCCTGCGAGCCGTTCCAGCTCAAAATGGTCCGGGCTGTCGGACCCTCGGCGGGCACGCTGGCGGCCTGCGTTGATGCACAAGTCGTACCCTCAGGAAGTCCTGTAAGCACGCACGAAGCGTCCCAGGTTGGGGTGCTGTAACCGGTGATGTTGCCGTTGGCATCCTGCGTCAGATACTGCGCAGTCAGCGAGCCTGCCCAGTTGTCCGGATTGTAGTAGGCGAAATAAACCTGCGAGCCGGCCTGAATCTTTGCCGCCTGCTGCTGGTTGGCACCCGCGGAGCTTGCGGCCTGGTTGACCGGAGTCGCCCGGAAACACATGATCTCGTGGATGTTGGTGTCGCCGCCGGTAGAGCCGGCAAATCCGAACAGCAGATTCGCCGGCAGAGTTCCATTGGAAGCCGTGATGTCCTGCGCGGTGATCACCGGCAGATATGCGCCCGAATTTATGCTGTAGGAAAAGCTCAGCAGGCCACCGGAGGTGATCTTCAGCTTATACGCGATCGGTGTGGCCTGCGGGCGGGACATCGCAGCCTCATTCGCAATCTGCACGCCCGTCAGAATCGAATAGGCGCCGGGGATGGCCGGATAGTCGAGCGGCTGGTTCGCCGGCGGCTGTGTTGCCGAGACGACCGGGTTCGCCGCCCCGCCCGAATAGTCCCACAGAACGCCCGTGCTGCAGGTGAGCTGCACGGCACTGGCGCGTTGCGCGATGGTCAGCGACGTCGGGTATTGGACCGGGTAATTCGCATTGAGCCAGCGCCACGCCACGTTGCCGGCGCCGCGCATGCCGATGCGGCCTGGCTGATAGCCGTAGCCGCTCGCGGTGTTGTCACCGTTGTAACCGGTCGCCGGGTTGCTGCCGTTCAAGAAATTGCCGAACTCGTCGATGCCCACTGCCACGTAGCCGCCCACGATCCCGTCGTAGGCGCGCGGTTGTCCGTTCGCATAAAGAGTCGGGTCATTGTTGGTGTTTGAACAGGTGTACCCAAGGCTTCCGCCGAAGGCGCCGAAGTTTGGCGCCGTACGGGCGTCCATCAGGAAGAAGCTGATGCCGTCCGCGCCGTCCCCGCCGGCGCCGCCGGAGTCGCCCCGATAGGTCACGGTAGTAAAAGTGATTTGGACGCCGGCGTTCGAAGGAAATGCGTTCGTCGGGCTGAGGATGATGGCGCCATTTTGATGGTAGCCGCCCGGATATCCGTTGGTGAAGCGCAGCGCTCCCTGGCCGGGCTGATCGGGCAATAGCCCGCTTGTTCCGCCGACGAGTTGCTCGGTGTAGTACGGCAAGCCGACGCAGGCCGGGACCGTGCCGCTGCCGTTGCCGGCCGTCAAACAGGCCCCGTTGAACGGCACCCAGTTGACCGTCGCGGATCCCTGCGTGAAATCGTCGACGACGGTGACTTGCGCCCATGCCGCACATGGCATAAGGCCGCTGAGCGCAACGGCCCATGCCGCAGCGTGTAATTTGATGTTCATCAACAGCCTCCGATGGCCCCAAGATTGCATACGCCGCTCGTGACGTAATAGGTACTTTCAACCACGGCGACGGCATTTGCGCTGCCGCCGTAGCCAACGGCGTCAACCTGATAGAGGAGCTGGTAGTTGCTCGTGGTACTGCTCGCATTCAGACCGAGATAGGAAATATAGAAAAGCGGCGTCTGGTAGTAGGTGTTCACTCCGCCGGCCGTATTCATGATCATGTTGGGTGGGGCATAAGTGACGCCCACATTCGCGCCGCCCACCTGCCAGGGTAGGTTCCCGACATTGCCGTTAGTCACGATGGTCGGCAACGTGTTGGCACAGACCTGCCCCGACGCAGGAGTCGTCACCGTGATCAAACTGTCGCAGATGATGGGAGTCGTCGCGCCGAGACCGCTCGACAGCCACCATTCGGCGTACTGCTGCGCGCTTTCGGCGGCGTGCAGCGCACGCTCCTTCTCGCGCTCATTACCGGCAATCTTCTCCTCCATGCCGTAATTGCGGAATATTGCCAGCGCTAAAATAGTCACCACGAGCAGCAGGAGCAGACTGGAAATCAATACCATGCCGCGCTGCACGTGTCGGGATTCGCGATGCATCGTAGTCATGTGTTGACCCCGCCGCGGCTCATCACGGTGATGACGCGCGTGAATGGGATGGTAAGCGGCTGTCCAGGCTGGCTCTTCGCCAGAGTGCTGTTGTCAAATGTCAGCGTCACCTTGACGCAGATGACATTGCCCCAATCGGCGGCGGTCATCTGGTCGGCATAGAGGAAGCTGTCGACGTTGTTATTGACGATCGCAAAGTTCGTCTTCACGCCATAAAGAATCTGCAGGTTCGTCACTCCGGTGATCAGCACGACCGGAGCCTGGTTGTTCAGCGTGCACAGCAGCTCCTTGTTGCCATCGATGCTGAACTGATTGATGTACGGTTGATTGGCGCCCGTGGTGTTGCTGTTGCCCGTACAGTTGATCACGCCGTCGAGCGGCGCCGTCAGAAACTGCACCAAAATGCTGTCGCCTGGAGGCGCGGGATTGCGGGTGCCTGCGATCGCCTGTCCGGCCTGCGTGAAGTATGGTGCCACCGCCGGCAGTGCGGTCGCGAGCGTATTCAATGTCGGATTCGGGTAATAGCCCGCCGCTTGAATGACATCGGTGATGAGCGTCATCGCCAGGCGCTCGTTGTCCTGCAGCTGCGCGAGCTGGTTCTGATTGCCGAACGTGCGCCGCATGTCCTGCACCAGCGTCAGCAAGCCGCCGAGCAGAAAAAGCCCGATGAACAGCGCGACCGAGAGCTCCACGAAAGTGAAACCTTGCTGCTGGCCGCGCAGCCGCCGAACGGTGTGTGTCGTATTCGTGTTCATGGCTCGATGTAGAGCGTATAGGAGGGCAGCTGCAGCGCTGCCGGAGAGTTGGCCGCCACTGCGGCATTGGCAGCAGCGGCCTCCTGGGAATTCAAGGCGACCTGATTCTCGGACCAGGTGATCGTGACGGTACAGGTCACGGGCGTCTGTGGCGGCGGTGGGCTCGCGCAAGTGATGGTCGCCTGATCACTCGGCCCCAAGAGGGCCTGCAGTGCGGGCGCCCAGCCGTTCACTCCGGCCTTCACGAAGCTCAGGTCATAGGCGGCGACCTGCTGCGCAGTGCACGGCAGCGCGCCCGTGTTGGTGCAGTCGACCGGCGTCAGCAATGCGGGATCCGTAGAAGCTGTGACCACAGCGCCGACGATCGTGGTGGTTGCCGGCGCCACGCCGCCCACCGACCAATATGCACGGTTAGCGTGCATGGAGGAAGCCAGACTCGCCGCCTGGATCGCGGCGAGCGTGCGCTTACTCGCAACACCGGTGCTCGAAAAAGCGATCGCCTGCATTTTTGCGATGCCCAGGAGTCCGATCGAAACGACGATGAGCGCGACTAGGACTTCGATGAGGCTGAAGCCGCGCGCGGCGCTGCTGATTTGACCCGATCTCATGAGCACGCTCCCGTGCCGGCGGTTTCCGTCGTCAGCTGCCCGACGATCGTGATCTGCAGGCAGCGCGTGGTGCCGTTATTGGGAACGGCGGCGTGCAGCGTTACGGTGACCGTATTGGCAAGCCCCAGGGCAAAGCCTTCGCGGTTAAATGTCACCCCGGTCATGCCGTTATTGGCATTGAAGGTATCGCCGAGTGGAAATGAGTTCTGGACCCGCAGAACCGTGTCCCCCGGATCAAACGCGCCGTTGCCGTTGACGTCGGAAAATACGATCCAGCCGCTTTGCCATGCATTACTGCCCGAACAGGCGGGCGTTGCAGCAGTCGGGTCGGTCGAGCTGCAAACCGAGACGGTCTGACCCTCTTTGATGGCCTCGGAGCGCGCATATTGCATGTCGCCCAAGAGTCCGTTGACTTCTCCGGAAATGCGATTGGCATTCGTGACGTATTGATAAGAGGGCAGGCCAATTCCCATTAGGACCGCGGCGATGGTGATCACGGTCAGCAATTCAAGCAGCGTGAGACCCGCGCTTCGCCTGCGGGCGCATACCGATGCCGAGCGATGGTTAAATGCCAAGTGGTTCATGCGCATAACCATAGAGAGCAAACCTTTCGTGAAGCTGACGATAGTGCCCCGCCATGCTCAGGGTGTGACGGCATTCGCAGTTTTTCCCTGCCGAGCCGCTGGCGATGCGGAAAATTGCACTCTGATCCTGGTTCCGTGATCCCCGGCACCCGCATCGATCGTCACGGCAGCGCGATGCAGACGGGCGATCTCCTCGACGATGGCGAGGCCGAGTCCACAGCCGTGGCCTTGGGATCCGGGCAGCCGATAGAAGCGCTGGCGGACCCGGCCGCGCTCGGCTTCGGGAATGCCCGGGCCGTCGTCCTCGACCTCGAGATACGGTGTGCTCGCGCCGCCCCCGCAACGCACGGTGACATGGCCGCCCGCGGGCGTGTAGTTCAGCGCGTTGTCCACCAGGTTGCCGAGCATATCCTCGATCAGCCAAGCGCTGCCGGCGACACTCGCGGCGTCCAGGTCCGCGCCAAGATCCAAGCGCGCCTTGACCGAGCGATCCACGTTGCGCTCGATGACCCGCTCGACGAGAGGCACAAGGTCGGTGTCCTGAAAATGGTCGGCGAGGTTCGCCGAAGGCTCGGCGCGGGCGAGCGCGAGGAGCTGATTGGCCGAATGTGCAACTTGACTCATGCCGTCGCGCAGCACGGCGAGCCGACTCCCGAGCGCCGCGGCCGCCGGATCCTGCGTCAGCAGCTCAAGGTGTCCGACGAGGCCCGCGATGGGCGTGCGTAGCTGATGCGCGGCGTCGGCAACGAACTGACGCTGCGCGCGCGCAGCCTCCCGCAGCACTTCAAAAAGACCGTTCAACGCATCCACCAGCGGACGCACTTCCGCAGGAACCGCAGTCGTGTCGAGCGGCCGCAGCTCCCGGGGCGAGCGGGACTCAATCTGACCGCGCACCGCAAGCAGGGGTTTGAGACCGTAGCGCACGCCGATCCACACCAACAGGAGCGTGCTGTCGACCAGAATGAAATCCATGAGCCAGGTGCTCGTCAAAATGAAATGCCGCGCGGCCTCGCGCCTGCTGGTCGTTTCACCGACGCTGACAGTGGCCACTCCCGCATCGGTAGTCACGCGGTAAGTCACCACGCGGATGCGATGAGTGCCGAGCCACGCGTCGGTATAAGCCGGATTGCCTTCGCCCGCAGGTGCCTCGGGCAGTTGTGGATTGCCGGTGATGAGGCGGTGATCGGGTCCCCAAATCGAGTAATAGAATTTCTCGGCACGGTTCGTGTGCATCGGTGGCTGCGTCGGCGCGGGCAGTTGCGCGTAGATTCTGCCGTCGGCGACTTTAAGGAGCGCAGCCTGCGCGAAGGCTGCATCCGCCAGACTCTGATCGTAGGCGGTGCGCATGAAAACCATCGAGGCCCGATAGTCGGCGAAGCCGCCCGCCACCATCAACAGTGCGAGCGGCGGCAGCAGCAGCAGCAGCAGGCGCCGGTGAATCGATGTCGTCGGGTCAAGCTTCAGGCTCATCCAGGCGATATCCCAGTCCGCGGACGGTACGAATGAGTGCAGCGTCGGCAAGTTTGGCGCGCACTCGCGACACGTAAACTTCCACCGCGTTCGGCGTCATCGCCTGATCCCAGCGAGCGATTGTCTGCTGCAGGCGCTCCTTTGACACCACTCGGCCGGCCGAGAACGCCAGACATTCGAGCACCAGCCATTCGCGCCCGGTCAGCTCCACCGGCTTATCGTCGATACGCAGCTGCCGCCCGGCGACGTCAATGCGCAGCCTGCCGAAGTTCAGCTGTCCATTGGTGTTCAAATTGGCGCGCCGAATGAGGGCGCGACAGCGCGCCGCGAGTTCGGACTGCTCGAACGGCTTCATCAGAAAGTCGTCCGCGCCCAAATCCAAAGCCTCCACTCGCATCGCAACGGTTTCCATAGCCGTCAGGATGAGCACGGGAAGCGTTGCGCCTTGACTGCGCAGGCGGCGCACGAATGTCAGACCATCCTCGCCGGGAAGTCCAATGTCCACCACCGCCAGATCAAAGTGCTCGGCCGCGAGTGCCGTGGCGGCAAGTTCGGCGCTTGGAGCGCGATCGACGGCGAAACCCGCTATCCCCAGCCCGCGTGCAATCGCATCGGCGACCAGGTCATTGTCCTCGACCACCAAGATACGCATACACACACAGCAGAGCGAGCGATGTTCGGTACTCTACTCTTTGCAGGCGCGCATGCCGACAATCATTCCCGATTCAACCCACTCGCGCAGCAACGCGGCGGCCCGGCCGGGGGCCTGCTCCTCATCAAGCGCCACGCACAGCGTCTCGCATACCCCGCCGAAACTTAGGCCCTGGCGAACGGCATCAAGCGCCTCGGCCTCAAGTGCCGCCAGCGGGCGAAAGAGAATCTGCAGATCCTGGCGCCACAGAAGCCACGCGACCGGCTGCGCCTGTGCCGCGGGCGCCGGGTGCGGGTGCGCATCGGTCAGTGCGCGCCACAGCGCGGGTGCGTTCCACAGCAGGTCGAGCCGGCACACTGACGGATGCAGATCAAATCCCAGCTGCGCCCACTCCTCGGGTGCGATCTCGCCCAACGCCTGCACGCCGATGGGCGCGGCGTCGGCCGCGTCAAACACGGCATTCATCGCCCACTCGAAGCGCGCAAGCTCTGCGAGCCACGGCTGCGATGCGTGGTCCGGACTGCGGGCGAGAAAGTCGCCCAGTGCGCCGCCATAGAAACGGATGGAGGGGTAGCTTGAATCGTGCGCCTGCACATAGGCGCACGCCAAAGAGGTAAATGCCTCCGCGCCGATAAGCGTCAACAAAGCCGGATAGTGGGCCTCCAGAGTTTCGATGAGGCGCGCGCGGTACGCGTTGCCGTAGATGGCAAGGCGCGTGGCGATCGGCACGCGCTGCGTGCCCACGACGCGCTTTTCAATGCCCGCACTGCCCGTCAACAGGAAGCTCTGGAAGTCGTTCTCGATGGATTCAAGGCCGTCCATGCGCGCCCCCTATCCGGCGCGCTGCAGACGGCGCGCAGCGAGTGCATCTGCCGCGACGCTGCGGGCCGCCGTCAGCTCCAGTTGCAGTTCACCCAGCGGCGGAATATTCGCGTCGCGCTCGATCATCGTCGACACCGGGCCGAAGCGCTGCACGGCGGCGGCGTACAAGGCCCAGACGGGATCACTCACGGGGTGGTCGTGGGTGTCGATCAGGTAGTCGCCGTGATTCTCGTGGCCCGCAAGATGCATCTGCTGCACGCGCTCGACGGGAATCGCGGCCAAGTAGTCGTGCGGATCAAATTCGTGATTGATACTGCTGACGTAGATATTGTTGACGTCGAGGAGGATGAGACAGTCGGCCTCCTCGGCCACCGTGCGCAGAAAATCCCACTCCGTCATGCGCGAGTCGCGAAAGCTCACGTAGCTCGACACGTTCTCCAAAAGGATGCGCCGGCCGAGAATGTCCTGCACGGCGCGCACCCGCGCGACGACGTGCCGCAGAGCCTCGTCGGTGTACGGCAACGGCATGAGGTCGTGCAGATTCTTGCCACCGACGCCCGTCCAGCACAGATGGTCGGAAATCCAGGCGGGCTCCACGCGCTGCGCGAGCGCCCGCAACTCGCCAAGATAGACGCGATCCAACGGCGCTGCGCTGCCGATCGACAGCGATACGCCATGCATCACCATCGGGTAATGCTCGCGAATGCGCATCAGGTGGTGCAGGGGCTTGCCGCCCGGCACGAGGTAGTTCTCCGTCAGGGCCTCGAACCAGTCAACCGCAGGTAGATCTTTGAGAATCGTCTCGTAGTGATCGACCCGCAGGCCCAGCCCGAATCCTAACGGTGGGTGCAGCGGCATGTTTGATGAGCGCGGCGCGGAGGATCGTGTGACCCTCCGCGCCGTACCAGTCAGCAACAGCGTAGAGATTTACGAAGAGGACTTCACTTTCGCCTTGGCGGCATCGCAGTCAGCCTGCGTGCTCGTCATGGTAAAGCCCTGACCCTTGCAGGAGTTCTGGCCTTTACAGCTGTTTTTGGCGGACTTGCACGATGACATGCCCTTGCAGGAATTGGCCCCTGTGCACTTCACCTTGCCGGCATCTGCCGAAGCGGTGAACGAGGCCGTCGAGAACAGAAGCGCCGCGGCGGCCGCGAGCGCGATACTTCCAGTCTTACGAGTATTCATAGAATGCTTTCTCCGGTTTGTGTATTGGATACCCGGTCACTAGACCGGTTACCAGAGCGAAACCTTTCGCCCGGTGCGCGAGTGGTCCCCCCCCTTCGCGCCGAATTCTACGCCTCGGAAAGGGGGAATCGCACAGTTTGTCGCATGGGGCCGACAGCCGGCCGACAACCCCAAAGCCACCCTGAGCGGGTCCCTTGAAAGACGCTGCCGATCGACTCATACAGTACGGTGGGCGCGTGCGACTGGATGCGCGCGCAATGCCATGCACATGCGCCAGTGCTCTTATAGAATGGCCGATCCGCGCGGGCATATCTTGCCCGTTGTATCTACCTATCCATTTAAGGTGTCGTAGGAATGACCGACGTCCCCGCCGCCGCCATCCTGGTCCGTGGCGCGCGGCAAAACAATCTCAAGAATCTCGATCTTGCGATTCCGTTGAACGAGCTTGTGGTAGTGACGGGCGTTTCCGGATCCGGCAAGTCATCGTTGGTCTTCGATACGCTCTATGCTGAAGGCCAGCGCCGGTACGTCGAGACCTTCTCCCCGTACGCGCGCCAGTTTCTCGATCGAATGGACAAGCCGCAGGTCGATTCCATCTCTGGAATTCCGCCCGCGATCGCCATCGACCAGACCAATCCGGTGCGCACGTCGCGCTCAACGGTCGGCACCATGACCGAGCTCAACGATCATGTGAAGCTGCTCTTCGCGCGTGCTGCGAGCCTGCATTGCCGTCGCTGCGGCCATGCGGTGCATCGCGATACCCCCGAGAGCATGTACGCCGACATGTTGCGGCGTGCGCAGGCAGCCGCTGATCCGCGGCTCCTGGTGTGCTTCCCCGTGCCGGTGCCGAAGAACTTCAAGGAGTCCGAAGTGCGCGAGCTTCTGCAAAAGCAGGGCTACACGCGCTTTCTGGAGGATGGCGCTGGCGCTCGCAAACACGAACGCAAGGCCGCGCAGCTCGAGGTCGTGCAGGATCGGCTGCGCCTGGGCAGCGCCGAGCGCTCGCGCGTCCTCGAGTCGCTCGAAGCGGCGCTGCGGGTCGGCCATGGGCGCATCAACATTCACATCGTCGGCGATGGTGATCCGGCCGAGCGCCTGGGTTGTTGGCGTTATTCAAGCGAGCTGCACTGCGCCGAGTGCGATCTGTCGTACCGTGACCCGGTTCCGAGTCTCTTCTCGTTCAATTCGCCGCTCGGCGCCTGCGAGAGCTGCCGCGGCTTCGGCCGCACGATGGGTATCGATTACGGGCTCGTCATACCGGATGAGAGCAAGTCGCTGCGCGCGGGCGCAATCCGCCCGTGGCAGACGAAATCCAATGCCGAATGTCAGCAGGACCTGGTGAAGTACGCAAAGAAGCGCGGCATTCCCCTCGACCGGCCGTGGCGCGAACTCTCCGCTGCGCAACGTTCCTGGGTAATTGAAGGCGAAGGCGCCTGGAGCAAGGGCGTGTGGTACGGCGTGCGGCGCTTTTTCGCATGGCTCGAAACCAAAGCGTACAAGATGCACGTGCGCGTGCTGCTGTCGCGCTACCGCGCCTATACGCCGTGCACCGCCTGCGGCGGCGCACGCCTGAAGCCCGATGCGCTTTTATGGCGCATCGGCAGCGTTGAATCGGCTGATGCGGTGCTGCCGCGCGCGCTGCGCCTGCGGCCTGCCGAAGTGCAGTGGACCCAGGAGGTCCTGCATGCGCTGCCGGGACTTTCGATTCACGAGCTGATGCTGCTGCCGCTCGAGCGGGCGCGCGAGTTCTTTCGTAGCCTCACGTTGCCGCCGCCGCTTGATGCAGCCACGGATCTTCTCTTAGGGGAGATCCGCTGCCGCTTTGACTACCTGGTTGACGTCGGGCTCGGCTACCTCACGCTCGATCGTCAATCGCGCACGCTCTCGGGCGGTGAAGTGCAGCGTATCAATCTAACGACGGCGCTCGGCACGTCGCTCGTCAATACGCTCTTCGTGCTCGATGAGCCCTCGATCGGATTGCACCCGCGCGACATGCGGCGCGTGATAGCGGTGATGAAGCGCCTGCGCGACGCGGGCAATTCCCTGCTCGTGGTCGAGCATGACCCGCAGATCATGCTCGAGGCGGACCGCATTCTCGACATGGGCCCGGGTGCGGGCGAGCGCGGCGGGGAAATCGTGTTCTTTGGCACGCCCGCGGCGATCAAGCGCAGCGCGCAGTCGCTGACCGGCGAGTACTTGAGCGGCCGCAAGCTCGTGGTCACGCCGCGCACTCCCAGGGCGGCATCCGTGGAACCGGTCGCCGAGTGGCTGCCGAACAGATGGCTTGAGCTGCGCGGCGCGCGCGCTCACAACCTGCACAATATCGACGTGCGCATTCCATTGAAGCGTCTGGTGTGCGTAACGGGGGTTTCCGGCTCGGGCAAGTCGACGCTGGTTGAGGATGTGCTGCACCCCGCCCTCCTGAAATATCAGGGCCGCCCGAGTGAGGCGCCGGGCGAATTTGACGGCTTGCGCGGCGCGGACCTGATTGACGACGTCGTGATGGTCGATCAGACCTCGATCGGTCGCACGACGCGCTCGAACCCGGCAAGCTACGTCGGCGCATTTGACGCCATTCGCGAGCTCTACGCGGCCGAGCCCACCGCGCAGGAGCGCAAGTACAGCGCAGGCACCTTCAGTTTCAATTCAGGCAACGGGCGCTGCCCGACCTGCGGCGGCAACGGCTTCGAGCACGTGGAGATGCAGTTCCTTTCGGATGTGTATTTGCGTTGCCCGGATTGCGCCGGCAGCCGCTACCGCAGCGAAGTGCTCGACGTCAAGCGCGAAGGCGTCGACGGGCGGCGCGCGAACATCGCCGAAGTGCTCGAAATGACCGTCACGCAGGCCTGTGCGTTCTTTGCCGATTCGCGCGAGGTTACCTCGCGCCTGGCACCTCTTGCTGACGTCGGACTCGAGTACCTGAAGCTCGGCCAGCCGGTGCCGACGCTTTCGGGCGGCGAAGCGCAGCGCCTGAAGCTCGCCGGGCATCTGGTCTCAGCCGGCTCGGTCGCATCGAGCACGACTCATTTGGGTAAGCTCTTTCTCTTCGATGAGCCGACGACCGGCCTGCACTTCGAGGATGTGGCGAAGCTGCTGCGCGCATTCGGCAAGCTGCTCGCGGCCGGACACTCGATTCTCGTGATAGAGCACAATCTGGATGTCGTGCGCGCGGCTGACTGGATCATTGATCTTGGTCCCGAAGGCGGTGACCGCGGCGGCAATATCGTGTGCGTTGGCACGCCCGCACAGGTGCGCGCCTGTCCCGCATCGTTCACGGGGGCTGCGCTGGCGGCCTACGAGGAGGCTCTGGCGGGCAAGGCGCCGGAGCCGAACGCAGGCGTCGCCGATGCGCATCCGGCCTACGCCCGCGGCAACGGCCACGACACGAAAGCAATCGTGATCCACAGGGCGCGCGAGCATAACCTCAAGAATATCGATGTCGAGATACCGCGCGACCGCTTCACGGTCATCACCGGCGTCTCGGGCTCCGGCAAATCGACGCTCGCATTTGACATCCTTTTCAATGAGGGGCAGCGGCGCTACCTTGAATCGCTGAACGCCTACGCGCGGCAATTCGTGCAGCCTGCCGCGCGGCCCGACGTGGATGCGATCTACGGCATCCCGCCGACGGTTGCCATCGAACAGCGCACCAGCCGCGGCGGCAGGAAGAGCACTGTCGCGACCCTTACCGAGATCTATCATTTTCTGCGCTTGCTGTTCGTCAAGCTGGGGACCCAATACTGTCCGCAGTGCGCCGTGCCTATCGAGCCGCAAAGCGTCGCGGCGATTGCCGCGCGGCTGCTGCGCGACTATCACGGCGAGCGCATTACGCTGCTGGCACCGCTCGTCCTCGCTCGCAAGGGTTACTACACCGACCTTGCGAGGTGGGCCGCAAAGAAGGGGTTCAAGACGCTGCGTGTCGACGGCACGAACTTGGCGACGGCCGGTTGGCCGCGCCTGTCGCGCTTTCGCGAGCACACCATTGAGCTACCGGTCGCGCACATCGAAGTGAGTGCTGACACTGACACCGAGCTGCACGCGGCGCTGCAGCGCGCGCTCGACTTCGGCAAGGGCGTGCTGCATGTGCTCGGTTCGAAGGGCGCGCGCGTCGAGGTATTTTCGACACGCCGCGCCTGTCCCGCCTGCGGCCAGGGATTCGCCGAGCTTGATCCGCGCCTGTTCTCCTTCAACTCCAAACACGGCTGGTGCGCGAGTTGTTTTGGGACCGGTCTTGCGATGAGTGGATTCGGCGAGGAGCACACGGGCGAAGAGATCTGGTGGAATGAGTGGTACGAGGGCGAGCCGACCGCTTGCAAAGCCTGCGAGGGTGCACGCTTGAATCCGCTCGCGCTCAATGTGCGCTTTCGCGAGCGCTCCATCGCCGCGCTCGCGCACGAGCCCGTTGCCGCCATGCGGAAGTTTTTCGGTGCGCTGAAGCTTGGTCCGCGCGAAGCGGCCATCGCTCACGACCTCCTCGCAGAGATCCGCGCGCGGCTACAGTTCCTGGAGCGCGTGGGTCTGGGATATCTCGCCCTCGATCGCTCCGCACCGACTCTCTCCGGCGGTGAGGCGCAGCGCATCCGCCTTGCCGCCCAGTTGGGCTCCAACCTGCGGGGTGTGTGCTATGTGCTCGATGAGCCCACGATCGGGTTGCATCCACGCGACAACGCCGTGCTGCTCGATGCGCTCACCGAGCTCGCACTCCACAAAAATACGCTTGTCGTCGTAGAGCATGACGAGGAGACGATCCGGCGCGCGGATCACGTGGTGGATCTGGGACCGGCGGCCGGCGTGAAGGGCGGCGAAGTGGTCGGTGCAGGCACGGTGAAGGATCTGATGCGCAATCCGCGCTCGATCACGGGGCAATACCTGCGCAAGCCGCTGCAACATTCCCTGCAGCCGCAGCGCGCGGTGAACGCACGCACGCCGAGCCTGCGCCTGGAGGCAGTTACGCTGCACAACGTGGCCGGTGCCGACGTACGCATTCCGCTTGGGCGACTCGTCGTCATCACGGGCGTATCGGGATCGGGTAAGTCGACCATCGCACGCGATGTCCTCTATGCGAACCTCAAACGCTGCATCGCCCCGGCGCCGGGTAGGAAGAAGCCGCGCGCGGAGCTGCGAGGTTGTCGCGCCCTGCATGGCGCGGAGCACCTCGACCGCGTGCTCGAAGTCGATCAGAGCCCCATCGGCAAAACGCCGCGCTCCTGCCCGGCAACCTACGTGGGGTTCTGGGATGAAATCCGCCGCATCTATGCCGGCACGACCGAGGCGCGCATACGCGGGTTCAGCGCCAGCCGTTTCTCCTTCAACACCGCCGGAGGCCGATGCAGCGCCTGCGATGGTCAGGGTGTGCAGACGGTGGAGATGAGCTTTCTGCCGGACGTCAAAGTTCTGTGCGATGTGTGCGGCGGGCGGCGCTTCAATTCCGAGACACTCACCGTGCAGTGGCGCGGCCTCAGCATCGCCGCGGTGCTCGCGATGAGCGTCGATGATGCCGTCGAATTCTTCAGTGCCCACCCGCGCGTGCACCATGCGTTGCGGCTCCTGCAGGATGTGGGGCTTGGGTATCTCACCTTGGGGCAGCAAAGTCCGACGCTCTCCGGCGGGGAAGCGCAGCGCATCAAGCTCGTCACGGAGCTCGCCAAAGTGCGCGGCGAGGCGCACGCTGCCCGCAATCACAAACAACGCCATACGCTCTATGTGCTCGATGAGCCCACGGTCGGGCTGCACATGGCGGATGTTGAGCAGCTCCTGCGGGTTCTGCATCGGTTGGTTGCCGCCGGCAACACGGCGGTCGTCGTCGAGCATAATCTCGACGTGATGGCTGAGGCCGACTGGATCATCGACATGGGCCCGGAAGCCGGGGATCGCGGCGGCCGTATCGTCGCCGCCGGTGCGCCTGCAGAGATCGCGCGCCGCAAAGCCGGCTCGCACACCGGACGTGTGCTCGACAAATTTCTACGCGAGCGTACCCTATAGAACGGCGATGCCCCACGATCTTGTGTGCTGGAAATGCGGAGCTGCGCTTGCGGCGCTAAGCCTGCCGCTGCGCCGCCTCGACGAATGCCCGCAATGTCGGGCGGAGCTGCACGTTTGCCGCATGTGCGTCGAGTACTCGACGAGCGTTGCGAAGCACTGCCGCGAGCCCACGGCCGAAGAAGTGCGTGATAAGACGAGCGCCAACTTCTGTGATCATTTCAAGCCGCGAGCCGGCGCCTACACGCCTCCCAATACTGCGGCGCTCAGCGAGGCGCAGGCTGCACTCGCCAAGCTTTTCGGTAAGAGCTGACCCGAACGCATCAGGAGCAGAATCAACTTTTGCGCACGCGCTCCGTCAATCGCGCTAGGAGCCGTTGAAACGGCGAGTTCTTTCTCACTTCAACCTTCGTATGGCGTACGCCGGTGTCGTTGACGAGTTCTCCCCGGCCGTTATCGATCTCAAGGTTTCCGGCGCCCAGGATCTCAAGTGTTTCCTCGAGGGAATAAGGGGCTTTGCGCTGCGCGGGCGGCTCCTTGCTGCGCAGCGATTTACTGCGAGCCGCAGCGGCACGCGCGGCAGCCGACCCGGTTCTTACGCTGCCCGCCGGAGTTACCGCGGCTCGCGGCGCATCCGCGCGGTCGACGTCCAGAAGCTTGATTTCGTCAGATTGCGTTGCCGGTTGAATCTCGGCAAAGCTCGGGGCGGAGGTCTTGTCGGCGGTCGTTGCGCGTCCGCGCTCCTGCGAAGTCACAGGCACCACCGCGACGGCGGCGAAGTCCGAGCGGACGTATTGCGCTACCTGTCGCGCCGCGTTCGCGTCGCCGAAGAATCCAAGCCGCAGCCCGTACCATTTGCGCCCGTCGCGATTGCCTTCCACGGTATAGAGCGTATAGGCGCTGAAGATTGCAAGTGGCGGCACCTTCTCGAGCGCCATCGACTCCATAGACCATTGCAGCTGCACCGCGAATGAGACGGCGGCATTGTCCTGCACGGCTGCCTGCAGTGCGCGACGCGTGCCCGTGTCCTCGGGACGCAGCATTGGAATGCCGTCCGATACCTCGGTGGCGGCGGCGCGCGGGGACTCCTCGCTCCGGCGGGTCTCGAGAATCTGCATGACCTGCGTGTCCGTAAGACTTTGTGCTGCCTGCGCGGCACCCGCCTCGCTGCGGGGCGCTGCGGTCGCCGGCACATTGGGGTTCGTGTCCCTGTCGTCCAACGCCGCGAGCACCTCGCGCACGTTCGACAAGGGCATCTTCGGCGCCGACCGGACAGGACGCGGCGCAGCGGCGCTGTTGCGATGCTGCGCGACAACTGCTGCGGGTGGCGGCTGTTTGGACGCCATTGGCGCGGCAGCGGCTGCAGCCTGGGGCGGCGCGAGCGGCGTCGCGGGCGATGGTTGCTCGCGCACTGCGTTCACGTTGGCGGCGGTCTCATCAGACGCCCCGGGTGGCGCGGGGGATGGTGATACCGAAGTCGGCGGCGCGATGTTGGCGACACTCTCCTCGAGTGGCGCGCCAATTGGCTGCGGCGCTGCTGCCGGCGGCCGCGAGTGCGCCGTCACCGCCGCGCCGGAGCGCAGGCGCTTGCCCGGCGCCTCACCCGCCCATGCGCCGGGATAAATGTCGCGCACGACACTCAGCCAGTCTTCAGCTTCCTCCAGGGTGCCGAAATGCCCCATGTGCAGACGGAAGCGCTCACGGCCATCCTCGAGACGGCGGCTGACAAAGAATCTGAAACGCTTAAGCTCGGGTGCTTCGGGGTGGACGAGCGCCATCGGCGTCGTCGAGGAACACAAGTTGATGACGAACGTATCGCCAGTGACTGCAGCTGCGCTGCGATCCGCCGCATTTCGATGGGATTCGCCGTCGGCTGCCAACTGTGGCTTCAGCGTCATGTGTCTCCCTGAATCAATAAATCTTTCGGCGGCCGGTCATCGATTCCAGCTCATATTGACGATGGGGAGTGCAAGCGTCCGCGCGAAGCGCGACCGTGGCAGCCCCGCCGTCATAGGAACTCGCGTCCATTAGACCAGTGGCTTTGCGTCCCCGCCTTTCGACGGGTTTGCCCAGTTCACGAGGTGTGCAGTGTCGAAGCGTCGCCGAAAAGAGTCAAGGGTTTGACGCGGTAGTTGGCAGGCGTATCACTGAAGTATTGGGATCAAGCAACATAATCCATCAATCAACTCGCGGCGCGTGCCACGCTGTCTTGCGCGAACAGCGTACCCGCCTGCAGCAGCTCAGTCATTGCCGCAGCGGCAAGCGGTCTGGCCAAGTAGAAGCCCTGTGCAGCATCGCAGCGACGCTCGCGCAGGAATATCAGCTGCTCATTGGTCTCGATGCCTTCGGCAACCACGCGCTTGCCGAGCGCATGCGCCATGGCGATGATGGTTTCAACGAGAGTTGCCGACGCTGGATTCTGCGGCACTTCATCGAGGAACGTGCGGTCAATCTTCACCGTGTCGATCGGATACTGGCGCAGATAGCTCAGGGAGGAATATCCCGTGCCAAAATCATCGAGGGCGAGATGCACGCCGAGCTGGGCAAGACGCGCAAGCGCGGCTCCTACTGCAGCGTTCGCGAGTACGCTTTCGGTGAGCTCAAGCTCCAGCAGCGCGGCCGGTAGATTGTATTTTTCAAGCGCGCGCCGCACGAGCCGTGGGAATTCGGCGTGCTGCAGCTGTTGCGCGGATACATTGAGAGCCAGCCGCGGCGGAGCGATGTCGCGCTCGCGCCAGCTGGCAAGCTGCGCGCATGCCGCATCGAGCACCCACCCGCCAATATCAACAATGAGACCACTCTCCTCGGCCGCCGGCACGAATTCTCCCGGGTAGCGCATGCCATCGCGCGGCGTCTGCCAGCGCAGCAGTGCCTCGACTCCGACCAGTTCACCGCCGGCGACGCCGAATTGCGGTTGATAGAAGAGTGAGAATTCGCGTCCGCGCAGCGCATGCTGCAGACCGGTGTCGGTCGGCTTTGCGGGCTTGGTGGCCATGTGGGGATCAAAGAACATCATGCGGCCGCGCCCCAGATCCTTGGCGCGATACATCGCGGTGTCGGCGTTGCGCATCAGATCCTCGATCGTCTTCGCATCATCCGGGAACAGCGTGATGCCGATACTCGCGCAGACGTAGCAGTCGCGGCCGGCAATGTTCACCGGCAGTTGCAGGGACTCGATAATCCGCGCAGCGACCGCGGCGGCGGCGTCCGGCTCAGCGACGTTGCGCAGGATCACTGTGAACTCATCCCCGCCCAGACGCGCCACCGTGTCACCGTCCTTGATGCACGACCGCAGGCGCTGCGCCACGATTGTCAGCAGCTGATCTCCGGCGGTGTGTCCCACCGAATCATTGACGCGCTTGAAGTGATCCAGATCGATATACAGCAGCGCGCCGCGACTCAAGCCCGCGGCCGAGTTGGCTAGCTCTTGGGCAAGCCGGTCGCGAAACAACAGACGATTGGGCAGAGCGGTAAGAAGATCGTAATGCGCCTGCCGGTACAGGCGTTCGTCACGCGCGCTCTTCGAGAGCGCAACCGCCAATCGCTCGGCGAACTTGCCGCCGCAGTGCGCGACGACGGGATCAGCGACGGGAACCTCACGGTAGCCCACGGCGAGAATAGCCTCCAGGCGCTCCGCGACGATGACGGGCCACACCCAGAAGAAAATGGCGCCGGTATCGGCGAGCGGCTTCAGGAAGCTGTGGCGCGATTCCTCGCAGCGCACGACGGTGAGCCCATTTGTCTGTCCCGTGAGCGCCTCCAGCATGTCATCGTCGAGCGCGATGCGGTTTACCGGCAGGTCCGCAAGACCGCTCGCCGCCAGGAATACGCGACCGCGTCCCGGGGCATCCGCATCACGCAGTGTTATCCCGACGCTCTGGCAGTGAGTGAGCTCCTGCACCCGCGACAGAATGGTGTCGAGGACGTGTTCAAGATCCACGGAACGCAGCAGCAGCTGATCGATCTGTGCAAGCGTCTCGAGCACGCGGAACTGCTCATCAAGACTCGCGGCGGCACGATTGAACTCGTCGATAAGGAGCCGCGCCTCATCCGCCGAGCGCACATCAAGGCGAGCGAAACGGCGCGCCCGCAGCGCGCCCAGCCCTTCAGCCAAAGCTCCGAGTGCCGGCCCGTAGCGACGCGCGAGGTACGTGCTCGCGAGCAGGGCTGCCGCAAGCGCGAACAGAACTGTCAGGACCAACATGAACCAAGCGTTGCGCGCCGCGAGCGCGGCAAACACAAGCACAGGTAATACAGCGCATAGGCCGAGCGCTAAACCGATTCGCCGTCCCATACGGCTGTCAAACGGCAATCCGCCCATCCAGGGGCCTCCGCGCAGCTGTCGTCTCGTCAATCTAAGCTATTGTCAGCCGTGTCCGGTGAGCGTTGCGTCAACGATCGACAATTTGCGCTGGATCACGATTGCGCCATAGTGTGAAGCGCATCACAGCGCAGCGCGCGCTGCACCTTTATGCGCCAGCGCAATGATCCCGCTGTAGCCGTAGCGGTTGCTGCCGCGTCGACCGGAGCGGGCTGCGCCGAGCATTGCGAGCGCGACCGTGCGTACCGGAATGCCGCGATAGACTGCATATGGGCCGAGGAGCAGCGGATTCACAAG
>Ga0302325_10006350_pt1 | contig 26592 bp, 20 predicted proteins | sample Palsa_T0_2_FD_201948 | JGI IMG/M metagenome (GOLD analysis project Ga0302325, IMG submission 201948) | Peat permafrost microbial communities from Stordalen Mire near Abisko, Sweden - Palsa_T0_2 | ecosystem: Environmental > Terrestrial > Soil > Palsa > Peat permafrost | place: Sweden: Abisko... | reverse complement strand
TCCGTGCTGGAAAAAATGCCGGGGCCGTCGCGGTTAAACAGACTGTTGTATTCCCCCTGCGACACCGGTTGTGCGAGAGTGCGCCCGTCGGCCGGCCCCAGCAGACTGGCGACGAGAAACTCGCTGTAAGCCGGCGTCTCATAACGCAAATCAACCGGCGAAGCGGCGCGAAGCGAATCGTAGCTGTTGGCCAGAAACATGTGCGCGGAATAATTGGCGTAATCGGCTTCCACGGCCTTGCTGGCCTCGCGCACCGCGACTTGATTCATGCCGTCTTCCTGGTAAATGCGGGCCAGGTTGGCGCTGCGCACCGCGCTGTCCTGGTCCAGGAGGAGTTGGGAGCGATAGACACTGCGATTGGTGTTCAGTTCCTGCGATTTTTCCAGATCGCGGACGGCTTCGTTGAGGCGGTTGTCCTGTTCGTCGAGCAAGGCGGCGTAGAGCCAGGCCGTCGGGTCGTTGGCATCCAGAGTTTCCGCCCGTTCAAGCTCTTTGGCAGCCCGGTGATCGTCGCCTGTTTCGCTCCAAGCCTTGGCCAGATAACTCCTCAACGCGGCCCGTCGCGGTTCCATCGCGGCGGCAATCAGCAAATCCTCGCGTCCTTCCTTGAGGTCGCCGCGCCGGATGCGGCACAAACCCAGGCCCAGCCAGGCGTTGCCCAAAGCGGCGTCCACCGCCAGCGCGCGATCAAACCATTCGATGGCTTCTTTCGTCTTGTTCCTTGCCGCCAGCAGAAAACCTTTCAACGCCAGCGCCTGGGCGTTGCGTGGTGAAAGTGCGAGGGCCTTGTCCAGGGCCTCCGACGCGCGGTCGATGCGGCCAAAGCTGAATTCAAGTTCGGCCACGCGCTCCCAGCCGAAGCCAAAATTGGCATCAAGAGTCACCGATTTCCTGGCCAGTCTCAGCGCCTCTTGGAGTGACAAGCCGGCCACGGCGCGCGACTGCGCAAAATAGGAAGCGGCCAGAAATTCGGTTGCCGTTCGGAGGTCTGGGGCCGCGGGCTGCGGTTCCCGCTGCACAGCCGCGATGAGGGTGCGTAGCGCCGCGGCAAGAGGTTGGTATTTTCCCGAAACGTCCGAAGCCGCGAGCGCTGAAAGTTCCGTTTCCGTTTCAGCCACTTGGCCAGCGGCCAGCAGCAACGCGGCGTGATAAACGCGTTGGGCCTCCGAACCAGGTTGTTCTTTTTCAGGGTAGGACTTTAGCGCGGCAAGCAAATCTCCCATGCGATACGCGGACATGGAATTGCTGAGATTGGTTTGCTGCGCTTGCGTGAGGGTCAGGTCGTCCAGGTCGAGAACACCGGGATAGTAAAAACACCATTGCAACAGATTGTTCGCGATGAAGCCGGCAGTGCGAACCGGCGCATGTCCCATTTCGGCCACCGCTTGTTGATCGTTTGCGAGTACCAGGCCGCCCGCCTGGTTACTGAAGGTAACTGAGCCGTCGATGACCGAGAGCGTTGTTTGCTCCACGCCATTAGATTGGCCGACCTCCATGACAAATTCGGTGCCTTTGATACCGGCGGAGGCGCTGCCGGCCAGGATGTTGACGCGGGAAGGTTCGCCGCGATGGAAATAGGAGAAGATGCCTCTGAGCAAATGCAGCCCGCCTGTGTCCTGCGCCCGGATTTCCAACTCCGTCGAGCGCCCAACTCGCAGCATGCTTTGGTCGGGCCAACGGATGAGGACCATACCATTGGCGTCGGTGCGGACTCGGTCAAGCGGTTGCAGGGTTTGATTGGTGGCGGCTTCCACCCAACGGGAGGTATCGCGCGGCAAAAATTTTACTCCTGGATTGAGCGTCTCGATGCGAATGGCATCGTTGGTTTGCGCGCGAGCAGGTTCGGCCCAATGCGCGCTCCATCCCAAACTCGCGAGCAGGACTACGCGCCTGATGACTGTGATCCACGGTTTCAAATGCGGTCGCTTTCCAAATATTTGGTGGCAAACAACTTTCAAATCAGCGGCGGCGGTTAAGCTGGGGACCCATTTTGGCCGGCTTTGCCGCTGCGTTACTGATGGGATACGTGGTCTTTGCGCCGTTCTTTCAAGAATTCCCGCAAAAATAGTTTGCAAGAATTGTGCCGTTCGCACGTAACCCCTTTGGGACATAAACCGAATAACGAAAGAATTACTATGACAATGACAGACACGCAAATAGATTATCGAGCAACATGTTATCGGGCGGCGAGGGTGGCGCCCAGGGACCTCTGTGAGAATGGCGTTCCCGCAGGCCCGCGCACGATCAGGCAGGCGATTGAGGCGGCTGTGGACGAGATCGGGGACGAATCCATCGCGCGGTTATCGCCTGACGAAGCCCCGCCTTTTGCCGAGACCCGCGCCGTGCTGGGGGCGCTAACCCTTTGTTACGCGCGTCAGATTTACCATTCCGCCGACGCGGCCCTGGTGGTCGCGCGAGACCTGTCTTTTCCATGCCTCTGCGGGGGAGAGTTGCCGGACGCGGGTGTGCTGCGCCGGTTTCGCGCGGAGAACCGCGAGGCCATTTATCGCTGCCTCACGGCGGCGTTGCATTTCCTGGTGGAACAAAAAATATCCTTGGGCGTGGTGACCAAGGTCAGCGTCCCGCAAGTCGCGGAGGAGGCCAATCGGCGGATCATCATGGCCATGTTCGCGGACAGCATGGAACGGGTGGACGATCTGCCAGCCTAGCGCTTGATTTCGTTTTTGTTTGCCAACAGCCTTGCGCCGGAGCATTAGTCGGTTGTGTCAAAGAATGAGCACGAGCTGATCCACACGCGCGCGACTTTGCTTGGCCGAATGAAGAATTGGAGCGACCAGGCAAGTTGGCGCGAGTTCTTCGACATTTACTGGAAACTGATCTACGGCGTCGCTCGCAAAGCCGGCTTGAGCGACGCCGAAGCGCAGGACGCGGTGCAGGAAACGATGATCTGCGTCGCCAAACAAATGCCCTCCTTCAAATACGATCCCGCCCTCGGCTCGTTCAAGGCGTGGCTGCTCCACCTGACGCGCTGGCGCATCCTGGACCAGATGCGCAAACGCGGCCCGCTGGCCCGTGAGCATCAAAGGGCCGACGACACGGAGCGCACGCCGATGATCGAAAGATTGGCCGACGAAAACAGCCCGGATTGGGAGGAGATGTGCGAGGCGGATTGGGGAAAAACCATCCTGGAGGCGGCGATGGCCCGGGTCAAGGGCCGCCTTGATCCGCAAAAACTCCAAATCTTCGACTTCTACGTGAACCGGGAGTGGCCGCCGGAAGACGTGGCCCGAACTTTCAACGTGAGCGTGAACCAGGTTTATTTGGTGAAAAATCGAGTCACCGAATTGCTGCGAGTTGAAGTTCGGCGCCTGGAGAAAGAGGGCGTGTGAAAAGGGAGTTTAGAAAAGATTGACATCGTCGATGACAAGTATCGTTTTCAAGTCATGGTCATATCGGCATTCACGGGCAAGTGGTTGAGGTTTTCGGTGCGGATGTGACAACTTCCTTCCTGCCGCTGGTGGGAAACAAGAAACTCAAAGGCCGCCTCATCGCTCGCCGCGCCACAGCGGCGTAAATCGCATGGCGCTCGGGGGATTGGATGCCGCACGCGCGCGTGGCCACGAACATGGCCAGAGAAAAACTCACGCTCAAGTTCATCAAGCCGATGCCCGCCACACCCAAAGCCGCCAGCGCGAACGGTTTCGTCGCCAGCGCGCCCACGCCGAGCGTCGCCACCGAGGCGGTCAGAAAAGAGGCCGAGAGCGTAACGTGCCGTATATCCAGCGGAAGACCGGCGAACCGGGCCACTTCCGGGATGATTCCCAGCATGAAGCCGAATGAAATGTTGCCGCTCAAGGCGGCGATGTTCCGGGTCCAAAAGTGCGCGAACCGCACGGCGCGCGTCGTGCCGAAGGCCCGGCTCCAACGACGGTCGGCGGCCAACGCCTCGCCAATGTGATGGCAGGCGAACCAATTGCCGGCCCACGCCGCCACCAAGCTCGAAGCCCACAGCAATACGCCGGTGAACGCGGCATAGAATATACTTGGCCCAAGGATGGAAATGTCATGCATGGCCTTGGCCGCTCTTTCAGGCGGCAGGATTTGTTTTCCCGTCCAGGCCAGAATCAACCAATGCAGCAGCAACATCGAGGGCGCCGCCAAGGCGAGATTGCCCGCAATGGAAGCGAATTGCGAGCGGACCAGGCATACGATTTCATCCACCAATTTCTCAATGGCCGCCGGTTCGCGGACGTTGTGCATGCGCGCGGCCAGGGCTGCGGCGGTGTTGGCCGGTTGTTTGGTCGCCAGAGTCGATCCGGTCAGTTGAATGGCGACAAATCCGACCGAGTAATTGAGCGAGGCCGCCAGACCTTCCAGCAAGCCCGGCAGGCTCCAGGCCAGGAGGATGGTCTTGAGCCAGGCGGTCACGGCCATGATGGCCCCGCCACCGGCGGCGCTTTTGAGCATGGCGCCGTATTCCTGCCGGCTGCGCGCGATGTAATGCTCGCCGGTTTCGCCGCTGCGCTCGACTATCTTGCGCGTCAACAATCGCCAATTTTGCCGCAGCAAATCGATCACGCTTTCCTGGGCCCGGTTTTGCCGCGCCAGCAACGCCACAAATCCGGCGCTGCGTCCCGGCTGGCGGGTTGGGTCGAAGGCCAACTGAAGCAAGACCTCGATCCGCTCCAACGACGCGTCGATAAACGCCAGATGATAAACCACCTCTGTGCTGACTCCGCTCTTTTCCAAATGGGCCTGCGCTTCGTCCATGGCGAGATGGCACCCGTCAATCAAGGCCCGCACGTGATTCAGCGCCGCCGCCAGGGTGGACTCATCGCCCTTTTCATACGCGTCGAAAGTGGACGAAAGGGCCGCCGCCAATTTGAAGAACGCCAGTTCGCGCACGCTTTGGTGTTTCAAGCGCTGGCGAATGGCCTTCGAACATCCAGTCACGCGAATCTGCGCGGCCAAATAAGCCAGCGCATCCTCCAATTCTTCCGGCAATGTGTTCCAACCCGCGTCTTCCGGGCAAACGCCGTATTCCAACAATTCTTCGAACCGTTGCAGTGTGGCCTCGGGCAGACTCTCAATCCAGACATCGTCCTTGGGGTAGGGAAACAGCCGCTCGAAGAGCACCCCCAATTCCGCCGATCCGGGTTGCGGCGGCAGGAAGGTGCGCGTTAACCGCTCGCCAATCTCCGTCATGAGTCCAAATTGGCGCGGCAGACCCGTCTCAGAAAACAGCGCCACCGCCCGCGTCTCGCGGATGATCGAGCGCAACGTCCTGGCCACGGCCAGTTTCCAGGGCGGGTTGTGATCCAGCACGTCGAGCAATCGCCGCAAACGTCCGCTTTGCAGCGAGATGTTGGGCGAGGAGGTTTCCTCATCATGGCCGGGGCGGCGGATCCATTGCGCCAGGTCCACCAGCCAGTTGAGCCGTTCTTCCAACGGCAGGTCAGGCGAAGCCGACGACGCCAATACGTCCAGTGACGGCAACGCTGCATGGCGTCCCGCGTAACGGTCGATCAATGCTGTAAGTGAAAAAGGCAAAGCTCTAGCCCTGGTTGGGAGGGTAATTTCCAGTACCCCACAAACGAGCATCCGTCAAGGATGATGGATGAAGGATGAAAAGATATCAGCGGCAGGGTGGCCGATTTCATCCTTCATCCTTCATAATTCATCCTTTTCCTCAAGTTCCGCTGCCGCCTGCCGATACCTGACTGGGCTGGTGTGTCTCTCGCGCCGCCCGGCATGATACGAGGAGAGCGTTTGCCGAATGAATAAACAAATCTGTTTTGCCGGGTTTGGGGATAGGGAACTGGCCGTGTTGCAGCCGTCGCTGGAGGCGGCGGCGGGCGCATGGGACTGTGTGTTTTCGCCCGATGCCGCCTCAACCCTGGCCGCGCTGGCGCAGGCTCCCTTCGACGTCTTGGTGGCCAATTTGGGCGCGGGCGGAATCCACGATGGGGAATTCTTGCAGCAGGCCGCCATCCAGTATCCGCGCACGTTGCGATTTGTGCTCGGCGACGTGGGCGACCGGGAACTCATGGTTCATTGCATGGGCTCGGCCTATCAATTCATTTCCAGACCGTGGAAGCCGCAGGACCTCGTCTCTATCCTCGAACGCAGCCTCGCGCTGGACGCTTGGCTGAGCAACGACAAATTGCGGTCGTTTGTGCCGCGCCTGGGAAAACTTCCCGGCTTGCCCGCCACTTATTTTGAAGTCATCAAGAAGGCCGAATCCCCCAATGCCAGCGTGGAGTCCATCTCCGACGTCATCGCCCGCGATCCCGCATTGACGGCGCGATTGCTGCAAATGGTCAATTCTCCCGCCTGCGGTCTGGCCGAAAAGATCACCAGTCCGGCTGACGCGGTTTCGATGCTGGGGATCGAAACGGTCAAATCCCTGGTGCTTTGTTTGCAGTTATTCACTCAAGCGGCTCCGGCGGAAGGGGCGAGCCTTTCGTTGGACCAGCTTTGGCGTCATAGTTTCAACGTGGCCAAGCTAGCCGCCAGAGTTGTCCTGCGCTGCATCGGCAGCGAGCGCATGGCGAGCGACGCCTACACGGCGGGCCTCCTCCACAACATCGGGCAGATCGTGCTGGCGACCAATCTTTCCCGCGAGTATTCCCTGGTGGTCGAAACCGCCCGCAGCATCAAGTGCCCGTTGCAGGAAGCGGAAATGAAGCTGCTGGGCGTCACCCGGCATCAAGTGGGCGCCTATCTGTTGGGATTGTGGGGCATGCCGTTGCCGCTGCTGGAGTCCACCGCGCTCCATGAGACTCCGGCCTTGACCAAGACGGTTGAATTTTCCGTCCTGACCGCGGTGCATGTTGCCAACGTCCTGGCCAGCGAGCAAACCGGGCGCATCGAGGGATTGCCCGCGCCGAAATTGGACGCCGAATACCTGGCCACGCTTGAACTGCCCTGCAAGCCCGACGCGTGGCGTAAATTTCTCGACACCTCTCCAAAGCTTGTGGAGGTAGGGGTGAAGCCCGACGATCATCGCGACAGATCATTCGAGCCTACGCCCAAGCGGGGCCAACGCCCGGCCGGCAAATTCTTTTTGGTGGCAGGGGTCGTCGCGATCATTATTCTGGCTTTGGTGGTGTTGAGACGCAACGCGGAATCGGCCGAAGCCAACGCCGGTCCAGCGGTCGCGCAGAAAACCGCGATGGCGTTGGGATCGGCGGCGGGGACCAAAGGAAAGGCAGCCACCAAATCGTCTTCATCTGACTCGCCGTTTGATTCGATTACGATCCAGGGGATCGTGTATCATGCCGGCCATTCGGTCGCGCTCATCAACGGCAAGGCCCTTGATGTCGGAGAACAGATCGATGGAGTGAAAGTCATTTCCATACAACCCTCCAACGTGGTTCTGGCCTGCAAGGGTGCGCAGAGAACGTTCAAACTGAAGTGAGTTGAAGCCGCATTGCCAAACGAACTCCCCCATGGTACTGTCGCACGTATCCGACGGACGGTGAGTTCCAACCCTGAAAGCGCACTCGAAAAGCCTGCCGGCATTGGCCGTTATGTGCCTCTGCTGGTTTTGGCCGTAGCGTCGTTTGCGGTGCTCATCCTGCCCTTAAAAATCATCGGCTACGGCTACCTGCCCCCGGATGACGCCCTGGCCGATTCCGCCAAAGCCATTTCCGGCAAACCTTGGCCGGAAATCCTCGTGCTCAGGAGCGATTATGCCATCGATAACCACATCGGCTGGCACGCGTTGCTGCGGCAGGTGTATCTGTGGACCAAGTGCGGCGATGATTCGCTGGTGATTATTTCCACGGTGGCCTTGTTTACCTTGGTGGGCTGGTCGGCTCTGCCCTGGCTCAAACGGCCCGAGGCCTGGTTGATTACCTTGATTCTTACAGTGGGCGTGCAGGCGCCTTTCATGGGGCGGTTCATGCTGGGACGTCCGCTCATGCTGAGCATGCTGGCGTTGGTGACGATCCTCTTTCTCTGGCAGGCTCGCGGGTCCGCGGCGCCGGGCATGCGCGATTGCGCAGTGATGGCGGGGTGCATCGCGCTGGCCGTCCTGGTTCATGGCGTTTGGTATTTTTGGGCGCTGCCGGTGGCGGCCTTCTTTCTCGCGCGGCAATTTCGCTGGACCTCGGCCCTGGCTGCCTGCTGGTTCGCCGGGTCGATACTGGGCGCCCTTGGCACAGGGCGGCCGCTGGTCTATTTGATCGAGGCTTGGAGGCAGGCCTGGGGCGTTATGGGGCTGCACACCAGCCAGGGCACGCTGGTGGGAGAACTTCAGCCCGCCGTGGGCAATTGGCTCCCGCTTTTGCTGATGGGCGCATTGCTGGCGCTCCGGCAATTGGCCAAGCTGCCGGCTCCTCCATTGACCGCGCAGCCTGCTTTCTGGATGGCGTGTCTGGGCTGGGTGCTCGGCTTCAAGGCGGAACGATTCTGGGTCGATTGGGGGATGCCGGCGCTCATGGTCCTGATCGCCCTTGATTTGGATTTGTTGCTGAAAATTCGCCTGCCTGCCGATTCCCTCCGACGTCTGGCGTTGACGTGCGGTCTGGCGGTGACGCTTTTCCTAACCACGACCAACGACGCGGGCAGCCGCTGGTCCGCCAGCGCGGGCTGGACATATTTGACAGAGGACGACCCGAATCTGGCGGGCTGGCTGCCAGCGCCGGGGGGAATTTTTTACGAGTCGGACGTGGAATTTTTCTACCACACCCTTTTCAAGAATCCCAACGCTCCCTGGCGTTACACGGTCGGGTTCGAATCGGCCTTCATGCCGCCGGAGGACCTGGCCACGTTTCAACAAATCCTGCTCCACTTCGACACCGCTGAGGCTTACCAACCTTGGATCAAAAAAATGCGCCCGCCCGACCGCATGGTTCTCAGCGCCCACAGCAACCCCTCGTCTTTTCTGCCTGCATTGGAATGGAAACACGCCGCGGGCCTTCTCTGGCTGGGCCGGTTGCCTGTCAAACCTAAACCAGCGGGGACCTAATCGCCGTTGCCGCCGGGAAGGATGAATTCTGCCTGCAAAACATCGCCGGGCCTGAGCAGAACCGGCTCTTTCAGTTTGACGCCGGAAGGGGTCATTTGGCTCGCGACCAGTTTGCCATTGAGCCGGACGGAGCTTGCCGTGGCCGCTTCATTCGCAGGCAATGCGAAATTCAATGTCTGAAACTCAATCTTGCCGCCCAAGAGTCGCAGGCTGCAAATTTGGGAACGTGCATCGCGCTTTTGCGCAAAGACGCCAAAGCCGTCTGGATAAGTAAAAGGCGAGACGTGGTTTTCCGGTTGCCACTGAGGCGCGAAGCCGATCAGGCCTTGTGGGCCGTCATAGCGAAATCCCTGGCAGGCGGTCAGAATGGACCACACGCTCAGGGAACGCATGTAGAAGCGGCCCCACTCTACGTCCGCGTAGGGGTTGCCGCCTTCGCCGTAACGCCAGTCTGTTCGGAGCCGCCCGTCATAGCGGTCGCGAACGGCCTCGGCCACTCTCAGCCCTTCCTGCACGAGGCCCTGTTGAATCAGCAGCGCGGCCAGGTCATATTCGCAGCCGGACCAAACCTGATCTGAGTAGAGTGCCTTTTTCTTCGGGCTGCCTTGCGGATAGCTGATCATCTGCACCCCGGCTTGGCCGGGACTGAAATAACGCTTGTCAAGTTCAAGGACACTCAGATCGGGATGGAAATTATAGCGCAGGACGCTGGCCAGGGCCGAGCGGATATGATCCGGCGGGTAAAGTTCGCCAAGGCCGACGACGCCTGACCACCATTGGCCCAGAAGCTGGTCAATGTGGCAGCCAGCCTCGTACACGGCGCCATGGGCCAATTGGTTGGTGCCGAATCGGGCGGCGTCGTTGAAGGGAATTTTGTATTGGCCCCATGGTTTTGGCTTGTCCCATGTCTTCTGGATATAATATTGACCGTTGTAAAGCAGCCGGTCTTCGGTGGCTGAGGCGTTGCGCTGCACGGTGGCGAATAATGCGGCGGTATCGGCATCATCGGACAACTTGGCCATCTCTTCGCCGGCGGATAATGCCGCCAAATAAAGGGAACCCATCCAAGTGGTTGTCCCGTTGACGTTGTCATCCATGGTGGTCCACTGCGGCTCATCGAAAATTCCGTCGAGCTTTTCGCCGTCCCATTTCAGCAGCGCGCGCGCGGCCAGCCGCGTGCGGGGCCATTGCTTTTTGAACCAGCTCATGTCCTTGCTCAGAAGCAATTCCCGATACACGGCCAGCACCGATTCGCACTGCCCATCGAAGGCGGGGCCAAAATGGCGCTTGTTGCCGGATTGGCGATGCGGAATGAATCCATCCTCCAGCATCAGCTTTAATTCGCTCTCCCGCATCGAGCGCGCGATGGCCGGAAAGAGAAAGGCGTGCGTTTGCGAATATCCAAGGACGTGAGCGCAATTACCATCCATGTGAATGCGGTCACTCTCGCGATGTCCTTCCAAGGCTCCGAAGTAACCATCGCGATTCCAAAAGCAGGTTGGAGATCGGAGGATGGCCGTGCTGGAAGTCAGACTGTCAAGCAGCCAGCGCGGCAGATTCGATTCATAAACCGTGTCGTGAAAAGCGCGCGTCTCCCGCTCCAATTCCGGCAACCGCTCCCGGACTTCCCTGGCTGACGCCCTGGCGTCCTTCCACCAGAAGTTGTAACGGTTTCCCACGGCGGTTGTCTTCCAGTTGTTGCTGGCGTGCCCGGACCAATAATTGGTGAAGCTCACCGTTCCCCAATGTTTCCGTTGGTTGGGAAAACTCCAGGTGAGGATGAACGTCGTCTCGCTCGTTTGTCCTGGAAGCAGCGTGAGCGGCACGTCCAACGCGGCAATGGGTCCGCCGGTTGGAAGTAAATTGGTTCGAAGAAGCCCAGCCAAATCCGGTTCGCTTCGAGCCAGGTCGTCGTACGGTTGACTGGGTGAAGTGGAGGTCAGGGCCAAATCGCCGTAGCCTTGGTCGTTGCGGTCACGGCGGCTGACCAGGTGAATCGTGGGCCCCGCGCCGCCGCGCGCGAGTTCGTTGGAACACGCAGCCCCCTGTCCCGGCAGCATATCAAGAAGATTTTCCTGCACAGCGCGGAGTTTAAGGTTGACGGCGCGAGGGCCGGTGTTGCGGAGGTGGATTTTTGTGATTGCGCACGGAATGGCGGAATCGCGTTCATTGAAGGGAACGAAAGGGTTCCAGGAGGAAATTTTTGCCTCCACGGCCCACGAGGAATCGCTCAAGTCAATTTCGCAGGAGGGATATTCACCGCGAAAACTTATTTCCGACGCGCCGGGAATCCGCCCCAGCGGGCGGCCCTGCAAGGCGTGCCACTCGCCCGGCTGCCATGAAACCAGAAACCCTCGCAACGGATTGGTCTTGGCCGCGTATGTGTCCCACAAATAACAGGAATGCCATTGCCCAAAACCATCCACGAAGAGAGTTCCCGTGCCGAGTCCGCCAACCGGAAAATCAATGGCCGTCAGGTGGTCGCCAGTATAAATCTGTTCATTTGTGTTAACCCGCAACGCCGGAAGCGCCGGCTGAATTTCCTCCGCCGAAACGCAGGAACCAGCCGCCACCATGATAAGCGCGAAAAGGCGCAAAGAATTCAACGCAAAGTCGCAAAGCCGCCAAGACGCAAAGCGAATTTTGACCCCCAAGACAAGGTCACCCATCGGCGAATGTCCCTCGGCGAGGGAGAACTGCTTTCTTCCTTTGCGCCTCTGCATCTTCGCGCCTTTGTGTTAAAACCCGAATGGAACCAGATTATTTCGCCTCGGCCACCGCCGTGACGCCGTTCCGTTTGGCCATGATGGCGGCGACGATTTTTTGCGCCAGCTCCGGCTTGTCCGCCAATGCCTGCCGCGCCGCGTCTTTGCCCTGTCCAATCAACTCGCCCTCAAATTGCAGCCAGGCCCCTTTTTTATCGACCACCCCCTGGGTGATGCCGACATCAATGATGCTGCCTTCCTTGTTGATGCCGTGATTGTAGATGATCTCAAATTCGGCCTCGGCGAAAGGCGGCGCAACTTTGTTCTTGACAATCTTGACCTTGACGGCGTTGCCAATGGCATTGCCGGCCGCGTCTTTGAGCGTGTCGCGCCGGCGGATGTCAATGCGGATGCTGGCGTAAAACTTGAGCGCCTTGCCGCCGGGGGTCGTTTCCGGATTGCCGAACATGACGCCGACTTTTTCGCGGAGTTGATTGGTGAAAATACAGGTGGTCTTGGATTTGGCCAGGATGGCGGTAAGCTTGCGCAAGGCCTGGCTCATCAACCGCGCCTGCATGCCCATGGTGGCCATGCCCATTTCCCCTTCCAGTTCCGCCTTGGGCACCAGCGCGGCGACGGAATCGACCACGATCACGTCCAGCGCGTTGGAGCGGGCCAGCGTTTCGCAAATGCTCAGGGCCTCTTCGCCGCTGTCGGGTTGGGAAACAAGCAGATCATCCAGGTTGACGCCCAGTTTCTTGGCGTAGGCTGGGTCCAAGGCGTGTTCGGCATCAATAAATGCGGCCAGTCCGCCGGACTTTTGCGCATTGGCAATAACATGCAACATCAACGTCGTCTTGCCGGAAGATTCCGGGCCGAAAATCTCGACCACGCGCCCGCGCGGCACGCCGCCCACACCCAAAGCCAGGTCCACGGCCAACGCACCGGTGGGGATGAATTCAATGCCCACTTTGGCCCGGGCGTCGCCCAAACGCATGATGCTGCCTTCGCCGTACGCTTTGGTGATGGAGGAAATGGCGGCCTCCAAATCCCGTTGGCGGGCGGGAGGGACTTTTGGTTCAGCGATTTTTTCAGCTTTTGCGGGCATAAAATAATAGTTTCAGATTTCAGATTTCCAATTTCAGACTGTGTAAATGTTGCACCGGTCCCGGTCGGATAGTCAATGCCGGGTTCGACAAGCCCGTGGCAACGTGGCAAGGGGCGCAGGACAGAATTCTTCGCGGATTTGTCTTTTCCTTTGAAAGCAAATGCCGTTGGAATTCGTTTTCCCTTAATCCGAACTTTTGTAGTAAAAAGATCATTCTTCTCGCCGCCCCAGTTGGTAATCCGCGGCTAAATTCCTTTGTTTGTGGTTGAGCACGCTGGGACTTTGCGTTAAATCCGAACTGTATGGATAAGGCTGAAAAAGCTACAGAAGCTTGACTTTGCAAGCTTTTGTGTAGCTTTTCTATTCCGGCCTGCGTCTCAGACCCGGTCAGATGTTCTTTGAAATTTTGCAGACTTTTGGGCGGCTCTCAGACCGGTCCGGGGCAATGCCAGCTAGGGGGCTACGCGCCCTTGCGCGGGATTTTTCCTTAAAAACCCTTAGAATGTCGGTTAACGAATTAAGGCAATGGATAATTGACAATTGATAATGGAAAATGGGGGTTGCGGAATCAAGGTCAATCAAACTGGATAAATTTTGAAAAGGGCGGGGCGCAAATAAGCAACTCAGTTTGTCGAAAAGGCTTGAGAAATGATCGCGGATGTCCTAACGGGTGGTTGGTGGAATAGTTGTCAGAATTGGATGTCATGTTTAAATGAAAATGCTACTCACAATTGTTGGCCTCGGCGTTGTGGCGCTTCTGGTTTCCTCATGCGCCACGAAACACCTGGCGCCCATTATGGCCGACGTGGTGGCGGCCGCCGGTCCCGCAGATTGGCGGGCGCTCGACCCTGAGAATTCCCTGTACATGGAATTGGCCAGCGGCCGGGTTGTCATCGAATTGGCGCCGGCCTTCGCCCCGAACCACGTCGCCAATGTCAAGGCGCTGGCGAGGGAGCGGTATTATGACGGGCTGGCGATTGTCCGCGTGCAGGACAATTACGTGGTGCAGTGGGCGGACCCTGATTCGGAGAAGCCGCAGCTTGCCCGCAAAATCCAACACGCCCACAAAACACTCCCAGCCGAATTCGAGCACGCATTTGATCCCAAGCTGCCATTTACGCCGTTGCCGGACAGGGATATTTATGCCCGCGAGGTCGGTTTCTCCGGCGGCTTTCCCGTGGCGCGCGACCGCCGCACCGGCAAGATGTGGCTGGTGCATTGCTACGGCATGGTGGGGGCGGGACGCGACAACGCCCCGGACAGCGGCGGCGGCACGGAATTGTATGCCGTAATCGGGCATGCGCCGAGGCATCTGGATCGGAACGTGACACTCTTTGGCCGCGTGGTGCAGGGAATGGAACTGCTTTCCTCCCTGCCCCGGGGCACGGGCGCATTGGGCTTTTACGAGAAGCCGGAGCAGAACGTGCCGATTAAGTCCATTCGTGTCGCGGCGGACGTGCCGGTGGCCGAGCGGAGCGATCTGGAAATCATGCGAACCGACACCGAGGCCTTTCGGGAAGTGATCGAGGCGCGGCGCAATCGGAGTGAAGAATGGTTCAAATTCCAGGCGGGCCGCGTCGAAATTGGCAACGTGCCGGTTCCCGTGCGCCATACCCGACCTTCGCAACCGAAGAGTGTTTTGAAGCAGGAGTAAAATTTATGGACGGAAATCTGCAAACAATGCCGGTCACTGCCATTCCGATGCCGGCGCAAGCTTCCGGAAGCGTTCCGGCGCTATGGCCTTCGGTTGTCATGGCCTTCGCCGCCACCTGCATCGCCATCGGCATTATGTGGGACATCTCCTGGCATCAGACCATTGGACGCGACACCTTTTGGACGCCCGCGCACATGGTCATTTACCTTGGCGGCGCTTTGGGCGGATGCGTCGGCGGGTGGCTGGCGATTCAATATACTTTCCTGGCAAGTCCGGAGGAAAAGGCCGCCACGGTCGGAGTCTTCGGCGCGCGCGCGCCTTTGGGAGCCTGGATCGCCATTTGGGGGGCGGTGGCCATGCTGACTTCCGGCCCATTCGATAACTGGTGGCATAATGCTTATGGCCTGGATGTCAGAATTGTCAGTCCGCCCCATGCGGTGCTGGGCCTGGGGATGTTCGGCATCACTTTTGGCGCGTTGTTGCTGGTGCTCACGCGCCAGAACCATCTGCGGGACGGCGCGGGCAGCGGATTGTTTATCTGGGTCGGCGGGATTTTCCTGGTGCTGGGCGGCGTCTTCCTGCTGGAATATATTTTCCCCAACGAGCAACATGCCGCCACTTTTTACGTCGTCTGCGCCCTGACTTTTCCCTTTCGCTTGCTGGCTTTGGGGCGGGCCGCGCGAACCTCGTGGCCGACGACCCGCGTCGCCGTGGTTTACATTCTGGTGGTCTGCCTGGTAGCCTGGATTCTGCCGCTTTTCCCCGCCCAACCCAAGCTGGCTCCGATCTACAATCCTGTCAACCACATGGTGCCGCTGCCGTTCCCGCTCCTTCTCATTTTTCCGGCGGTGGCGCTGGACCTCGTTTTGCGCCGTGTGGGCGGCGCGACCGGCTGGAGGCGCATGATCCTGGCGCTGGTTCTTGGCGCGATGTTCCTGGCCATCTTTATTCCCGTGCAATGGTATTTCGCCAAATTTTTGCTCTCTCCCATGGCTGATAATTGGTTCTTCGTGGGTAACCGGGTCTGGAACTACGGGTCCCGCTTAGGCGAATGGACGACTCAGTTCTGGCGCACCAATCCCTCCGGGCACGATGCCGATTTGCTCACCTTTCCCCGTCTGGCCTGGTGTTGGGCGCTTGCGGCCGGCAGCGCCTGGCTTGGGCTGCTGCTTGGGGGTTGGATGAGAAAGGTCCAACGATGAGGCCGCGCCTGCTCCTGCTTGTTTATTTGACTCTGTTTTGTTTCGTGACGGCCCAGGCCCATATTGGCAGTCCTGATATTTTTTTTAACGGCCTGGTGGGACCCTGGCCTGCCAGCATCACCATCCGCATGCCTGGTGTTGTCCCCGGCCGCGCCGAAATCCTGGTTCAAGTCCAAAGCAAGGAACCGTTGACAATCTCCTTTGTGCCGCTGGCCGCCGGCATCGCCGTCAGCAATGCTCCCCCGCCGGAAACGGCCCAAATGGCGGCCGGGGAAACCAACCTTTACACGGGCGAATTGTGGCTCATGACGAGCGGCGCTTATAGCATCGATGTTCGCATTCGCGGAAAATCCGGCGAAGGCAATGTGCAAATTCCAATCGATTCCGTTGCCACGACTCAATTGCCACTGCCGCCCATGCTGGGCCAGATTTTGGCGGTGCTGGGCTTGATTTTGTTTTGCAGCGCCATTGTCATTATCGCCGCCGCCGCCGGAGAAAGCGCGTTGCCGCCGGACGTTTTGCCCGGCAAAACCGAACGCCGCAAGTACTGGATCGCCGCCACGATGACCGGGCTCGTTCTGACTTTGGCGCTGGTGGGTGGAAAAAAATGGTGGGACTCGGAAGAAAAGGACTTCCGTTCCGGGCTAATCGCAGGCGGATGGCCGGATATGTCGGCGGACGTGCGCGTCGAAGGCTCGCAACGCATTCTTAGTTTGACTCTGACACGCAACAAAATGGGCATGTTAGGCCCCAATGATGCCGCCACATTGCAACCGGACCATGGCAAGCTTCTGCATTTATTCATGGTTGGCCGGGGCCGCGATCACGCCTTCTGCCATATCCATCCGGTGTTGCAGGGCAAAAGCTCGTTCGAGGTGGTTTTGCCCCCTTTGCCGGAGGACGATTACGAAATGTTCTGTGATTTGACTCTGTCATCCGGCTTCAGTTCCACCGCCACCAACATGGTGCATCTTCCCCCCATTCCCGCCCGACGTATTGTTGACACAAATGCGCTGACGGCCGACCCCGATGATTCCTGGGCCATCGATGGCGTCGTGGCCGCGCGGGAAAGTTCCCATGGCGACACCGTCTGCCGTCTGTCCGGGGGAACACAAATTATTTGGAAAGCCCATCAAAGCTTGCGCGCCAACCGGGACGCCGCGCTGCAATTCCTGGTGCGGGACCCAGCCGGGCGACCTGCGAAACTCGAGCCTTACATGGGCATGATGAGTCATGCGGCGGTGGTTCGTTCCGATGGCCGTGTTTTTTCGCACCTTCATCCTTGGGGCAATTATTCCATGGCCGCGCAAATGTTTTTTGAAACCAAGATGTCCAAGGAAACAGGCGTCGCCACCGGGGAAGTGGGCGCGGACCGTTCCAAGTTGGACGACTGGTGCGGCCCCCCGCCCGCCGGCGGCGGTTCCTCTTTTATATCCCTGCCCTACGAATTTCCGACGCCAGGGGACTATCGGGTTTGGGTGCAGATCAAGACTGGCGGCCAGGTTGAAACCGGCGTTTTTGATGCCACAGTCATGTAAGAAACCAATGCGCAATTTTCTTTGACACCCATTACAAAAATGACCGTCACTTTATAGCTGCGTCACAGCTTCGCTTATGGTAAAGATATGTCGTCACCGGATAAAACGTTCGGCGACAAACGAAAGGACACGATTATGGAAGAGTATGTATATTTGGGCTGCTTTCTGTTCGGCCTGCTCTTTACCGTTTGCAGTGTCTTCTTTGGACACCACTTCGGCGGGACGGACGCGCACATGGACCTGGGCACCGGCGGCCATGCCGAGGCGGGCTACGAACATTCCGGCATGCCCGGCATCTCTCCTTTCAGTCCCACCACGATCTGCTCGTTCCTGACCGCTTTCGGGGGATTTGGCATTATTTTTTCGAGTATCCACGCCACCCGCAATGTCTGGGTGAGCGCGCCCTTGTCCGCTTTCTGCGGATTGGCGGTGGCCGCCGGGGTGCTTTGGCTCTTTGCCAAGATGTTCCACAAAACCCAAGGTTCCAGCGAAGGACAGATTAGAACCCTCGTTGGACAGACAGCCACGGTGATATCGCCCATTCCAGCATTCGGCTTTGGAGAAATAGCTTATGTGCAGGGCGGCAGCCGTTACACGGCTCCAGCGCGGGAGGAGAAAGGCGCGGCCGTGGCCAGCGGCCAGACTGTCAAAATAACTCGCGTGGCCGAATCGCAATTTTTCGTGTCAATAATCTGAGAAACACGGTCCGTCATTAACCCCTCAACCCAAAGGAATCGAATGCATCCCTTCATGTTTGCCCTGCTCGAAAACGTCGGTGGCCTGGCCAAGGTGGTCCTTGCCGTCGTCGGCCTTCTGTTCGTCATCTTCCTTCTGGCCGCCATCTGGGCCAACCGATATGTCAAAGTTGGGCCTAACGAGGTCCTGGTGGTCTCCGGCAATAAGCATAGTTTCGTGGCGCCGGATGGCTCCGTCCAAACTCGCGGTTTCCGCATCGTCAAAGGCGGCGGCACCTTCGTCTTCCCCATCTTTGAAAAGGTCGATAAGCTTTCGCTCGAATTGCTGACCATCGACGTGCAAACCCCCTCTGTCTATACCAGCAAAGGCGTCAAGGTGAAAGTCGATGGCGTCGCCCAAATCAAGATTAAGGGCGACGATGTCTCCATCGCCACCGCCTCCGAACAGGTTTTGAGCAAGTCGATTGATGAAATTAAAATGGTCGCCACCCAGACTTTGGAGGGGCATTTGCGCGCCATTCTGGGCACCATGACGGTGGAGGATATTTACCAGAATCGCGACGCCTTCGCCTCCAAGGTGCAGGAAGTCGCGGCCGGGGACATGGCCAACATGGGCCTGGCCATCGTCAGTTTTACCATTCGCGACATCCGCGACGACGAGGGCTACCTTGATGCGCTGGGCAAGCCGCGCACGGCCCAAGTCAAACGGGACGCCGCCATTGCGCAGGCCGAGGCAGACCGCGACGCGGCCATCCGCACGGCGCAGGCCAAGCAAGCGGGGCAGGAGGCGGAATTCGTGGCCAATACCCGGATCGCCGAGGCGCAGCGCGATTATCAAACCAACGTGGCCACCTACCAGGCGGCAGTCAATCAAAAGAAAGCGGAAGCCGATTTGTCCTACGATTTGCAAAAGTTCAAGACTGGCCAATTGGTCAAGGCGGAGGAAATCCAGGTCAACATTATCGAGAAGCAAAAGCAAATCGAGTTGCAGCAACAGGAAATCTTGCGCAAGCAGCGCGAGTTGGAGGCCAACGTGCAAAAGCCTGCCGATGCCGAGCGTTACCGCGTGGAAACCCTGGCCAACGCCACCAAGTTCCAACTCGAAGCCGAAGCCGCCGGCAATGCCGCCGCCGCCAAAGCCAGGGGCTTCGCTGCGGCCGACGTGACCAAAGCCACCGGCTTGGCCGAGGCCGAGGCCAACCAGGCGCGCGGTCTGGCCGAGGCCGCCGTTATTCAGGCCCAAGGCGCGGCCACGGCGGACGCCATGAAGTTGAAGGCGGAATCCTTCAAGCAATACAACGAGGCTGCGGTCGTGGAAATGATCGTGAACATCCTGCCGGCCATGGCGGGCAAAATCAGCGAGCCGCTGGCCAAGACCGAAAAGATGGTCATCATCAACAGCGGCAGCGGCCCCAGCGGCGGCGGCGCCAGCAAAGTGACGGGCGAGGTCACGCAAATCATGAGCCAGCTTCCGCCGGTGATTGAGAGTCTGACCGGGATCAGTTTCGCGAAGCTGCTCGAACAAGTCCCCGCCCTCAAAAAAGCAATGGGCGGCAATCCGCCCAAGCCGCCAGTCGTGTGAGGCGCGTCTTTTCGATTACCAACAAGATGACACAAATCTTAATCATATGCGATTATTCGAAGCTATACTTGACGCCAACCACCGTGCTGTTGCCGGAGACCTTTCCGCCGGTATTCATGTCGCGGATTATGTCCAGGAACTGCCCCTCGTGGCACTGACTTGCATCGATCCGCGCCTGAACCGCCTTTTCCCTGGCGTGCTGGCGTTGCCGGAAGATCAGTTCATCTGGCTGCGCAACGCCGGCAACATCATCACCGGGCCTATCAGCAGCACCATGCGCTCCCTCGCCCTGGCCTGTGCCGTCAAGGGCGGACGAGAAATCGCCGTCATCGGCCACACCGACTGCAAGGTTCGCCACACGACCATCGCCCAATTGATAGAGGGCTTCAAAGCCCTTGGCATCGAGCGCCCTCAATTGCCGGAGAATCTGACCGAATATTTCGGCGTTTTTTCCAGCGAACGCCAAAACGTCATTGGCGGCGTCGATCAAATCCGGCAAAGCCCATTGATCGGGGCGCGGATTCCGGTGCATGGCCTTATGGTTGACATCCAATCCGGCCGGCTCGAATGGGTCGTCAACGGTTACGATGTCTTGGCGCGGCCCTCCGCCGCGGCGGACCATTTGCGGCTGCCGACTCTAGGTGGGATTATGGGAGACCTGGCGACGGGCGCCGGTTTTAATTTTGGCGAGATGAAGTTTCCCGAATCAAAAATTGGCGAAGCGGCCAAAGCTGCTTTCCAGTCGCTTGCCGCGCCCGGCCCAGTGACCGCTCATTCGCCTCCCCCGGCGCCGACGCCCGTTCCGCCCGCGCTTCCTCCTCTGCCGAGCCGCCCGCGCGCGGTGCCCATTCCACCTCCGATACAACTTCACGTCGGCGGACGGGACAGAAAAAAGTCATCGTGAAGTCAAAAAAATTTGACGAAAATTTGTTGCGCGAGGGGGGATAATGGGGCAATTTGTGAGCGAAAGGAAATCTTATGAAACGTATTTTATCTGCTCTATTTGTTTGTTGCGTGGCCGCCACTTTGATGGCGTCCGAATTGCCCTGGATGACCAGCCTGCCGGAGGCGAAGGTCAAAGCCGAAAAGGACAAGAAGCTCCTGCTCCTTAATTTCACCGGGACGGACTGGTGCCCTTGGTGCATTAAACTGGATGAGGAAGTTTTCACCAAACCGGAATTTGTCGAATACGCCAGGAAAAACCTGGTGATGGTGCAAGTCGATTTTCCGCACAAAGAAATTCCTGCCGATTTGAAGACGGCCAATGCCGCCTTGAAAAAGAAGTATAGCATCACGGGCTTTCCGACCCTGATCGCCATGAAACCTGATGGCAAAGTGGTCTGGAAACAAGAAGGCTACATGCCAGGCGGGCCTTCCGCATGGATCACCAAACTGGACGAAGCCAAAGCGAAATAAACCGCTTTTTCTTACTCCACAAATTCCAGCGCGCCAAATCGTTCCGGCGTGTGGAAGGTTTGTGTCAAACACGGGTTCCACGCCAGGCCGGCCTTGTTGGCGCGGTCTCCGCGATAGAGATTGATGCGCCACTTCGTTCCGGCCGCCGGGGGAGTGGCGTTTAACGCGCCCATAGGGATGCGCACTTCGCAGGTCCAGACTTTCTCTTTCGGGTTAACCTTGACTGCGGTTTGGAAATGGCTTTCCCAGGCGAAATCCCTGTTCGGTAAATTCAAGCTCAAGTCCAAACGCTCGTTGGAGGGAGCCACCTCGTATTCGGTATAGTGTTGGAGGTTGCTCGTGTCGCTGCCGATGAAAGCCTCCACCACGTCCCGATCCCACAGGCTGGCGCCCTCTTTTCCGACTCGCTTGTGGTCCTCATGCGGCGGATCGAACACGGTCAATTCCGTGAAGGGACAATGGTAGGCAAGATAAAGATAATTCGACGACCACACGCAACGCACGGTTGTGGAAAGATCCGCGCGAATCGCGCCGTCGTCAGAGCTTGCCTCCATGTAAACAGGCGGCGCAGTCCGCCAGATGGTTTTGGTCAAGTCGGCGTCCGGCACAAAATCGCGCGCGGTGCGGCGCGACTGCAGAACGGGCCTCGGCAACGAACGGACCAGCAACTGGCGCGCGTTGTCAAAATAAATTTTGCGCAGCACGGAGGCCGGCAAGCCGATGGAACTGATGGTCCAGTTTCCTTGAATGGGCGTCATGTGGGCCCAGTTTTTGTCCCATGTTTCCAGCCAGCGCCATTCCTTGCGGAAAAAAACCTCCGCGTCCGCTTCCGAGGGCGGGGCTTCGTTGCCGCTGGAACCCAGGATCATCAGGCGCTGCAGGGACTGGAAATCGGTGGCGAAGACAATTCGGTCCTGGTACTTGACAAAAAAGTCATGCACCTTTTGCGGATCATGCCGCCCGATTTCCGGAATGCGCGCCGCCAGATCGACCATCATATTGGGATGTTGCGCCAATTGCCCATCGACCCACTCCAACTCCTCCGCATTGTTCCCAAAATGCACGCAGACAAAGGTCGTCCCAGGATGGCGCCCGATGACGCGGCTGAGGGCCTCCAGCAGGCTTTTCCAGGGCGGATATTTGTTGGTGTCGCCGAACCACCAACTTCGGTGGTCCTTTAATTCCTGCCAGCGTTCATTTTCCGACGTGTAAGGCTCGAAGAAGGCTTTCGGATCGCCCACGTGAATGGAGACTGGCATGTGCAATTGGCCCAGGCGTTCCCACATCGGGTCCAGTTTTGAGTCGTCGATTTTGATCAGGTCGCCCTTGCCGTCATGCAAATAAAGTCCGAATCGTTTCCACTCCTTGTAACCCGCCGCACCCAGCCTTTGTCCCTCCTCGACCTGCTTGACGGCCTGCTGGGCAAAATCCGGCTGGTCCCAATGGCTGTAATCCAAATTCATATATTGCAGCCAGCGGCCTGGAAAAAGCGTGTCCTCGGTTTTCTTGTTTCTTTCAAACTCGCTCGATTCGCCGTTGGCGCCCGGCGTGACGGTGCCGGGTGTCAAATCAATGCCCAACCCCACGCCGGAAGCATCTAAAACCCGGATGGCGCGCGCGAGCAACGCGGGCGAGTACTCCATGTGCTGGTGCATGTCGATGATGCGATGCTCCGCCCGCCATGTCTCCGCCTGCGCGACCACGGTCGCAACGTCATCAGCCGGATCAGCCATCGCGCCAAACGCGAAAAACAAAGCTGCACAAATGGCCTGGCGGCTAGAGCGATTATTTTTAAAATCAAACATTAGTTTCCTTTCCTTGGCCGCAAGTATTGATCGAACCAATCGGCGCACGTTTCCATGTCCGGTTGCATGTGGAGCCAGCCGTGCCCCTGGCCTTCCTTGACTTTCACCTGGACCGTGTCGCCCATCGCGATGGCTTTGTCGCGAAAGATGAAGGCCTGTTGGATGGGCACCACATCGTCCTCATTGCCTTGAATAATAAGAGTCGGCGGGAGATTGGAGGTAAGTGAATAAATCGGGGAAATCGATTTGCCGTAATTGCGCGCTTCTTCCGGATCGGAAGGGATCGCGCCGAAGGCCGGCCTGAGAAGATATGGGATACTGGGGGACACCGCGTTGGAGCGGGTCGTGCCGTAATTGAGAAAGTCGGTCGGTGGGAAGAAACAAGCCACGGCTTGCACGGCGCTGGATTGCCGGTCAACGGGATCGCTGGCATCGGCGTCGCCGGGACTGCCTTGAGTGGCCAAAACCAGGGAAAGGTGCCCGCCGGCACTCATTCCACTCACGCCGATGCGATAGGGATCAATCCCAAAACGGGTGGCATTGAACCTGATGAAGCGGACGGCCCGGTGCATATCCTGCATCATTTCTGGGATATGAAACTTGGGCTGCGAACCATGCTCCACCGCAAAAACCGTGTAGCCTCGCTTGAGCAGCGGCTCGTAAAAGGACGGCGGAAACATGTCTTTGTAGGACATCCATCCACTGCTGAGGATGAAGACAATGCCCAACCCGTTGGAGGGCTGCGGTTGAAAGACATCCATGGTCAGCGCCATGCCGGATTTGTGCCCATAAATGACATCCTCCTGCCGCTTGAACGCGGCATGGTCGGAAGCTTGCAACAGCGGCGCGGCCAGCAGGAGGGCCAGCCCTAGTCGTCTGAGAAATCTCAGTCCGGCGCCATTCATGCCAGCGGCGGAGCTTCATATTTCAGGCCATGCGCTTCGGCCACGGCCTTGTGCGTAAGCTTGCCGTTCATGACATTGATGCCGCCAATGAGGGCAGGCTGGACGCGGCACGCCTCGCTCAAACCCAGGTCCGCCAGCGTCTCGATGTAACGATAGGTCACGTTGGTTAAGGCTTGGGTCGCCGTACGGGCATAAGCGCCCGGCATGTTTGCCACGCAATAATGCATCACGCCCTCCTCGACATACGTTGGATGATCGTGCGTGGTGGGCCGCGAAGTCTCGGCGCAACCGCCCTGGTCAATGGCGATATCCACCAGCACGCTGCCTGGTCTCATGCGCCGGAGCATGTCCCGGTTGATCAATTTCGGCGCCTTGGCCCCCGGCACCAGCACCGCGCCGATCAACAAATCCACCGTCGGCATCAAATCGAGCAAGTGCGCTTCGCTGGAAAAAAGGGTATGCGCCGTGTGCAGCGTGATGTCCAGAAAGCGCATGCGCTCCAGGTCCACCTCCAGAATGGTCACGTCCGCGCCCATGCCGGTGGCCATGCGGGCGGCGTTGATGCCGCTGGCTCCGCCGCCCAGGACCACGACGCGCCCCGGCAACACTCCCGGCACGCCTCCCAGCAACACGCCGCTGCCCCCGTTATGCTTGGCCAAAAAAAAGCCGCCCACCAGAATGGCCATCCGGCCGGCGATTTCGCTCATCGGTTCCAATAGCGGCAGGCGGCGATTGACCTCGATGGTTTCATACGCGATGCCTGTCACGCCCGATCTAAGCAGCGCCTCCGTCAAGCCGAGACTGGCCGCAAGATGCAGATACGTGAAAAGAATCTGGCCGGGCCGCAGCAGGCCAAATTCCGACTCCTGCGGTTCCTTGACCTTGACGACCAAGCCGGCCTTGTGAAAGACGGTGGAGTGATCGGAGGTCATCTGCGCGCCGGCCTGTTCGTAATCGGCGTCGGGATAACCAGCCCCAGCGCCGGCGGAGCGTTCAACGACGACCTGATGGCCGCGTTTGGCTAGTTGATAAACCGCCGATGGCAGCAAGGCCACACGATGCTCCTGAAGTTTGATCTCCCGTGGGACTCCGATAATCATAAGCCGGTCATGTTGGGGATGAACCGGACATTGTCAAGGCTGGATGCGGGGCGCATCCCGTTTTTCAGAAGCACGGAAGAAATGTAGCCACAGAATAACACAGATTGACTTAAAAATGATTCGCTTGGAATAAACCTTAGTCCGGCCATGCTTGATGAGCAATTCCGCCTTCAGGCCGAGGGCTTTTATTATCATCCATGCTCTTATCTGTGTTGATCTGTGTCAATCTGTGGCGTTTATAGTCATGACTTGTATTTGCGCACGGATGGCTAAAATATATTGAATTCCCACTAATGTGTGGTCGTCTAACCCCCGTGCAGCGCTCATACGCCCATCGTTGGTCCCCGCGCGGAAGTTCGGGGGCCGAAAATCCAAACTTAACAAATGGAATCTTATGAAACGAAACGGAAAAATTGCGCGGCTGCCCGTAATATTGGCCGCGGCCACCACGACTAATCAAAGGAAGAACGGATTATATTGAAGACCGAGTTTCAGGATGGGAACCAGGGGTTTCTTGCGCTGGTCAATGAGAACCGGCCCAGGATTCTTAAGATTTGCCGCGTGTACGCCTGGAATCGGGAGGATCAGGATGATCTTTATCAGGAGATTCTTATTCAAATCTGGCGCAGCCTGCCCAGCCTGAAAGAAGCCGCCCACGCGGACACCTGGCTTTACCGCGTCGCCCTCAACACTGCCATCTCTTTCCTGCGCAAACGCGCCGCGCGCAAGGCAGCCTCCACTCTCTCATTCGATCACGAACAGCTCAGCCGGGTGGCCGATGAGCACCAGGTCGCGAGCCAGGAGGACTCGCCGCAATTGGCGGCTTTGTACGAAAGCATTGCCAAATTGGATGAAGTGGAAAAGGCGCTCATCACTCTATTTCTGGAGGATTTGAGCTATGAGCAAATGGCCGAAGTCCTAGGCATCAGCCCCAGTCATGTCGGGGTCATGTTGCATCGGGTCAAAAAGAAGCTCGCGATGCTGACCCAGGAGGTGTTGCCATGAACGATGAAGAATTGAAAAGACTGTGGCGCGACCAACCGCTGGCGTTGCCGCCTGATCTGACCGAAACCACCCAATTAGGCGCGCTGCGCAAGAAAATGAAATGGTTCGACCGCGCCATTCGGTTGCGGGATTTGCGGGAAACGGCGGCGGGCCTTGTGGTCATCGCTATCTTTGGGTATTACTTTTTCCAGTTTCCATCGGCCTTGGCGCGGCTGGGTTGCGTCATGACCATTCTCGCCGCCCTCTTTACCGACTTCTGGGCGCTGTGGAACAAACGAAAGTCCAGACGGGAGATTCCCGACGCGTCCGTCATGGATTCTTTGCGAGTCGAGTTGAGAAAAGTGGACACGCAAATCAGGCTGCTGCGCTCGGTTTTTTGGTGGTATATCCTGCCCCTTCTGGGCGGCGCGGGAGTATTCTATTTCGGCATCAACCGGAATGCGACGGAGCGAACGGTTACGGTGATTCTTTACCTGCTGGTAGGATGGTTTATTCACTGGCTGAATCAACTCGCGGTTCGCCGCAAGCTCATGCCGCTGAAAAACGAACTGGAATCGCTCCTGGGCATTCCACCAGAACTCCGCACAACGGTAAAATCGAATCCGATCAAAAGGATCTTTTTGCTCACACTGCTCATTGGCGGCGGCCTGGTATTGGCCGGCTGGCTTTACACGCGGGCACAGCCGAAGACCGACGCGGACATCGTGGCCCTTCTGGATAAATGCGTCGTGCGGCAAAAGCGCGCGCCGGGCATGGTCATCGGCATTATAGATGACAAGGGCGCGAGGGTTTTCGCCAAGGGCGCGTTCGAGAATGGCCAAGGCGCGGAGGTCAATGGCGACACGGTTTTCGAGATCGGCGGCGTGACCACGGTGTTTACCGGCCTGGTTCTGCAGGAAATGACCGACCGTGGCGAAGTCAAATTTGAGGACCCTATTGGCA
>Ga0302325_10006349_pt1 | contig 26593 bp, 16 predicted proteins | sample Palsa_T0_2_FD_201948 | JGI IMG/M metagenome (GOLD analysis project Ga0302325, IMG submission 201948) | Peat permafrost microbial communities from Stordalen Mire near Abisko, Sweden - Palsa_T0_2 | ecosystem: Environmental > Terrestrial > Soil > Palsa > Peat permafrost | place: Sweden: Abisko... | reverse complement strand
AGGGTCGCCTTGCTGATAGGCGAGGTCGATCCGGGGTAGCAGCAGCATCACCTTTTGCCATTTATAGCCGCGCACCAGGCTCTTCGCCTTGGCCAACGCATCGCTGTCCCGGGGATTGAAGACCGTGACTACCCGGTCCATCCCGGCCAGTTGCGCGATCCTCTGCGCCAGGCTCTTCTTGCCCGTCTGGTTCGGGCCAATGATCAGCACCTCGTTGCCTATCTTCAGGTCCTGATACGCAGCTGGATTGCGCGCGCGGTCGATCAGGTCGGCAATGCTGTTGAGCAAATCATCCATGCCGGCTATCCGCGGCCGAAGCGTGCTCACCAATTCGTCTTCCAGGCTTAGATCGATGCGCTCCTTACGCTTGCGCACCTCGGTGATGAACTCGATGAATGCCGGCAAAGCCGCGACCGAACCCACGAAAACGGCGAAGACCAGCACTTGCTCGGTAATCAGAAGCGCCGAGGTGTTGCCTGCCATCGGGTCGTACATATGGGCAGGATAGCAGGGCAGAGGTCAAGGGTTATCTTCACCTTTTCCCATAACCAAAGATCAACGCCCTGCGCCTGCCCCGCCTGCCCCGGTGTGCCGTGGGGAGTGACCGTGGGGCAAGCCGTGGGACCGGAGCGGACCCGCAGTACCCTACCCCGGCCGAGGGAATCCCCTCTAAGACTTGTCGCTTGCGCGCGGTTCCAACATACTGAAGAAAGCGAGAGAGAAAAGAGTAGCGCAACGGAAGAGCAAATGAAGCCGGGCGGGACCGTCTACTCACCTGAATTTGATCTTGTGCTGGCTTGCCTTCGCTGGCCGCAGGAAGCAGTCGACGGCGATCGCATCCGGTCGCTCGTGCAGCAGCCAATCCGTTGGCCTCATCTGCTTGAGATTCTCGACCATCATAAAGTGGCCCCGTTATTCGCTCGCAACCTTGACACCTTCGCGCCCGGCTACATGCCAGACGAACAAGCCGCAGCACTGCGGGCCCGCGTCGTGGCCAATGCTCACATCTGCCTGGGGCGTACCGGGCATATCGTCGCTCTGCATCGCCTCTTCCGTGAGCGACAGATTGATCTTCGGATTTTCAAGGGAATCCCCCTGGCCATGGCCGCCTTTAAGGATCCAACCTTGCGCGATGCCGGCGACATCGATCTGCTGGTTGCGGAGAAGGACATTTTCAAAGCCGGTGAGATTCTCAGCAACCAAGGATACGTGCGCTTCGAGCCGCAAGCGCGGCTGACTCCGCGCCGGCTGCGCTCTTACCTGGCGCACCAGAAGGATTTTTCCTACGAACATCCCGCCGGCGGCATCGTCATCGATCTGCACTGGCGGCTTTTTCGGAATTCATTCCTGCCCGCCAACGCTCGCCTCGAGGAGGTTGGCGAGGACTGGATCAACCTTGGTTCGGAGCGTATTCCAACCTTGCCCCCTCTACGCCTGTTGCTCTATCTCTGCGTGCATGGAGCACTCGACGGGTGGCTGCGGCTGAAATGGCTGGCCGATATCGGCGCCCTGTTGCACACCATGAGCCCGGAGCAACTTACTTTGGCTGCGACGGCCGCGGCAGAGCAGCAAGCCTTACCGCAATTCAGCGCCGCCATTCTTCTTTGCCACGATCTGCTTGGTTACGATCTGCTCGGTTATGATTTGCGCGGTTACAACCTGTGCGGTGATGACCCACACACCCCACCGGAGGCGCGTCTTGACCGGAACGATCCCAGAGTCGCCCACATTCTGCGCTTCGCCAAACGGCTTCTGACCTCGAACCGATACCGTCCCCTACGAGAGCGGATAGCATCCTCGCGTTGGTTTCTTAATGAATACCGCCTTCACACCTCTCTGCGCTATCGCCTGGATCTGATCCAGCGATCTGTCTTTCGCCCGCGCATCTGGCGCACGGTTGAATTGCCCGACGCGCTCTTCCCTCTCTACGCCGTGCTCAGTCCGTTTGAGTGGGTAGCCTTTCACCTCCGGCAACGACTGGCCATGCTCAGGCGGGCTGTGCGGCCCAAGCCAGCTCTCCCCGCGCATATCACCCCCCGCGCTCCCTATAACCACATGCTTTTCCGCCGCATGTGGCAACTGCCGGCGGCCGACATTGCCCTGGCAATCGAAGCCGCATGCATGCTCACTTTTTTCCGCATTGCACTCAATTTTCTGCCCGTGCAAAAACTCACTGCCTGGATGGGCAGGGGAGCACAATCATCATTTTCGCAAGAGCAGCCGGCACAGACGCTGCGCCGCATTGAGTGGTCTATCGACGCAGTGGTCCGCCACGCCCCCTTCACCTTCGTCTGTTTTCCCCAATGCCTCGCCGCTTATTTCATGCTTCGCCGCCGGCACATCGCCAGCAAACTCTTCTACGGGGTGACGCGCGACGCGGATCAGCTTAAGGCTCACACCTGGGTCAAGGTGGGAGATTGCACCGTGGTGGGCGGCGAGGTCGAGTCGCGCTTCACTGTCCTCGCCACCTTCCCATAAAGGCCTGCGGAAGTGTTAAGAATCTGCGGCGAGTTTCCGGCCGGTGCTACTCCTCGAGCAAAAATTTCGCCACTGCGTCCGCGGTCGCTTGCAGGTGATCGAGCCCCCAGGGACGGATCAGTCGATACGCCCTGGCCTGCGACAACACCCGGCCGCAGCGGAGAAAATTTTCCGGCTTCTGGCCCGTCGCTTCCAGCACGTAAGCCTGGTGAGTGAGACTCATCAACAGTGGAACTGCCGTTACACGGGGTATCTCTTCCACTCGGATTTGCGAAGAAGATTCCTCATTGGCCTCGAGGAAGACCAGTTTGCGAATTGGTTCTCGCTTCCATGCGGTCTCTAGCGGCAAACGATACTTATCATCTTCACTGAAGATTCGTTCCAATCCTTCTGCTGGTCTTCCCAGGTTCTGCAAAGAATTGCGCCACAGCTTCAGCCAAGGAGAGGAAGGGATCACCACTAAGTCGTCTGCCGGAGTCGGGTCGATGAGGCAGACGTCGTCCGCCAGCACGCGCAACCCGCGTTGCGCCAGGTGTGCGGCTAATGAAGACTTGCCTTGACCGGACCGAGCCAGAAAGGCGGCCACTCCCTGCCTGCCGTTTCTCGGCTCGCTGCTGACAGCGCTGGCATGCAAGGGAAGCAGTCCGCGCTGCTGGCACAACACTACGAAAATGTTGCTCAGCAGCCAGGCGCGCACGTCCAGTGGAGGTGCATCCGCCTCCGGGCTTACGACAATCTCGCACCCATTGGTAACCAGGTAGCGGCCTGTTCCGTGGATGCGCAAGAAGTATTGCGATGCTGTCGCGAAGCAATCGGGATCGATCTCTACGGCGCCGGGAAAATGATGCGAAACGTCGCCCAGGCGGATCGTGACCGGACCCGGAGTGGCATCCTGGTGTTGTATAAGGGGTAATTCCGGGAGCACTATTTCAGAGAAAAAGGTAATCCCGCCGAGCAGATAGACTCCAGCAACCTTTACCATTAACTATCCCCAAAAAGTGTCAGCCACGTCCATTGCAAGTTAACCTTTAGGTGGTAGAAAACCACGACTGCAGGGTTTAGTATCTACTGTAGTAACTATCACGTGGAGGAACGCATTGACGTTGGTTACCTCCTGGGTTACGCTCTAGCTGTACCGGGTGGTAGGGTGTCATTTTCAAACTTACGGGGTCCAGGGAGCTTTCAATGATGAGCTACGACGCTAACGAGCACGGCGCATCTGATCAGGTTGCGGGTCAGGCGAAGAAGCCGTGGGTCACTCCGTCGCTCGAAATAATCGCCCTAAAGAGTGCTGAGTCTGGTACTCATTTTTCGACTGTGGACGGGGGCGGCGCCCACTTCAATCATCCGCGTTCCTAAATCATTCACTCCCCACGTTGGGGGGACCCGCCTTCTTAAAGACTTCTCATTCGAGAAGATCACAGCAGAGTTAAAATGTCCGCAATTGACGACCGGCGAGCTCACTTATTCCCCGTTGATTGACAGATGAAATGTTCGCCGGTGTTCGCGAGAATTGAGTTCCGTTCAAAGAACGACTCCATCTGCTCGCCCCTGGGAGATCTCAGGCTCGGAGAAATGCGCTAATTTCGTCGTATGACTGCAATCGCAGGAATTTGGTCCTTTGATGGCGGAGTTCCAGTCTCCTCATCTTGCCGCGACATGCTCCAGGCGCTCAGCGTGTATGGCATGGATGATTGTGCGCAGTTCACGGGACCGTCGCTTGCCATGGGCCGGCGTCTTCTCCGTCTTCTTCCTGAGGACGGCTTCGACCGACAGCCGCTTTCGGCCGCCGGCGTCACTTCGTTGGTGGCCGACGTGCGGCTGGATAATCGCGAAGAACTTGCAGCCGAATTAGGCCTCTCCGGTCGAAGGACAATGGTCATGGCCGACAGCGACATACTGCTGGCCGCGTGGCAGCAGTGGCGCGAGCAGTGCGTCGACCATCTCTCCGGCGCCTTCAGTTTCGCTGTCTGGAACGAGCAGGAACAGCATCTCTTCCTGACCCGCGATCACACTGGAGAACGTCCTCTTTTTTATGCTTCCACAGCGAACTGCTTCGCCTTCGCATCGATGCCCAAGGGTCTGCACCGCTTGCCATCTGTGGGTGCGGAAGTGGACGAGGATTATGTCGCACGCTATCTCACCCTGGCGAACATGCCTTCCGAGCAAACCATCTTTCGCCACATAAAGCGCCTGCCATCCGGCTGTTCGCTCAGCGTACACCGCGAAAAGACCAGGTTGTGGCGCCATTGGCGCACCGGCCATCTGCAGGATCTTCGCCTGGGCACGCCTGAGGAATACGTCGACTGCTTCCGAGAGAGGTTCGACCGGGCGGTGCGCGTGCGGCTGCGCACCCGTGGCGGTGTTGGCGCACAGCTGAGCGGCGGTTTGGATAGCGGAGCGGTCGCCGCCACCGCAGCCGGTTTGCTGGGAGCCGAAGGTCGTGAGCTCACCTGTTTTACCGCCGTTCCCCGGCCGGGCTTTGCAGCCCGCACAAGTGAGACTCACTTTGCCGACGAAGGAGAAGCCGCCGCAGAGGTGGCCGCACTCTACCCCAACATGCGCCATGTGCTGGTGGACTCAAGCGCGACATCGTTTCTTGACATCCTGGACCACAACAACAATCTTTATGACCACCCATGTTTCGGGCCCAGTAACGAGGTCTGGTCGAATGCCATTCTAGACCGCGCGCGCGCAAGCGGAATTACTGTGCTGCTCAATGGGAGGAGCGGCAATTCGACACTCAGCTATGACGGTATGCAAGCCTTGTCGACATGGTTCCGCTCCGGCCACTGGGGCACGCTGAGCCGAGTGGCACGGCAACTCACTCGTACACGGACGAGCTCGATTCGCTCCATCGTTCGCAATGCAGTGTGGCCGTCACTGCCGTTCTGGCTGCGCAGCATGACCGATCCGCACATGCGCGGCTTCTCGCTCGACTACAGCGTTCTTCATCCCGAGATCGCTAAGCGTCTCGATCTGGAGCGGACTGCTTTTCGCGATCTGAACCGAAAGTCACCCGACGGCCGCACCATGCTGCGCACGCTGCTTGAATATGGGGACGCAGCCGATACCACGATCGCGTCCCAGGGCGGATGGCAGATCGACTTTCGCGATCCGACTTATGACCGCAGCATCATCGAGTTCTGCCTCACCGTGCCGTTGGAAGAGTTTCTCCGCGGAGGCCAGCCGCGTTCCCTCGTCCGGCGTGCCATGGCGGGGCGATTGCCCCAAAGCACCTTGCATCGAACCAAGCGCGGCAGTCAATCGGCGGACTGGTACGTGAACATGAAGGCGGTCCGCGGCCGGATGGCGGCGGAGGTCGAGCGGTTTCAGAGCTCTCCACTGGCGAGCCGCATGCTTGACCTGGCGCGCATGCGTTCGCTGATCGAAAACTGGCCCAGCAGTGGCTTCGAACGGCTGGATATAAACCGCTCGCATCACATCGCGCTCACTCGTGGTTTCTCCGTGGGCAGATTTCTGCTGCAGTACGACCCCGCTAAAGGCTAACCGGCAAGCATGACCTTTCCCCCTTGTATTCAGCTACTCGCGCTAAGAGGCCCCCGTCACGATCACCGTAACCTGTATCGCGTGTGAGATCGTCGTACCTTGCGTGCCCGTTACCACGACCGTGTAAGTGCCGGCCGGAGTTGGAGTGGTAGTAGGAGTAGGAGTCGGAGTGGGGGTCGGAGTTGGTGTCGGTGTTGACGAACTGCCACCACCACCGCCGCACCCGATACCGGCCGTGAGAACCGCGAGAACGACCATGCTCAGCAAGGCGCGCCATCTCCGCCGCCGTGCCGGAATGCCCCATAGGAAAACACAAGCCAGGGTGGCACCACCACTGGCGGCGAACCAACCGAGGCGCCGAGTAGAGAGACCGGCAGCCCTGATCGAGCTGCTGGCGGAGGTGGATGCGACGATGGTAAGCGTCGCCGTGGTATTTCCATTAACCGTGACCGAGGTCGGATTCAGGCTGCAAGTCAAGCTGGTAGGCCCGGTACACGCGAGGCCGACCGAGGCGTTGAAGCCATTGATCGAACCCAGGTTCAACGTCGCCGTCCCGGTCGCGCTCGCGGCGACGGTTACCACTGGTGTTTGCGCCACCAAGGAAAAATCAGAGAGAGGGTTGGATAGTGACAAGCTCGCCTGAGATGGCGTGTAGACTGCGTCCCCGGAATATGTAATCACCACAGTGTTGTTGCCCTGCGGGAGGGACACATTTGAGTTGTCAAAGTAATAAGTCGCCGTCGAGGTGTCACCGGAGGTGGCAGCGGTGAGCGTAATGCCCCCCGGGGTCAGGTCAAACCCCGCCGACTGCAGATCGACCGTACCCGTGGGCGCAGCAGACCCGCTCTTGCCAGTCACGGTGATCGAGATGTTGATGCGCGCCGAAGGCGAGGCTGTGGCACTGCTTGCCGTGGCCGTCGTGGTCGAGGCCAGCAACGTGCTGGGTCCAGTTACCGTGAGTGAAGCCCCAGGCGACGCAGTGGTGCCGCTACTGTAGTTGCTATCGCCACCGTATGTTCCGTTCAAAGCCACCGCACCCACCGGCAACGCTGTACTCTGGGCGCTGGTCACGGTATACGTGGCCACCGCGTAGCTCTTGTCGAACGGGCTCAGGGTCCCCGATCCGAGCGTCGTTGACCCTGCCATGAAAGTCACCGAGCCAGTCGGAGCGACGCCCCCCCCGGCCGTTTCCACCAGGGCGGAAAGCGTAGTTGTCTGTCCCTGGGCAATGGTTGTTAGAGCTGAGCTCACCGCCACCGAGGTCGATCCTTTGGTAACCGTGAATGCCACAGTCGCCGGTGTGCTCGACGATTTGTTGTAGCTGGCGTCCCCAGAGTAAGAAGCAGCGATCGAATGGTTGCCGACGGCGAGGGTACCGGTTCCGAACTCCGCATAGCCAAACGAATTCAGCACCACCGTGTTCAGTGCATTGCCGTTGTCGGTAAATGTCACCGTACCAGTAGCAGCCGAGTAGGGGTTGCAATTGGAGGAACAATTGTAGCCGGTGGTTGGGACCGGAAATCCGTCAATAAAGGCAGTCGTGCCGTAAGGCACCTGTTGCCCGCTCAAACTGCTTAGCTGCCCGTTAGAGTTATCAACCACCTGGAACTCAAGAGTACTGGCCTCCGGGGTCACCGTGATCGCCGTCTTGGTGGACGTGCTCGGGGCGAACGTTCCATCCCCGGAGTAGCTACCCCAAATGTTATAGCTGCCGCCCGGCAAATAGGTGATACTCCCGGAAGCCGCACCGCTGGCGAGGGTAAGAAAGACTTGCCCCTGTTGGTAGGGGAGCGAACTGTCCGTCATGACCGTCACATCGCCGGTCGGCGTGCCGCCGCTGCCGGTGACGTCTGTCTTTAGGGTGACCGCCGTACCGTGAGCAAACGAGGTAGAAGAGGGAGTCAGAGTGGTGGTGCTGGCGGTTCCATTGCTCCGGCTGTTCCAGTTGGTGACCAGGACATTGGCGTCGATCGAGCCCAGGCCGGTAGCCAGATTGTAGCCTGAACCCGCGGCGTAGCCGGTCAGCTCCCCGTTGGTGCAATTGGGCGAGCCCGCCTGGCAAGGCATCTGGTTGGTGCCGAGCGTGACGTTATGGAATGCGCTGGGCTCTTTCGCTACCAGGGGATACAGCTCATAGTCCGCCTGTCCCTGGGGCCCATAGGCCTGGTTTATGATCGCCATGATACCGGCAAAGACGGGGGCAGCGGCCGAAGTCCCGCCAACCCCGCTGATCTGGGGACTGGTGGTGCTTTGGCAGTCGCCATCCGCCGCGCAGAGGGCGTAGTAGCTGGCGTTGATCCCGTCAGCGGCAAAGAGCGCAATATCCGGCAAGTCGCGGGCGCTGTCCGTGGGCACCCCGGTGGCCACCTGCCACGAAGGTTTCGGCGTGGGCGCGCAAGCCGTCACCGTGGTATTGGTCGAGTTCAATGTTGGATTGCCACAGGTGCTGGGTCCTCCTCCGCCGCCGGAGATGGAGCCGTCGACCGCCACCAAGAGGTTCGACCCGTACTGGCTGTCATTCCAAGCCTGCTCTGGGATATAGCTCTTCAGCGAGCCGTTGTTGCTGTCATTGGTGCTGTTCCAATAGGTATCGAGCGCAGCAGCGTTGGCGTAGTGGAAATCGGTACCGCCGACCGCCACGTTGAATGGGGTCGAGGCAAGCCCGTTCACTGCCAGCCCTAGTGTCGCCACTGTTTCTGTGTCGGGATCGTCGCAATCCGACGACCCGGCGTCACCGGTTGAAACCATGACGGTGATTCCCTGAGCCGCCGCCTGTTCCCACAGTGCAATCCACAAGGCATTTTCGCCGCCCAGCGAGGCTTCGCATTGGCCAAAGCTGATGCTCATCACCGGCGCGATGTTCGAATACACAGCGCGCTCCGCAGCCAGAATCAAACCCTGGTCCAAGCTGGTATCCCCAGCGATCACCAGGTCGATGGTGGCGCCGGGAGCCACTGCCCCAGACCACTCCACGTCCAGGTAAGCCTCGATGGAGGCGCCGTTGGGTCCATCCGGGTTATTGTTGCCATCGATCCCCGGATCGTTGCCGTCGATGATCACCTGGGGGGACGAAGCCGGCAGCCCGAAGAGGGTACGAAAGTTGTTGACGACGTTTACGTTGATATTCGCTTCGTTGATGATCGCGATGGTCTGGCCGGTGCCATTGAGCGGCTTCGCGGCGCTGTAAAGCGGGGTTATGTCGTACTGCGTATAAAGGTCTTCTGGAGCAACGGCGTAGGTATGGCCCAGGACGCCCCCGGGAAGGGTCCACTCCGGAATTGCCCGATGCGTCTTGGGATCGTATTGCGCGCTTCCCAGAAAGTGACTGTAGTGGCGCAGAGGAAAATTATTCAGCGAAACAAAGCCGCCTAGCACCGGCGCCAGCGCGACAGGGATTTGGGGGTCAACCGCATTGGCGTAATGCTGCTGGCCATTGACCTCGTATTTGTGAATAGAGGTATGAAATGCCTGCTGCAAAGCGCCCACCGTGCCGGCAAACTCCAGCGTCTGCTTGCCCGCATTTACCTTCGATATCTGGAAGCCCTCGGTCTGGAGCCAGTCCTCGATGGTCTGCACATCCTGGTCGCTGGGTCCGAACTGCTGTCCGAACTGGTCGGGGGTCAGCCATTTGTGAAAATTCGCGCTGCCTGGCGTGTGCATGTCACGCAGCAGTTGCTGCAGGCTCGCCTCTTGTTGCGGGCTGCGCTTCAAGATAATCTGTAATCGTTCCAGTGGCATATCCGGCGAGGCGGGGCCGCGGTCGTTGCGGGCATTGGCCAGCGGGTGGACTGTACCGGGCAGGGTGACCCGGGCGTGGTCATCTATCGGCTGGGTCAGGCGCGCCGCCTGCTGGGCAAACATGGTGTCGACTGCGCCAAGGCATACCAACAGCAGCAGCACCGGCGAAAATACGTAATTCCGGCATGAAAAGGAATTGGGTCGCATGGTCTTTCTTATGTCCTTCGAGCGGATTCCCAGTTTGGGACGAAAAGCGGCTCCACGAGGCATTCTACTCACGTGATACGCCGCACGGTGTTTATTCCTGCTCCGGTACCAGAAGAGGCAAAGGTTGAGTCGTAGGGTTATTGGTTGCCATGTATTTCCTCCTGCAAAACTCAGCTTCTACTGGGATAACGCGAAGAAACCACGGCAAAAGGTCCAGGAATAGTACTTCTCTTTAGCGGAAGACAAGGCAAACGGGGAGGCTGACCGAGTATTGATTGCCGGTTGGGGTCAGAAGTCCTGATCGTCCATTGCGAGCAAAGACGACGATATTCGAGGAGTCCTGGTTGGCCACCAGCAGCCACTGATTGCCGGGATCAAGGGCAAAATGTCGCGGGCTCTTGCCTCCACAGTCCACATGCTGGACCACTTTGAGTGTTCCCGCCCGATCGTCGATGGAGAAAACCGCGATGCTGTTATCCCCACGATTGGAGGCATAGACAAACCGGCCAGCGGAATCGACCGCGACCGTCGCCGCCGTATTCGACCCCTGGAACCCTGGGGGGAGGGTCGAGATGTTCTGGATTCTGCTCAGAGTCCCGCTCTCCCCATCCCATGCCAAGACGTCGAGTGTGCTGGCAATCTCGTTGAGGGAGTAGGCCCACCGTCCGCTGGGATGAAAGGCGAAACTTCGTGGGCCGGAACCGGGCAACGCCTGGTATGAGAGAGGGTCGTTGGGAGTGAGCCGCGCCGTGAGCGCGTCCAGGTGATAAACGGAGACCCGATCCAGCCCCAGGTCATTGACCAGGACGTAGCGATTGTCATGCGACACGGTGGTGCAATGGGTGTGTGGATGGGTCTGGCGTTTCGGATCTGCACCGTGGCCGGTGTACTGAAAGCTGGAGACTGCTTTGCTGAGTCCTCCACCTTTCAGCACATGGAAGGATGCGGCGCTGCCGCCGCCATAGTTGGCCACGAAGACTGCTTTTCCCGTGTAATCGACCGCAACATTGCATGGGCCGCCACCCATGGAGGAAACAGTGTTGATAGACCGCAACTTACTCCCAGCGATCGCAAACGAAGAAACGGAACCGCTCTTTTCTCCTCCGTAGTCATCCACCTCGTTGACAGCGTAGAGATGGCGCCGATCCGGCGAGAGCGCCAGGAAGCTGGGATTAACAGTAGCCGCCGCCAGCCCGAGGGGCGCCATGGAGCCCGAGTCAGCATCCCAGCCAAAAGCATAGATGCCCCGGCTGCTGCCCTTGTCGGTATAGGTGCCGGCAAAGATCAGTCCGGGGGGTACGGCGGCCCACCCATGGGCGCGTGCGGAAAGCGTTAGGGCCGAGAGTTTCGCCAGGAAAGAGCGGCGGCTTGTGTTTTCCATCCCCGCCATACTACTGTAAGTCGACCCTCCGGAAGAGACTCCATCGTTATCGTTCAAGTCTGCTGCCGAGCCCAGGTTCCCAATAGACTGTTCTTATTATGTGATGGTTACAGCCGATTCTTAATCTTTAGCTGCTACTGTGGTGGTGCGCGTTTAGCCGGGGAGGAAGCATTGCGAGTTGGACTCTTCACACGGGAATACCCGCCCCACGTCTACGGCGGGGCCGGCGTTCACGTGGAGTATCTGAGCCGCGAGCTGGCGCGCAAGGTTTCTGTGGAAGTGCACTGCTGGGGCAAACAAAACTCCGATCAAGGCAACCTTCACGTGCGCGGCCAGGAGCCTTGGAACGAAATCACTGAGGGCACTCAGGGAAAATTCAAGGGCGCCCTGGAAGCGTTATCCCTGAACCTGACGCAGATTAAAGCGCTGGCCGGAATCGACATTGCGCATACGCACACCTGGTATGTATCCATGGCAGGCTTTCTGGCCAAGAAGTTGTACGACATTCCGTTTGTCCTGACCACTCATAGCCTGGAACCGTTGCGCGCTTGGAAGGCGGAGCAGTTGGGTAGCGGCTACGCCATGAGTTCGTGGATGGAGAGAACTGCGATCCTTGACGCGGACGCGGTGATTGCCGTCTCCAACGGCACCAAAGAAGATATCCTTCGCGCCTACCCGGTCGCTCCCGAGCGTATCCACGTGATCTACAACGGAATCGACCTGGAACAATACCAGTGGACTCCGGACACCTCTGCATTGACGGCCCACGGCGTCGACCTGTCCATTCCCTACGTGCTTTTTGTGGGTCGCATCACCCGCCAGAAAGGCGTGACCCACCTGGTGGATGCGATTCGCTATCTGCCCGCGGGGACCCAGGTGGTTCTGTGCGCTGGCGCTCCCGATACCCCGGAGATTGCCGCGGAGTTGCAGCGCAAGGTGGCGGAGTCGCGCACCTTCAACCCAAGATTGCTCTGGATCGAGAAGATGCTCAGCAAGCCGGAAACGATCCAGTTCTACAGCCACGCGACGGTGTTTTGCTGCCCTTCGGTCTACGAGCCGTTCGGCATCATCAACCTGGAAGCCATGGCCTGCCGGATAGCCGTCGTGGCCAGCGCTGTGGGCGGTATTAAAGAAGTTGTGGTGGACAATCAAACCGGCTTCCTGGTTCCCTTCGATCAGGATCCCGTCACTGGTTTTCCGCTGGATTCTGACCGCTTCGCCCGCGACCTGGCTGCGAAACTGAGCGAGCTGCTCGCCGACCCGGCGAAGTGTAAGCGTTTTGGAGAAGCAGGTAGGAAGCGTGCGGAAGAGAAGTTCAGTTGGACCAGCATTGGCGACCAAACCATTGCTCTCTATCAAGCCTTGATAGAAGCCAAAAAACGCTGAAAGTAGGGTGTGTGCTTTGTTGAGCTGCGTTGCCAGTCCTGGATTGCTGGACTTGGAGGACGAGTGAGGATGCCCAGGACTGCGTCCTGGGATATTCTCAGTCTCCCCTTCGACAAGCTCAGGGCAGGCTCTTCGGGACTGATCGCGATCTGCCCTGATAGCTGTTTTGCTTTCAGCAAGCGCTGTCCAAATCGGCCGATCGAAAAAAGCTAATTTGGACAAGCCTGACTCTCAGCCGTCCCTTCGGGACTCGGGACAAAGTTTTGTTGGAACTCCCGCTTCCCTACCGCGGTTACTCGGGACGAGGCGGATTTTCCTCCCTTGGCTTCGGTTCCGGCTGTGGCCTCGCTTCCGGCTGCGGCCTCATCTCTTGCTGCGGTCTCGCTTCTGGTTGGGGCCTTACCTCCGGTTGGGGCCTTGGTTCCGGAGCTGGCCTTACCTGCGGCTCTGGACGTGCCTGCGGCGCGGGACGCTCCGGCTGGGGGGCCGGACGTACCTGCGGAGCTGGGCGTTCCTCTGGGGCTGGTCTTGGTGGCTGAACCGGCCGCTCTTGGGGCGCCGGTCGCATTTGCTGAGCTGGCTCGGCTCGCTGGACCGGCCGTTCCGCCTGAACGGGCTGGTTGGCCGGCCTGGGTTGTGGGCGCTGCTGCACCACGGGAGCCGGGACCGGCTGACGCCGTTCCACAGCAAGCGGCTTGGCAATTACAACCGTCTGCGGCTGGCCGCGGTTTACGGCAACGAACTGGGCGCGGTTTGTACTTGCTGCAAGCTTGTGTTGTTGCTGAACAGCCAACGGGGGCAGTCGCGGCTGCCGCAGAGCGGCCAATTCCGCAGGGCTCGGTGGAAGATTCACGCCCCCACGACCGCCGCTATAGCTCACGCGGTTGTAGGTAGTGATATTGGTGACGTTGCGGATGTAGGTGTTGTGGATGATGGTGGTGTTCACATTCGTGACTTGGCGGTTGTAGTTGAACTGGTTGTTATTCCAGTACCCGCCGTAATAGCCGCGGCCGACATAGCCGTTTCCGTAATTCACACCACCGTAGTAGCCAATGTAGCGGCCCCAATAACCCTGATGCCACCCGTAACGGCCTGAATTATAGCCCCAGTATCCCGGAGTCCATAGCGCTCCCACATAGGGAGCAGAGGCCCATACTCCCGGCACCCAATAGTAGCCGGCCGGAGCATAAGACCAGTAGCCGGGCGTCCACATGTAGTTTGGGTCGGGGCATGGCGGCTGTTGATATTCCGGCAACGGCGGGGGAGGCTCGGGCGCGTATTCTGCGACCGCATCCTGGTATCCCTGATCGTAACCTTGGCCGTAGCCCTGATCGCTATCGCTCTGGCTCTGATATTGCGGCTCTTGTGGCTGCTGATACTGCGGTTGTTGCTCTTGCTGCGCAGGCTGTTGCGCGCTTTGCGCGGGATAAGCTGGAGCCGCGCTTGCCTGTTGAGCAGGAGCTGAGTAGGCCGGAGCACTTGCCGGAGCCTGGCTCTGATCAACAGGAGCTGCTCCGTTATCACTGACCGGCGCAAGGTTTCCATTTGCCGCAGCATCCACTTGATCGGGGTCGTTCTTGTGGCAGCCCGCGGTCAAGAGAGCCAACGTCAATGCCGGTAAAAGAAAAAGCTTTCCTGGATTCTTCATTCGTTCCTCTGCTCGCTCCGAGCCGGCGGCCGCAACACGCCTCTACCGATGGTAACCCTCGATTACCAGCTAAGTTCTCAGCTGAGATGGTCCGGAACCACAGAGGGTAGCCCGAGCGCGCAGAAGATTCTGTCTATATGTCTGATTCGATGGTCCTTCCGTTAAGGAGGGCGCACTGCCGCTCTTTTCCGTCTAGGGCAGTTTTTCCAGGATGACCGAAGTACTATCGTAATCACCTCTGAGCTTAAGGTCGATGCCATGGTGCATCAGGTAAGCGCCGCTTAGGTTCTCCGTCTCCGTCAACTGCGCGGGATCGATCGCCTGAACCTTATACATGGCGCCCTCATCCAGGCCGCGCAGAAAGACCGTTGGAAAGGGCGTTCCGAATTGCTGTGAATGCAGGAAGGCAAAGAGCACCGCGGTACCCTGCGAAACGTACTCGGTGGCGGAAACTTCGCTGCCCTCGGGCGCGATCAAGCGGTAGAGCGATCCCCGTTGCACCGTGGCCCGCACCTGCTTGTAGTAGCCAACGTACTTCGCCGCCGCTTCCATCTCCTCGGGCGTCCACTTGTTCAGATTTCCGCCCACGCCCAGTGAGCCGGTCATGGCTACCAGGAAGCGAAACTTCAGCGGTACAACCCGCCCATCGATGCCACTGGGAACATCGGTGACCCAGGCCATCATGATGCCGGGGGTATAAGCCTGCGTGAATCCATCCTGCAGCGTAAGCCGGTCCAGGCCGTCGGTATTATCTGAGGTCCATACTTCTTCGACGCGGCGCAAAATGCCAAGATCCACCCGGCCTCCCCCGCCGGAGCAGGATTCGATTTCCAGCTTGGGATGCTTGGCCCGCAGCCGATCGAGGATCTCGTACAGATTGTGAACATAGGCCACATAGATCTTCTTTTGATCCTCTGGGGGAACCGCGTCCCACCCGGCTTCTGACCAGTTGCGGTTGTAATCCCATTTGAGAAAGGCGATGTCGTTGTTGCTGACCAGCTGATCGAGCCAGTTTAGGACGTATTCCTTCACGTCGTCACGGGCCAGGTTCAGGAGCAGTTGGTTGCGCGCCTCGGTGCGGGGACGCCCGGGGAAATTCATCGCCCATTCGGGATGCTTGCGATACAGGTCGCTGTTCGGGTTCACCATCTCCGGTTCCACCCAGATGCCGAAATCCATGCCCAATGCATGTACGCGATCGATCACCGGCTTCAGTCCGTGGGGGAACTTCTGCTGGTTCACATACCAGTCACCCAGGCCTGCGTGATCATCCTTGCGTTGGCCAAACCATCCATCATCGATAACAAAGCGCTCCGTGCCCAGTTTGGCGGCCTTTTCCGCCAAAGCAATCTGTCCCGCCTCGCTGACATCGAATTCCGTGGCTTCCCAGGAGTTATAGAGAACCGGCCGCAAAGCCGCTTTCTCCCCCCCAGGCAAAATGGATTGGCGCTCAAAGCGATGCAGAATGCGCGAAGCTTCACCGAAGCCTCCATTGGTAAATCCGCCGTAGAACGGCGGAGTTTCCAGTTGCTCGCCCGGCTTAAGGCGATAGCCAAAATCGAAGGGATTGAAGCCGCCAGTCACGCGCACCTGCTGCATCGCGGTCTGCTCCACGGTGATGCGCCAGCTGCCGCTCCAACCTAGGGCGCCAAACCACACTGGACCACTCTCCTCCGTGGTCTGCTGCGGGCGGTCGATGGCAAACCATGGGTTGGACTGATGTGAGGTGCTGCCGCGGCGGCTTTCGATCACGTGCGCCCCGGTTTGCAGAGGCTCGGAGTGCAGTTGCCACTCCGCACCCCAGTGGCCGGTGAGATAGTGCCACCCGTAGCCCTCACCTCGGGGCAGGGTCCAGGCGGCCGACTGCGCGCTCTCCAGCGTGATCGCCTGGTCGGTTTTATTTTCAATGCGTGACCACCGCTCGAGAATGCCCGTCTCAGGATAGACCCGGTAATAGAGGTGGACCTCGAGCGCGGTAGCAATATCCTTGAGCACGATCTCCAGCGTGTTCCCCTCGAGGTGCTGCTCGACAAAATGCAGAACTACGTCCCGATTCCCGTTGGCGTAGGTCGCCTTCAAGGCAGGTTCGTTGTAGAACTCAGCGCCCCACCCCGGGTACTCCTGCGGAGTGGTGGTGGTCGAAAGGTCAAACGAGGCCACCTCTCCCCCGACTTGCGGGGAAGCGAAATCCGCATCGCGCTTCACCTGCTGCCCCCAATAGATCGACTGCAGCTCGCCGCGCTCGTTCACGCCAAAGGCGTAAGTGGTTTCGCCGGCCTGCAGCACCCAAACCTTGCGCTCCGGGAAATACTGAATGTCTGCCTTGGCCGAGAGCCACGGGCTTAGCAACAGGAAAAGGGCCAGAAACCAACGCGTTCTCATTTCGCTTTCAACTCCAGAACCTGAATGGTGAAGCCGGGAATAGTATGCGCAAACTGCGCCGCTGCGTCGTGCAACTCACTCTCGACCGGCACAATCGCAGAGGGCTGGGTAATGCTGTTGGTAGCCGCAGTGGTTTTGGCTGAGAGGGAGATGAGCTTTCCGCTGCCTGCCGGCTTGCCGCCGTTGAACTGGAGGCGCAAAGGAAGCGGCGTGGAGCTGGCGTTTACCAGCTTCAGGTACACCGTTCCGTCGGTCGATCTACGAGTGACGGAATAGAACAACTTAGGAGCCGATCCTTCAAGTGTCGCATTCAAGATCTGATCGCCTAAATGGTTGCTGAACATGACCTGGGCGTAGTAGCTGGGCGAGCCGTAACTGTTCATCGCGTCGTAGCCAATCAAATCAGACTCCCACTGCATGCCTCCCGGATTCACATTCACCAGCAGCGGAGCGTAGCTGGCCATGATGACGATGTCGCTATTGCGTTCCATGCCGGTCATCCAGGCCGCATCACCCAGCGCGGAGCCGAAGTTGGGTGTGGGCAGTCCCTCGCGGGTGGCCCACTCCCCCACAAAGATCTTGGGCCCGTTGCGATCGGTCTGATCGTAGTGGTGTACGTCGTCGTAGAACTCCTGGGCGCGCCGATAAAAGTGATCGTCGATCACATCCGGCTTCATCGTGGTGGTGGGAGTGGTGGCGATCAGTTGCAGATCGGGATATTTAGCCTTGATGGCCTTGTAGTACTGGGCATAGCGGTCACCATAGGTTCCGGATTTGTCGAACCAATCCTCGTTGCCAATCTCGACGTAGCTCAGCTTGAAGGGCGCGGGGTGCCCATCCTTTACCCGCTCCGCGCCCCATTTTGTGCTGGCATCGCCGGTCACGTACTCGATCTCGTCCAGAGCATCCTGGACGTACGGCTCCAAATCCGGTCCAGGTTTTACGAACTCCTGCTGCATGGAATAGCCGGCATACACGGCCAGCAAGGGCTGCATTTTAAGGTCCTCACACCATTCCAGGAACTCGAGCAGGCCCATGCCGTCGCTGGAGCGGTAGCGCCACGGGCTGGGATGAGTCGGCCGATCCACCAACGGACCGATCGTCTTCTTCCATTCATAGCGCTCGTTGATGTGGTCGCCCTCGAGATAATTACCCCCCGGGAAGCGCAGAAACGCCGGCTTCATCGCCGCCAGCTTATCCATCAGATCGATGCGATTTCCATTGTTACGGTCATGGTAGGTGGGAGGAAACAGCGATACCAGGCTGAACCAGACCGTTCCTGGTTTGGCAACCGACAGAACCAGGTGATACTGCGAAGATTTTGCCGCAGCACCGGACTGAAGGGTGAATTCGTGCTGCTGCCACGACGAGGTAAGTGCTGGGACAGTGGTGCTGATTGCCTTGCCGGTTTCATCTTCGACCAGGCTGATGGTCACCGGTCCAATCGCGGGATCGCTAGCCTTGGCGTAGAACCCACCACGGTAGGTGGTTTGCGGCCTTACCGGAAAGCCCCAGTACCCCAGGTTGCTGATGCCGGCCTGGTCGTGGTCACTGGCGCTCTTGACCGTGAGTTGCAGGCTCAGCGGCAGGGCTGCGCTGGGACCCGTGGTGCGATCGATGGTCATCGATGCATCCGCATTCCCCCACTCGTAGAGAAACCAGCTGGGGGGTACCTTGCCCCGATCCTGAAAAGTCCGGTTCCTCACCAGCTCGGCATAGAGACCACCATCGTAGGAATAGTTGATCTCTTCTGTCATCAAGCCGTATAGCTGAGGACTCACTTTGGCTTTGACCTGCGCCAGGTCGATGGTCAACGTCGGAGCCTCCTGCGCCATGGCACCCGAGGTCGAGAACAGCAAAGTGGCTGCGAGCAAAAAACACGAACCGTGCACGGTGAATCTCCTGATACGAAAGCCCGGTGATAGTTATACCCCATCGCCACGGGGCGGAGTTTGGGGCTATAAAGGATGGCGCCAGTTTTCCTAAGGAGGCCAACACGGATGAAGCCCTGGTCCGCAATGCAAATAATTGTTTGCTCATTTCTCGCTCTGGCAGTGCCCAGTGTGCGGCTTGGGGGGCAAAGTCAGGATGCTGGGGCCACGAAGGCGAAGCTCTACAACACCACCAAGCAGAAGCTTCTCGATGGCAAGCAGGTCTTCAGCTTTACGCAATCGAAGATGGATATTGCTGACTATTGCGAACGCGCCAAGCATTACGACTTCACCTGGTTCGAAATGCAGCACAGCACGCTGGAATTCGCGGACATCGAGAAAATGATTGCCGCGTGCCCGCATGTAAAGGCAACCCCGATGATTCGCCTGCCGGACGCGCAGGAGTGGCACATCCAGCACGCAACCGACATCGGAGCCCTTGGAGTTGTGATTCCCACCGTCGACGATGTGGATCGAGCGCGGGAAGCAGCCAAATGGGCCCGCTATCCCCCGGTCGCGCGGCGGAGTTCGGGCCAGGGCCAGGCAGCCAGCATCTGGGGTATCAACGGCATTGACTACCACCACACCATCAACGACAACATGCTCGTCGTGATCATGATCGAGACGCCTACCGGCGTCGCCAACGCATATGACATTGCATCGGTTCCGGGTGTGGATGTCGTCATTATCGGAAACAACGACCTGAGCTGGTTCTCTGGATTTGCGCAAACAGACGAACGCTATCACCAGTTGGTGGACAAAGTTCGCGCGGATACTCTGCGCGCGGGAAAACTCTTCGGGCAGGCCAACGCAATGTACGCGACCGGCCCCTACAGCAAGGATTCTGTCTTCTTTCAGAATGGTCCATCCAATGACGGCTGGCAGCCTCCGAAGAGCGGGGCTCCGGTAAATGCTCCGCCTCCGGGGGAGAGATAGCCGGAGAAGGAAACAGCGGCTTGTGAAGGCACGGCTTTTTGTCTGCAGGAAAGGAACAGATCAGGGGCTAAAGCCCTCATCGCTGGCGTTCGATACGGCCCGGCTAAAGCCGTGCCCTGATACAGAACATGAGTTTTTCCGCAGCGTGTAACGTCGTACCCTGATGCAAAACGGCGTTTTCCGGGGTCTGTCTTTAACTTTCCCTCGAGTTTCTATATTTTTCCCAGCCTAAGGCGCTCCCAATTCATCGGGGTCGGACGGTCTGGCTGAATGGAGTGGAAGATCTGGCTGAACCGACATTGGCTTTGTATCAGGGCACGGCTTTAGCCGGGCCGAACCCAACACCACCGATGAGGGCTTTAGCCCCTGAGGTACTGCTTTTCACCGGAACTCCCGGTCTACCTGTGCCAGACCAAGCTTCAGCTTCGCTTAACCTTGCATAGGGGATACTGCGCCCATGCGGGTTCTGCTGGTCGAAGACGAGGTGCGGCTGGCGGAGAACGTCGCCTCCGCCCTGCGCGAAGGGCCCAGCTTCGCCGTCGATTGCGCCGAAGATGGACTCACCGGGCTGGACCTTGCCGAGAATCGTTGCTATGACCTGATCATCCTGGATTTGATGCTGCCAGGATTAGATGGCCTGGGGCTCTTGAGGAAAGTGCGCGCTCGCGGAGATGGAACGCCGGTCCTCATCCTGACCGCCCGGGGCGAGTCCAGTTCCATCATCTCCCTGCTCAACGCCGGTGCGGACGATTATCTAAGCAAACCATTCGATCTGGGGGAATTGATCGCCCGAGCCAAAGCGCTCATCCGCCGCGGCAAGGGGGTCGCCGATCCCCTGCTCCGCCTCTCCGATCTGGAAGTCAACACCGTCGAGCAGACGGTCCGGCGCTCTGGCAAGCTCGTGGATGTGTCGCCGACGGAGTACCGCATTCTCGAGTATCTGATCCACCGGCCGCGCGTGATCGTGTCCAAGCGCGAACTGCTGGAGCATCTCTACGACTACAACTGGGAACACCACTCCAACGTGATCGAAGCGCACATCTCGAACCTGCGCCGCAAGCTCGAGGCGGCCACCCAGCAGCCGAGCATCGAAACCCTGCGCGGCCGAGGGTACCGCCTGTTGATGGGCTTTGAGGAGAGTCGATGAAGCCCTACTCCATCACCCATCGACTGATCACTACCATTCTCTTGCTAGAACTGCTCGCGGCTCTCTCGATATCAACCGCGGCGATGATCTATGAGCGGCACCAGCGCTTTCACTCCTTTGACATCATGCTGCGTGGCCGGGCCGATTCGTTGCTGGGCGCAGTGCAGGATGCGGAAGATACCCAAGACAACGTGATGCTCGATGGAACAGAAGTGAATCTTCCGGCTGAGGACATCTACCAGGTGCAGGACGCCAGCGGTCGTGTCCTGGGCCACTCCCCCAATTGGACTGGGCCGGATGAAGGCTTGCTAACGGCGAAGGCTGACAAGTTCCTCAGAGTCCATGTCAACGGTATCCGTTATCGCGCGCTCCGAATCGAGGGCCTCAGAATCGTCGATCCTGGCGATAAAGGCGGAGGCATCCCGCGGCGCGTAACCATCTTTTATGGCTCGCCCACCGATGGCGTCTGGAGAGATATCTGGAGGGCGGTCGGGTTTTACGCGGTCACCAGCTTGTCTTTGCTGGCGGTTTCAGGATGCTTGATTTTCTGGCTTCTGAATCGCGGTCTGGCTCCTCTGCGCGAGCTGGCAACGGAAGCAGCCGGCGTATCCGTCGATTCGTGGAACTTCCTTCCTCCGCAACGTGCCCGCAGGATCAAGGAGCTTGCGCCCCTTACCCTCGCGCTCGAGACCGTGCTTACCCGTCTGGAGGGCTCATTCATGCAGCAACGCCAGTTTGTCGGTGATGCCGCGCATGAACTCAAAACTGCGGTCGCGGTTCTGAAGTCGTCGCTGCAACTGCTCACGCTGAAGCAGCGGACAGCGCTCGAGTATGAACATGGGATCGAGCGCTGCCAAATGGATTGCGATCGCATGGAAGAGGCGGTGGGCAAGATGCTCACCCTGGCGCGGCTCGAGACCAAGACCGAATTGTCTTCGACCGGCTTCGCCGCCGACCTGGTACAGACTGTGCGCCAGGTGGCGGAGCAATTCGAATCCATGGCGGAGCTGAAGCGGCTCCGCATCCTGGTGCCGGCGGAAGGCGCGGTGATGATTAACATTGAGCCCGAGCAGTTGCAGCTCTTGTGCTCCAACCTGCTTTTGAATGCCTTGCAGCACAGTCCTGCCGGATCGGCAATACGCGCCCTCGTGCGGCCGGATGGAGAACTGGTCATCGAGGATGATGGCGACGGCATCGCAGCCCAGGACCTGCCCCATGTCTTCGATCGTTTTTTCCGCGGAGATCCCTCCCGCAGCCGCAATACGGGAGGAACCGGTCTGGGGCTCTCGATTTGCAAAGCCATTGTCTCCCGATGCCACGGAACGATTGAGATCACCAGTGACTTAGGGATTGGAACCAGGGTGAGGGTGCACTTACCGGTTTCTGGCGTGCCTTCAGCTTCCGTTAAGGTAGCTGTGCGAAATTGAAATCGAGCTTGATAGGAGATCCCATGAGATTCACTTGCTTTCGCTTGCACACAGTCGCCCTTTCCGCCTCGATTTTGCTGGCGCCTTCCGCTACGCGAGCGCAGACACCGTACAGTGTCTTGACCAAATGGACCATTGGCGGCGAGGGCGGCTGGGACTACCTCACCTCGGACCCTAAGGCGCACCGGCTCTATGTGACGCACGGACCGCGCGTCGAAGTGCTGGACACCGATTCGGGAAAAGTGGTGGGCAGCATCACTGGACTCAAAGGCACCCACGGTGTGGCCCTCGACGATAGCGGCAAGTATGGCTATGTCAGCGATGGCGGAGCCAATGTGGTCGTGGTCTTCGACCGCACCACGTTTGCCACCGTTGCCTCAATTCCCGCGGGCACCAACCCGGATGGCATTGTGTTTGAACCGGTCACCAAAACGGTCTGGGCCTTTAATGGCCGAAGCAGCAATGCTACCGTGATCGATACCGCGGAACGCAAAGTGGTCGCGACCATTCCACTCGACGGCAAGCCTGAGTTCCCGGTCGCAGACGGCACCGGCACGGTCTTCGACAACATCGAGAGCAAGAATGAGATCGTCCGCTTCGACGCGGCGGCCAGGAAGATTACTGCGACCTGGCCCCTGAGCAACTGTGACTCACCCTCTGGACTGGCCATCGACCGGGCGGGCCGCCGGCTCTTCGCCGTATGTGACGGCGGCAAGATGGCGGTGGTCGATGCGAACTCGGGGAAGACCCTGGCCAATCCGGCTATCGGCGATGGTCCGGATGCGGCTCGTTATGATTCCAAGCGCAAGCTCGCCTTCTCTTCCAACGGCGGAGGAACGCTGACCATCATTGATGCCGGCAAAGACAGCTACCCGGTCCTGCAGAACCTGGCTACCCAGCGCGGGGCGAGGACCATGACCCTCGACCAGGACACGGGCCGCCTCTACCTGGCTACAGCAGAATTTGGGGAACGGCCAGCCCCCACGGCGGACAATCCTCGGCCTCGGCCGGCGATTGTTCCCGGCAGCTTCACCATCCTGGTGGTCGGGCAAAAGTGAGTCTGTCGCTGGTGCTTTTGCGTCTTCCAGTTGCCATGCTAAGAATTTCTTTTGTTGCCCTCGCATTGTCGGTGCCAAATGCCGCATTTGCACAACAGGCGGTCGCTACGCCAGCGGCCTCGATCACACTCGAGCAGGCCATCGTGCTGGCGCGTGCCAACGAGCCCAGCTTTGCCGCGGCGGCAGCCAACAAGCGAGTGACCGCGCTCGATCACTCCATCGCCCAGGCGGCGCTGTTGCCCAATGTCAGCTACCACAACCAGGTGCTGTACACGCAGCCCAACGGCGCCGTCAATGGAGGCGGCCCGGTCGGAAGCCAGGCCGCTCCACGCTTCATCGCCAACAATGCCGTGCGCGAATATGCCAGCCAGGGCGTCATCACGGAAACGTTCGGACTGCAACAATTGACCGCGGTCTCGCGCGCTTCCGCCGCGGATGCGGTCGCCGCGGCAGAGTTGGAGATTGCCCGCCGCGGTCTGGTTGCCACCGTGACCGGCCTCTTCTACCAGGCCTTAGCCGCCGACCGCAAGCTGGAGGTCGGCCGCCGCGCCGCCGGCGAAGCGGCCAACTTCACCCAACTCACGCAACAGCGGGAAAGCGCGCGGGAAGCGGCCCACGCCGATGTTGTGAAGGCGCAGCTGCTGCAACAGCAGCGCGATCGCGACCTTGCCGACGCTCTGCTCGAGCAACAGAAAGCGCACCTGGATCTGGGTGTGCTCCTCTTTGCCGATCCTCGGACCGCTTATACGCTTGCGCCAGGCGCGGTTGTGCCGCTGCCTGACCGGGCTGATGTGGATGCAGCCGCGATGAAGCTGAGTCCAGAACTACATCAGGCGCTGGCTTCGTTGCGGGTCAGTTCTCTCGACGTGACCGCTGCACGGGCCGCCTATCTTCCCGATCTTGCTCTCAACTTCACTTACGGTATCGATGCAGTGCAGTTCGCCGTCAATGGGCGCGAAGGGGTGAAGAATCTTGGTTATTCCGCCGGCGCCACGCTCGATATTCCTGTTTGGGACTGGCTCTTTACGCAACACCGCGTCCGCCAGAGCGAGATCATGCGGGACGCGGCACATACTGCACTGACTGCTACCCAGCGCCGCCTCATCGCCCAGTTGGACGAGTCTTACGCCGAGGCGGGCACTTCGCGCAATCAGCTGCAGTCCCTCGATCAGAGCGTGCAAACCGCAACCGAGAGTTTGCGCCTGACGCGCTTCCGCTATACCGCGGGAGAGGCGACAGTGCTGGAGGTGGTGGACGCGGAAAACTCTTTAACCGCGGCCGAGATCGCGCGCGAGGATGGAACCATCCGATACCAACTGGCTCTCACGAATCTGCAGCTGCTGACAGGAGCGATCTGAGCCATGACCTTCTTCGCCCGTCGCATATTTGCTCCGAAGCCCCCGACAAAGTCAGATCCCTGGACGGGTGCCCCACGTTCGCCCAACCTGCCCCGGCGTGCCGTGGGGCGTACGTGGGCCGAAAATGACGGGGCGAAGCCCCACGATCGCTTTCCCTGTCTCTGTAATGAGAGGCAAGCCCAGATGAGCGATCGGCCTAAAGCAGTCGAAACCAATCATCTTCGGCCCAGGTACGCTTTGGCGAACCTGGGGCACCCGTCCAGTTCCATTGAGTTCCTTGCTGCCCTGTTTCTGTCTCTTGCATCTCTGATCCCCATTGCCTGTGGCAAGTCTGCGGAGACCGCTCCAACCGAGGTCTACGTTCAAGCCGCTCATCCGGAGCGGGGCTCCATCTCCGAGCAGATCACAGCCGACGCCACGCTTGCGCCGCTAGCCCAGGCAGCCATATCGCCCAAGGTCACCGCGCCGGTGAAGAAGTTCTACGTTCAGCGCGGTTCTCACGTCAAAGCCGGCCAGCTCCTGGCGACGCTCGAAAACGGCGACCTCGAAGCCGCCGCGCTCGACAACAAAGGCGCCTACACCGCGGCCCAGGGAAGCTACGACATCGCCACCGGGGCTACAGTTCCTGAAGACGCAGCCAAGGCTGAACTGGACCTGGGCCAGGCGCGCGCCAACCTGGACCTTGCCCAAAGCATCGTCAACAGCCGCACTCAGCTCTTTGCCCAAGGAGCGATTCCCGGCCGCGATTTGGACACCGCCCAAGCGGCCCTGGTTCAGGCGAAAGCCGCGTACGAGATCGCCAAGCAGCATCTCCAGGCAGTGCAAAAGATCAGCCGCAAGGCCGCCCTGGAAAGCGCGCAAGGCCAACTCACCTCAGCCAAAGGCAAGTACCTGGGCGCGGAAGCCCAGCTGAGTTACACCGAGATTCACAGTCCCATCTCCGGTGTGGTCACCGACCGGCCGCTCTTCGCCGGCGAGACGGCGGCCGCCGGTACCCCGGTGATCACAGTGATGGATACTTCGGCGCTGTTGGCCAAGCTCCACCTCGCGCAAACCCAAGCCCAGCAGCTTTCAATCGGTGCATCGGCCACCATCGTTGTTCCCGGCGTCGCCGATCCCGTGCCGGCGAAGGTCTCGCTCATCAGCCCGGCACTCGACCCGGGAAGTACGACGGTAGAGGTGTGGTTGCGGATTGAGAATCCTCATGGGACTTTAAAGGCCGGCACTCCCGTTCACGCCACCATCACTGGCCGCACGGCATCCAATGCGCTCCTCATGCCGTCAGAGGCAGTACAGACCGCGCCCGACGGGGTTTCAAAATCCGTCATGATCATTACCGCCGAAGGCAAGGCCGCCAAGCGTCCCGTGACTCTCGGCATCCAAACCGCGACATCCGTCCAGGTACTCAACGGCCTCAGCCCGGCGGAAACGGTCATCACCACCGGCGCTTACGGACTCGACGAAGGAACCAAAGTAAAGATCGGCACTGCGCCAGCGGAAGACAACGATTCCGCGAAAAAGGCCGGCGGAGACAAGGACTGATGCCCGACTCGCCCGCAAAGGCGACTGACGAGAGATCCTTCTGGCTCGCAGGCGCCGCTAAGACCATCTTCTTCTTCCTTTTCCTATTGACGCTGGCGGGGATATACGCCGCGTTCCAGGTGCCTATCTCCGTTTTCCCAGAGACCAGCTTCCCCCGCGTAGTGATCGGCGTCGACAACGGCGTAATGCCGGTAGAGCAGATGCAGGTTACCATCACCAAGCGGATTGAGGATGCCGTCAACAGCGTTCCCGGCCTGGTCACGGTGCGCAGCACCACCAGCCGCGGCTCGGCGGAGATAAGCCTGTTCTTCAATTGGGATGTGGACATGTTCCACACTCTGCAGTTAACGGATGCAGCGCTCTCCAAAGTAGCCCAGTCACTGCCCGCAACCGCCCGCATCACCACCAACCGCCTCACCTTCGCCACCTTTCCCGTCCTGGGCTATGCCCTCACCGCGGACGAT
>Ga0302325_10006347_pt1 | contig 26596 bp, 24 predicted proteins | sample Palsa_T0_2_FD_201948 | JGI IMG/M metagenome (GOLD analysis project Ga0302325, IMG submission 201948) | Peat permafrost microbial communities from Stordalen Mire near Abisko, Sweden - Palsa_T0_2 | ecosystem: Environmental > Terrestrial > Soil > Palsa > Peat permafrost | place: Sweden: Abisko... | reverse complement strand
GATATTAGTTGCCGGACAGCAGTCGTTCGCCACTGACCACAAAGGGTCAAGTCCTGTCCTGGGCGCTTTACTGATAGCTCTAGGCACCCACGGCCAATTTGCCTAATCTTTGAATGTTCGATTCTTCCGCTCAACCGGCCACGAAGGAAAATGGGGACGCAACAACGGTCAGTTCGATTCCCTCCGGGCGCGACTGGACATCGACGGGCTGCATCCGGATCGAATGTCTATACTACTTCTTGTGCAACGCTTGATCATTAGAGGTTGTGAACGATCGGGCGGCGGTTGGTGCCACGTACAGCACATCGTGCTGTGTCTGTCACTCGCATGGATATCCGTGCCACCCACTGCCTTTGCAGAAGACTCCCCTGGAATCAAGGGACTTCAACCGGATGTCACCTTCAGTGAATCCTCGCCGCTTGCGAGCAACGCGGAGTTGGCGCAACGTCTTCTGACGCCGCTGTATGCGATGCGGGTGCGTCAACAATTGGCGCAGTCTGGACAGAAGCTGCGCGAGCAGTCGATCGACCTCGCACACGAGCATTTTGTCGTCTATGCGCCCGCCGTTGTGCCGCCACACGGATATGCCTTAATGGTGTTCGTGTCGCCCTGGACAGAGGCCAAGCTGCCCGAAGGTTGGGCTGCGGAGTTGGACCGCTGCGGTGTGATCTTTGTCAGCGCGGCCAATTCCGGAAATGAAGCGAATATCTTCGAGCGCCGCGAACCCCTGGCGCTGCTAGCGGCTGCCAATATCAAGGCGCGCTATCCGATTGATCCCGAGCGCGTATACGTCGCTGGTTTCTCCGGCGGAGCGAGGGTGGCTCTTCGGCTTGTGTTGGGATATCCGGATGTCTTTCACGGCGCGTTGCTGATGAGCGGAACGGATGCGATCGGCGATGCACAGGCGCCGTTGCCCTCGGCGACGTTATTTCAGGAATTTCAGAAATCGCGGCTGGTTTATATGACGGGGGATCAGGATTGGATAAATCTAGACAAGGACGTTGCCAGCCGGCGCTCGCTGCGAGACTGGTGCGTGTTCGATGTGGACACCGAGGTGATGACGCAGACAGGCCATGAAATCGCTGATCCTGCGAGCCTACGGCGGGCGCTGGCAGCGCTGGATACGCATGAGGCGGTCGACACCGTGAAACTCGCGGCCTGCCGCGCGCGAATTGGCGATGCATTGGCTAAGGATCTTCAACGTTTGGAGGCCACCGTGACGAGCGGCAATCTTCGGGACGCGCGGACGCTGCTGAGCAAATTGGATGAGCGTTACGGAGGGTTGGCTGCGCCGCAAAGCTTGGCATTGGCGGAGCGGATCGATACAGCGCGCTGAACGCTTACGGACAACGTGCAAACGGCCGTCGACATGATAACAGCCGTGCAGGCGCGCGCCGCGATAACGGCGAGTTGCTTTATATCCCCGGCCGCGATGCGCCTCTACCCCGATTTGACACGACATTCCCGATGCGCTCAAAGTTCTGGCAGATAATTGTCAAATCCGCGCACGCATATATCGAATCTGCCATATCTATTGACGAAACGGTTCTTACCCCTACGGCGTTGGTTCACACAGAATGCAGGGACAACCGTGATCTGCGTGTCCGCCGATGAATGCTCGAAAATACCGCTGGATCGATCTGACTGCCGTCACGGCGGTGATCATCGCGGCAATTCTGATCTTCGAAGGCAACGTCCAGGGTCAGCCGAAGCTCAGTCTGCTCAATGTCTCCTATGATCCGACGCGCGAGCTGTACCGCGACCTCAATGCGAGTTTTGCCGAGCGTTATGTAAAGCTCTCCGGACAGCCTGCTGAGGTCCGCCAGTCTCATGGCGGCTCCTCGCGCCAGGCGCGATTGGTCGTGAGCGGTGAGTTGCAGGCGGACGTGGTGAGCTTCGGCTTGCCCTCCGACGTGGAGGTACTGCGCAAGCGCGGACTGATCCCGGATGGTTGGGCGGCGAGGCTGCCGAATCAGTCGCGACCGTACTACTCCACTATTGTCTTCGTGGTCCGGCGCGGCAATCCGCACGCGGTCAATGACTGGCCCGACTTGCTCAAGCCGGAGCTCGAAGTGATCACCCCTGACCCGAAGAGCTCGGGCAACGGCAAGCTGGCGGCGCTCGCGGCGTGGGGGGCTGTGGTGACTCGAGGCGGCAGTGATGCCGATGCCACGCGCTATCTGAGGGCATTGTACGAACACACGCCCTTCCTGGTGGTGGCCTCACGTGAAGCCGGTACCGCCTTCGCAGTCGAGAAGATCGGCGACGTGCAGCTGGCCTGGGAAAACGAGGCCCTGCGCGAGGTCGGCGATTCGCACGGCGATCTGCAGATCGTCTATCCGCCGGTGAGCATATTGGCCGAACCCTCGGTGGCGTGGGTCGATGCCAACGTGAGCCGGCACGGCAGCGCGGCCCTGGCCCGCGCCTATCTCGAGTACCTGTTCAGCGATGAGGCGCAGGAGATCATTGCGCGCAATGGTTATCGGCCGTACGACTCCCGGGTGCTGGCACGTCATGCCCAGCAGTTGCCGGCGCTGCAGCTGTTCGCGGTGACCGCCATCGCGCGCGACTGGGATGACGCGCAGATTCGATTCTTTGCCGACAATGCCATCATCGATACGGTTTACCGGCCCAAGCCACGCTGACCGCCGCGCATTGGCATAAGTCAGAAGATTGAGGACAGTCATGACCGATGCGGCCCTGTTACCGACCGATGTGCCCGCAGACACGAGCGCCGCACAGCGCCGTGCCCGGGTGCGCAGCTACCCATGGTCCGCGGTCCGTGCCGATCTGGTTGCAGGCGTAACGGTGGCGGCCATCTCGCTGCCGCAGAGCATGGCCTATGCGCTCATCGCCGGAGTCGATCCGCGATTCGGGCTGTATACGGCGATCATCTTCACCGCGGTCGCGGGCCTGCTCGGTTCGTCGCGACACCTGATCAATGGACCCACGGGCGCGGTCTCGTTGGTGGTTTTCAGCGCACTGGCCTTCATCGATCCGGAAGCGCGCGTGGACGCCTACGAAGCCATGTTTCTGTTGACGGTGATGGTGGGTGCGGTGCAGATCGCGATCGCCGTGTTCAGGCTGGGTGACCTCACGCGTTATATTTCGGAATCCGTGGTCACGGGCTTTATCGCTGGCGCGGCCGCGCTGACTATCGTCGGTCAGGTCGCCAATGCCTTGGGGGTCAAGGCCCAGGGTAATGGTCATCAGCATGTGCTGTACCGCCTGTGGCTGACGCTGTCCCAGGATGCGCCGTTCAATCTCAGGGCAGTCTCGATCAGCGTCGGCTCGATCGTGCTGGCTTTGCTCGCGCGACGAGTCGTGCGCCGCTTCAAGCTGCCGCAGTTGGATATGTTCGTGGCGCTATTGCTGGTGACGCTGGTAGCCTGGTTGGCGGGATGGACGCAGCACGCGGGCGCCACCAGGCCCGTCATTGCCTTGATCGCGGCCGTACCCGCCACCCTGCCGCATCCTCACATCGCGCAGATCCAATGGCGCTGGCTGCTCGATATGTCGAGCAGCGCAACGGCGATCGCCGTGCTTGGGCTGCTCGAGGCACTGTCCATCGCCAAGGCGATTGCGCACAAGTCACGCCAGACGCTCGATTACAATCGCCAGTGTGTGGCCGAAGGCATCGGCAATGTCGTGGGCGGCTTCTTCAGTTGCATGCCCGGCTCCGGCTCATTGTCACGCACCGCACTCAACTACCAGGCCGGCGCACAGAGCCGATTCTCGGGCGTCATCACGGCCGTCGTGGTGGCCATCGTCGTGCTGACACTGGGGCCGCTGACCGCCTATATTCCAACCGCCGCGCTCGCAGGCCTGCTGATCGTCGCGGCGGCCAGACTGATCGACCTGGAGCGAGTGCGTTACATCGTACGCGGCTCGCGGTACGACGCGACACTGCTGATCGCCACCGCGCTGTCAGCGCTGGTCATCGACGTGGAGTTCGCCATCCTGGTTGGCGTGGCTCTGTCGGTACTGTGGTACGTGCCGCGCGCGGGCCGGCTCAAGGCCGCCGAGCTGGTGATCACACCCGAGCGCGTGGTGCGCGAGCGGGTCTTGACCGACCCGCCGAGCCGCGACGTGCTGATCATCGATCTGGAAGGTGAGCTGTTCTTCGGCGCAGTGCCCGACCTGGTACGGCATCTCGCGGCAGCGGCCAGCCGCGCGAAGCAGCTCGACATCGGCTATCTGGTATTGCGCCTCAAGCGTGTGCGCAATCCGGATGTCGTGGCGCTGGAAGAGCTCGAGAAGTTCCTGCGTGACGCCCGGGCCTCGGGACTGACCGTGCTGCTCGCCGGCGTGCGCGCCGAATTGCTGAGCGCTATCCAGCGCGTGGGCATTACCCGTACTTTGAGCGCCGAGCTGATTTTCGCCGAAGAGGATGAAGCCTACTCGGCAACGCTGCAGGCGATCCGCAAGGCCTATGCCCTGCGGGCACAGCATAATTCGGCCGTTGCCGAAACCGATGACGCCGGCGGTGACTACTATTTGGTCTGAGTCGGCTGCGCGCCGGCCTTGGCGGTCGCTTTGAGCTGCTTGACCTGATCGGCCGTCAGGGCGCGCACGGCGGTGATCGGAATTCGTCGCGGCCCGACATCGCGCACCAGCACGTCGTCACCGAGACTGCAGATTCGGCCGTCGTGATTACCGTCGTCGAAGCCGATTCTTTCGTGAAAATCAAGGTCCGGCACCGGTTCGAACAGCTTGATCAGATAGGCGTCCTTGGGCAGCGGCGCGTACACAATCATCGTGGTCTGATCGATGACATCCCAGCCGCGCAGGCTGCTCAACCAGAAGCAGGCCTCGGTACCGGGCAACGGGGCACTGGCGCGTTTTGATTGAGCGCCGGTTGCGGCACAACCTGCCGCGCCCAGGACCGCCAGCATGAGCGCCGCGTAGCGTAGCTGAAGGCTCATGATCGTTGCTCCACGAAGGCCGACTAACTGATTTAACGCATCGCGCCTGGAACGGTTTACGGCCCCTCGACGCGTGCAGAGCACTATAGCGCGAGATCCATGTTGCGAGTCTCCTTGAGCGTGCTCGCGCAAACCAATGACATGAGGCAGGCAGCAGCCATGTACACCGAGATCCAAAGGTTGTTGTGAAACCGGGCATACAGACCCGTAGCGATGACGGGCGCCAGTCCGCCGCCGACGATGGCCCCGGTCTGAAAGGCGAGCGAGACGGCCGAGTAGCGCACTCGCGTGCTGAACAGCTCCGCGAACATTGCCGCCAGCGGGCCATACATCGTGGAAACCAGCCAGGAGCCAACACCGATTGCCACGGTGATCCACAGCAACGAGCGCGTCTCGATCAGCGGAAATAGAATGAAGGCCCAGATCCCCATGAGCGCCGTACCGATCAAGAGGATCCGGCGGCGGCCGTACCGGTCGGAAAGCGAACCGGACAGAACGTCGACCGGCAACCTGGCCACATTCGCGATCAGCACGGCGGTCAGCATGGTGCTTCGAGTCAGCTGCAAGCCCGCTGAACTGGTGCCGTAGGCAACGACGTAGGTGATCAGGATATAGAACGATAAGGTGGCCGGGACGTAGACTCCGGCGGCCACGAGAATCAATCCGGGATAAAGGCGTAATGCCTCGAGCACCGGCGAGTGCGCGGCGCGCCGTGACGGGATCGAGACGGCCTCGGTCGGTTTCGATTGCTGCAGTCGGCGATAGGCCGCCGTGTCCTGCGTGCGCAAGTGGATGTATAGGCCAAGGCCGACGAGCACCAGGCTCAGCAGAAATGGAATGCGCCAGCCGAACGCCACGAATGCCTGCGCCGACATCGAGCCGTTCGCCGCCAGAAAGGCCAGATTGGCCATGACGACCCCGACCGGCACCCCCGCCTGGGCGATGCCGCCGTAAAGACCGCGCCGCGATTTGGGCGCATTTTCGGTCGCGAGCAGGGTCGCGCCGCCCCATTGGCCGCCGACAGCCAGGCCCTGCGTCAAGCGCAGCAACACCAGCGCCAGCGGCGAGAAGAATCCCGCTGTCTGGTAGGACGGCAGGACCCCGATGAGCGTCGTCGCCGCGCCCATCATGACCAAAGCCACGGCAAAGGCGGTTTTGCGCCCGAGCCGATCGCCCATGTGTCCGAACACGACCGCGCCCACAGGCCGCGCCACGAAACCGACGGCAAAGGTGCTGAACGAGGCGAGCTGAGCGAGCAGCGGCGACAACGTTGCCGGAAAAAACACCGTCGGAAACACCAGCGCTGCCGCCGTGGCGTACAGAAAAAAGTCGTACCACTCGATACTCGCGCCGGACAGGCCCATGAGTGCGAATTTCAGGGCCGCAGCGCGCTGTGCACGCCCCTGATCGCCACCCACCGGATCAGCCGGCACCGCTGTCTCACGGCTCATTTCGCTTGACTCGAGTTCCTGTCGGCCGCCTGGACCATGTCGGCTCGATACTGCTGGCGGTTCTGCCTGGCGATCGTATCCCAACGGTCCCGGGATACGGTCAGCGGTCCCGGTTTGACGCTGATTCCCAGACTGCTGTTGGTAGCATTGAGACCGTGCAGACTGATCCAGCGATGATCGTAGTTCGCCGGCGTCGTCTCATCCCAACTTATGGCGCGATCGACAATGCGATTGAATCGGTCCTTGTCGCTGAATTCCTCTTTGAACAGTCCCGGTGGCAGTTGTTGCGCGAGCTCGATGATCGCCGACCTGGCGCTCACATCGGTACAGATCTGCGCGTCGAACTGTGCGCGCACCGCCGCGGCATTGAGCCAGAATATCGCCTCCTCGATGTGACTGCGCTGGTAATGCCACTCGGCCAGCGCGAACAGTACCGGCGGCATGTAGGCTCCAGGATTCGCCGTGATCTGCTTTGCGAGCTCAGCGGTGCCGCTGTTGCTGTCGCCGCCGGCGTCGGCGCGCAATCGCTGTGCCATGGAGATCGCCAGCTTGGTGTCGATCGTCGCGTACTCGCCGGTGGGCATCAGTGAAAGCTTGCGTCCACCCATCTGATTCAATGGGACGTCGGCAAGGTTCGAGCCCGGCTTGACGGCGCACGGATAGGCATCGGCCAGAGCCTGCAATGCCTGCTGATCGGTATACCGACCCTGAAGCTCCGGGTGCTGTGCCATGTATTGTTTGACCACGGCGGCGGCATCTCCGATTGTGGCCGTCGAGGGGGCACAGAATGCTTTGCCCCGATAGGTCGTCACCAGCGCGAGAAACGCCTTCGCGTCCTCGGAGAGTTCCGGCGCGGGCGGGGACTGTGCCGACGCGACACCCAACGCCATGAGTGCGACGCCCATGCTCACCTGGCGGTACCTGCCGAACACGTTGATTGCTCCTTCGATGCCTACGCTAGGCCAGGTGCATCTTGCGCAGCAGCTCCTGGAAACGCGGATCCGGCCGCAGGGACTTGAGCAGCGGATCGGCTTTGATCCACAGCATGCCGGCGTCGCGCTGCCGATAGGCGCGGTCGAGCCAGGCAAACGCGCCATCGGTATCCTTGCGCGCCGCATGGATCAAGGCGATCTGATAGGAAGCCCCGCCGGCCGCGGTCTTTTCGGCCTCGGCCAGCGCGCGGTCGGCATCGCTCTTGCGCCCGAGCGCATCCAGCGCCAGCGGCATCCCGGCCGCATGAAAATCTCTGTCCGGCTCCTGTTGCATCTCGGTCAGCGCGGCCGACGGGTTGCCTTGCGCCAGGTCCACCAGTCCCAGCCGGTAATGCACGGAGCCGAGCGTGGGTTGCAGCGCCAGTGCCGCCGTGTAGGCGCTGGCGGCCTCGGCGAGCTTGCCGGCGCGGTAGTTCACATTGCCGATCTGGATGTACACATCGACTCCCAGGGGATCAAGTTCGCGGCAATGCTGCAAGGCACGCAGCGCATCGTCGAAGCGGCCCTGTATGCTGGCCACGTACCCTTCCATCCAATAGGCACCGGCGTTCGCCGGATCCAACGCGATCGCGCGCTGCAGCTCGCTGTCCGCCGCGGCCGGGTCAAAGTCCATCTGGTACAGCACGTTGGCCAGGGCGATGTGGGCGTCAGCGCTCTGCGGATCCAGCGCCAGCGCGCGTTGAATCGCCGCGTAGGCCTGCGGCCGGGCCGTCTCATAGGAGGAGTCGCCGAAGGCCACGAATTGCGCACGCACCACCTCTCCCAGCTGTGCCCAGGCCGGCGCATAGTTTGGGTCGAGCTCGACCGCGCTGCGGCAATAGCCGATCGCCGAGCCAATGCTCTCGCGATTCTCGATCCGGTACGCCGCCAGGCACTTCAGGAACAGCGTGTAGGCCTCGGTATTGGCGGTCGGGGCGGTTCGCGGCACCGATCCACCCAGCAGCGAGACCTTCAGCGAGGCGACCACCGCACCGGCGATCTCGTCCTGAACCTTGAAGATATCGTCGAGCCGGCGATCGAAGGTCTCCGACCAGATCGGTGAGCCGGTGTCCACGCGCACCAGCTGCGTGGTGATGCGCAGTGTTTCCCCGGACTTGCGCACGCTGCCTTCGAGCACGTGCGAGACATTCAGCGCCTTGGCAATCTCCTGAAGCGTCGCCTGTTTGCCCTTGAAGTAGAAAGAGGAAGTTCGAGCCGGAACACGCAGTCCCGGAACCTTGGCCAGCAGCTCGATGAGCTCTTCCGACAGTCCATCGGAGAAATACCCCTGGTCCTTCTTCTCGCTCAGATCATCGAATGGCAGTACCGCGACCGACTTGTCACTGGCGGTGACCGCTGCGCCCGGTATCGCGCTGGCGCCCCGCGCCCGGAGCTTGTCGACCACCAGGTAGATCAGGGCCGCACCCAGCAGCAGCGCGACCGCGGCCGCCGCCAGCCACCTGCCGCGTGCTGGCGCACGCTTCTGGCGCGGCTGTTCCGGCTGCCGAGCCGGCTGAGCGGATGGACCAGCGGATGGACCGGCCGCCAGCAGGCGCTGGATGGCCACGGCCAGCTTGTCCAAGGCCGCATCCAGACCGCCGGCGATGGCGTCAACCCACTGCGATTCGCTCAGGAAATATTCGAGCGCGGGCGTCAGTTCGACCGCGTCGACCCGGAAACTGACCACCGGCCGCTGCTTGGAGGAGGCGCGCTCGATCTCCTTGCCGACGTGCGGGGACACGACCGAGCTGCGCGAGAGCACCAGCACCATGACCTTCGCGCCATTGATGGCGCGAATGATCGACTCCGCATAAAGCGTTCCGGGCAGCACGTCGCGGGGCGCAATCCAGCAGGAAACACCGCGTCGTTCCAGGTACTCGCACAGCGTAACGGCGACAGGGGCGTCCTGGTTGGCGTAGCTGATGAAAACGTCGCGCGCCTGGCCTGCAGCCCCTGCCGCCATGGCACCGGTTGAATCCCCGCTTTGTTCTGATGCGTCGTCGCCATCCATGCTCTGGCCCGCCAGGTGTCGCCTGCATGGTGGCGAATGCCGGCCGTTTTTACAAACTCAACGGCGCGGCAGCTGCGGGAGCTACGGCGGCTACGGCGGCTACGGCGGCCGCGGCAGCGGCCGGACCCTGAGGATTGCCTTGATCTTCAAGCTCGCAGGATCGAATACCGCCAGCAGCGGTGACGCCCGGCCCGTAAGCGGCATCGAATTGAGCTCATCCGTGGCCAAACCGGCCGCCAGCATCTGCTGCTCGAGCGACTTTTTGTCGGGGCCCGAGAAGTATCGCAGATCGTCGACCTTTTTCAGTTGCCCGCGCAGCGCCGGCAAGCCCTGCTCCCACGGCTTGAAGTATCGCGGCATCGAGATCACATCATCGCCGCCGGTGATTGCCGACCGGACTATCCTGTCGCGTTCGTCGACATCCTGCGGCAGCGGCGCCCAGATCCAGCGCGGCAGGCTGTACCAATGGGGCGCCCACTGCGCATTCTGTTGCCGGCCCAGAGCCGCTTCGCGGGCATCGATGTCGTAGGCCTGTACCAGCTGCAGCACGTTCTCGGAAAACGCATAATAAAGTGGCCTTCCGTTCCAGAGCGATACCGTGCCGTAGATCAGCGCCGACAATTGCACGGCAACAATTACGGCAATATCGCGCGCAAGCGCGCGGCGCGGCTTGCTCGAGCGGGCAACGACGAAGGTGAGCAACGGGCCGAGCGCGAGGTCGACTCCGGCCAGTACCGTGAGCACGGTCTGGGCATCGGCCAGATACCAGCCCGGCCAGCGATACCATCCCAGGTAGAGCGTGGCCAGTACCAGTGCGAGCACCACGGCGCTCGCGAGCAGATGCAGTCCCAAAGCCTTAAGTCTGAACCTCATGGTCCGCTCCGGAAGCAACGCGGTTGCAGGCCCTATCGCCTGCTTTATTGTCCACCGTTTCATGGGCAATTGAAGTTTGCCGCCGCCGGCCCGGGCCGAATCTGCCAACGCGGTCACACCCGCGGTGACCGGCCGGCCGATTCGTGCGTTAATGGCTCGTGGATGCCGCATTGATCACTCGCCGGGTGCTGACCGGGGCACTCGGATTGCTGGCGGTCCTGGCCGTAGGTTTAGTCGTGCTCGTCGCCGCCGCCGCTCTGGTGGACGCGAATCACTTCCGGGGGCCGCTGCTGCGCTTCATCGTGGCCCGCATTGGTCGCCCCATCCGCGTCGAGGGCTCGCTCGAGGCGCACCTGCTATCGCTCACACCATGGCTCAGTGGCGAGGGTGTGACGATCGAGAATCCACCGTGGATGCCGCCGGGGACCACCGCGCAAATCGGCCGGCTGTCGTTGTCGTTCCAGCTGTTACCGTTGCTGTCGCGCTCGTTCGTGATCCAAAGACTCGTGGCGCAGGCGGCGACGCTGCACCTGGTGCGCGATGCCGAGGGCCGCGCGAACTGGCAGTCCGAGCCGCCGGGCACGGCCGGTGGCACCGGTCCCCCGCTCATTCACAGTCTGTCGCTGCCCAACGCGCGCATCGACTTCGACGATGCCCAGCGACACCTTAAATTCACCGGTTCGGCCTCGGCGCAGGATGCGCCGGGTCCCGGGGACCTGAAGCCATTGCAGATCGAGGGGGCCGGAATGCTCAACGGCCGGGCGGCCAGCTTCGCGATCAATGCGGATGCGCTGGCCACCGTGAGGGCAGACCAGCCCTACCGCTTCGCATTCGATGAGCGCTCCAGCCGATCGCGTCTGAGTGGCCGCGGCAGCGTGCCGCAGCCGTTCGACTTCCGATCGATCGAGGTCAGCTTCGAGGCCGCGGGCGAGGATCTGAAGGACCTGTACTTTCTGGTCGGACTGACGATGCCCGATACCGGTCCGTACCGTTTCTCCGGCAAGCTCACCCGCCACGGCAGGCATTTCCAGTATGGCGATCTGCTGGTGAGCTCCGGTCAGAGCGACGTGCGCGGAACGATAGCGATCGAGAGCTCGCACAGCGGCGCAAAGATCGATGCCGAGCTGTCCTCGCAATTGCTGCGCGTGGCGGATCTGGGCGCGCGTGCGGCGCATCGCGCTGCCGAGCCGCCGGCAGGGGCGCAGCTGCTGCTGCCCGACATCGCGCTGCCGGTCGCGGGCATACGCCGCGGCGACGCGGTGGTGAATTTCCATGCCGCTCGTTTGGAAGTGGGCCGCTTGAGACTGCACGACGCGGCCGCGCACGTGACGATCGATCACGGCGTGTTGACCATCGCGCCGCTGAGCGCCTCCATCGCCGATGGCAAGCTCACCGGCCGGGCGAGCTTCGACGCGACGCACGAGCTGCCGAGCGCGGACGTAGACCTCAGCATCGCCAACCTGCGGCTGGGACAGTTCGATCGCAAGGGTTCCGCGAAACCGCCATTCGACGGCCTGCTGCAGGCGCGGCTTGATCTCAAGGGACACGGCAGCTCGATCCACCGGCTCGCCGCAAGTTCCAACGGCACCGTGACGGCGGTGCTGCCTCAAGGCGCGATTCGTGCGTCTTTCGCCGAGCTCACCGGCATGGATCTGGTGCGCGGACTTGGCCTCATGCTGCGCAAGGATCAGGATGAGACGGTCGTGCGTTGCGCGCTCGCAAGCTTTCAGGTTCGCGACGGCACCATGAGCGCCCAGAACCTGGTGATCGACTCCGAACCGGTGCTGATCAGCGGCACGGGCCAGATTCATCTGGATACCGAGGCCCTGGATATTGCGCTTCACGGCCAGCCCAAGAGCCGGCGGCTGCTGCGGTTGCACTCACCGGTGCTGGTGCGCGGCACGCTGACGCATCCGACATTCGGCATCGAGGCGCGCGACACCGTCGGCATCGTGCTGGCACCGGTGACCGCAGCGGTGGCGCTGGTGCATCCCGACATCGCCAAGGATACGGACTGCGCCGCCCTGCTGGCGCAAGGCAGGACGCTGGGTGTGGCCAGCAGCGAGCCGACTGCCGCGCCCTGATGGGCGCCTGCTGCGCGAGCCTGCAGACCGTAGTAGGCTGTCAGCGCCGCCTCCCGAATCGGGCGCGCGAGGGAAGCATCATGACGCAGGACACGAGCGGTCGCGGACAACCCGGCGCTTCGCCGGATGATCGGTCACGACGTGATTTTGTCGCCCTATCCGCAGCCGTGGGGCTGGCTGCAACCACCGGTGCGGTGTCGGCCGGCACCTGGGAAGTCGTTGCGACGGACGTCGAAATCAAAACCCCGGACGGCACCAGTGACGCCGCATTCTTTGCTCCGGCCAAGGGCTCTCATCCCGGGGTGCTGATCTGGACGGATGCCTTTGGTCTGCGGCCTTCATTTCGCGAATTCGGCAGACGCCTGGCGGCCGAAGGCTATTCGGTGCTGGTGCCCAACCCCTTCTATCGCACCGCCAAGGCGCCGGTGTTCAGCGACGTGTCCTCGTTTGACTTCCAGAACGAGGCCGACCGAGCGAAGCTGCCGCCGTTGATGGGGCCGCTGACCGCCGCCGGCGCCGCGGAGTCCGATGCGTTGGCGTACATTGGCTTCCTGGACGCGCAACGCCAGGTCAACAAAGCCAAGAGGATCGGCACCCAGGGCTATTGCATGGGCGGTCCGCTGATGCTGAGGACGGCGGCCACCGTGCCCGATCGGGTCGGTGCCGGCGGTTCATTCCATGGCGGCGGCCTGGTGACCGACAAGCCCGACAGCCCGCATCTGCTGGCACCGAAGATCAAGGCGCGACTGTACATCGCCATCGCGGGCAATGATGACATGCGCCAACCGGACGCCAAGGACAAGCTGCGCGAAGCCTTTGCGGCGGCGAAGGTGGCCGCGGAAATCGAGGTTTATCCGCGCGATCAGCACGGCTGGTGCGTGCCGGATATGCCGATGCAGAATGGCAATCCGATCTACAACAAGCCCGACGCCGAGCGCGCCTGGAGCAAGCTGCTGGCGCTGTACCGCTCGGCTCTGGCGTGACCGATCGGGCACTGCGACTGTGGCCCTTGCTCACCGGAACGCAGCGCTACGAAAAGATCGTCTCGACCAGAAATAGAGGCCACGGCCAGTTCATCGACGCACCGATCCTGGCCTATTTGATTGAAACGCCCAACGGTCGAATCCTCTATGACGTGGGTTGTGATTATCGCAAGATAGCCAGTGCCGCGCTGCGCACGCGCTACTTCGAGCCGATGCGACCGCTGTTCGAACCGCCGCAGATGTCCGAGCAGCAGCGCATCCCCCACTACCTCGAGCGGCTCGGACTCGGCCCCACCGACATCGATGTGATTTTTCTTGGGCATCTGCACTTTGATCACGCCGGTGGCCTGGGCGACCTGCCCGGTTGCGAAGTTCACGTGCATGGCGAGGAACTCTCGGCCGCGCGCACCGGACTCGACCACGGGGTGTTCGATGACGAGCTCGCGCACGCCGATCGCTGGCGCGTTCAGCGCGGCGAATATGAAGTCTGCGCCGGCGTGCGCGCCCTGTTCACTCCAGGGCACACTGCCGGTCACATGTCTTTGTTCATCGAGTTGCCGAAGGGCCGGCCCGTGGTGTTGTGCGGCGATGCCGCGGATCTGGTCGAGAATCTCGCCGATGAGATCGCGCCGGGCTACTGCTGGCAGGACAATGAGCAGCTTGCGCTCGCGAGCATTCGCAGACTCAAGGCGCTGTCAAAGTCAGAACGGGCGGAGCTGTGGCCGAATCACGATTTCGCGTTCTTCAACGCACTGGCAAGTTTTCCGACTTGGCGCGAATGAACGCATCGGTGTGCGCAGGGCATCTCCTACAGCTTGTCCGCCACAGTGGACTACAGAAAGCCCCCCTCCCATGCGTTCACAGTACCGCGCACTCCTGGAGGCGCTACAGTAGCCGCATGCCCGCACTCGAAAAGATGCTATGGCCCCTGTTCGGCACTGCGCTGCTGGCTGCCTGCGGCGGCAGCGGCGACGGCAGCCTCGGCACCAGCACCAGCAGTTCCGAGCCGACGCCGGGCATGCTGCTGCAGAACCCACCGCAGCTCCTGTCCAGCTTCAGCGCCGCGAGCCTGCTGGCCAATCTGACCGGTGTATCGAGCCAGCAGCTGCAGCAGCTCATGAGTCTGGTTGGCACTCCGGTGTGCGACATTGCCGTCTACCATATCGAATATGAAACCCTCGGTGGCGCAGGCGAGGCCACCACGGCCTCGGGCGCGTTGATGGTGCCCAGCGGCAGCGGCGCCGACTGCACGGGTCCACGTCCGATTGTGCTGTACGCGCATGGCACCTCGACTGACCGCGGTTTCAACATCGCCGATCTGAGCAATGAGGAGAATGCGGAGGGGCTGTTCCTCGCGGCCGTTTTCGCCTCGCAGGGCTATATCGTGGTGGCGCCCAATTACGCGGGCTACGACACCTCGACGCTGCCGTACGACGCCTTTCTGGTGGCAGAGCAGCAATCCACGGACATGATCGACGCGCTCTTGGCCGCGCGCAGTGCTCTGCCGGCCGCGGGCGCGCCGTCGACTACCGATGGTGGCAAGCTGTTCATCACGGGCTATTCGCAAGGCGGCTACGTGGCCCTGGCGACGCATCGGGCCATGCAGGCCGCAGGCATGGCCGTGACCGCGGCCGCGCCCATGTCGGGCCCTTACGCCTTGGCGGCTTTCGTCGACGCGGTGTTTGCGGGCCAGGTTGATGGCGGCGCGCCGGTGGTTGCGACGATGTTGTTCACTTCCTATCAGAACTCCTACGGCAACATTTACGCCAACACCACGGACGTGTTCGCGCCGCAGTACGCCACCGGCATCGATACGCTGTTGCCGACCACGATGACCCGAAGCGAGCTGTATGCGGCCGGCAAGTTGCCGGAGTACGCCCTGTTCAGCCTGACGCCACCGGCAGCCGCCTATGCCGGGATCACGCCGGCCACGGCTCCGGCCGATCTAGCCCCCGTGTTCGCATTGGGCTTCGGCACCGGAAACCTGATCACCAACAGCTATCGATTGGCGTATCTGACGGATGCGCAGTCCAATCCGGACGGCGGCTTCCCCACACTCACCACCGATGTGCCGGCTGCGACGCCAGGCCTTGCGATGCGTGCGGCCCTGAAACAGAACGATCTGCGCAACTGGCTGCCGACATCGCCGGTGATGTTGTGCGGCGGCGATCAGGATCCGGAGGTTTTCTGGCTCAACGCTCAGTTGGAACAGGACTATTGGTTGTCACAGGCGCCGACTCCGCCGTCGACGGTATTGGATCTGGACGCGCCGATCGCGACCGCGGACCCCTACGCCACGCTGAAAACAGAGTTCGAGGCGGCGAAGGCCGCCATCGCGGCCGCCGCCATCGCTCAAGGAGCCACCGACGACGGCTACGCGGCCGTCGAGACTGCCTACCACAGCACGCTGGTGCCCCCGTTTTGCTTGAGCGCAGTCAAATCCCTGTTCGATGGTCTATAGTCGCGCGTCAGTCCCGAGGCCGCCGGGCGGCTGCCCGTCGACCTGCAACCCGCTGATTTTGCACGCGCAAAAAGAGCGTAAGATAGGACTCAGGAGCGATCGACTTGCAGCACATTGCCTTCATCCGACGACGCCACGCGAACCACCCCTGGGGCGCGGCATTATCGCTGCTATGGCTTGCGGCGCTGGGCGGATCTGCGCTCGCGTTCGCCGACGCCCCGCCCGCCAGCGGCGCCTGGGATTATCTGCGGCCGCAGTTCTATGCGGATCGTGAGATTGGCATCGGCGATGCGGCCTTCCTGAACCTGGAGGTTCCGGCCAGCACACCCGATCCGGCGGCGACCCCGCTGACGGTGCGCTTCGGCGATCGCACCATCGGGCAGCTCAAGCAACTGCGCGTGATCATCGACAATAATCCCTCGCCGGTGGTCTCGACCTTTGAATTTGCCGCCGGCGTGCGCGTGGCCGAAATCGACCTGCGCGTGCGCATCGATCGGCTGACTTCCGTGCGGGCCATCGCCGAAACCACCGATGGCCGATTGGAGATGCGCAGCGGCTGGGTCGACGCCAGCGGCGGTTGCTCGGCAGCGCCTGCCGCCGCGGCAGGCGGTACCATCGGCGACATCCGATTCCGCAACACGCCCGATGGCAAGGCCCTACAGGTCGGCATCCGACATCCGAACAACTCCGGCTTCCAGATCGATCCACTCAGCGGCAACCCCATTCCGCCGCACTACGTGACGCACATTCGCTTCAGCGCCGACGGGCGAACGCTTGTGGATGTCGATGCCGGTATCTCGTTGAGCGAAAACCCGACGATTCGAATCGCCTCCGACACGGCGCTGCCTGAGCCCGTGACTGTCGAAGTGATCGATTCCAAGGACGCCCATTTCAGCGCCAGTTGGCGCGGCCCCACGACTGGAGGCGAGACGATCAGCGATGCAGCGTCACCAACCGCCAGCCGATGATCGTCTATCGTCTGGGTTGGACCATGGCGCTGCTGACGATCGCATTGGCGCTGCCTGCCTCCGCGGCCTCCGCAGCCTCCGCGGCCTCCGCGGCCTCCGCGGCCTCTGAGTCCGCGGCACAGCCATTCGCGTTGCAGGAAGTTGCGCCCGGCGTGTTCGTGCATTTCGGCCGGATGCTGCCGCTGGATGCACCCGGCCACGATGACATCGCCAATATAGGCTTCATCGTCGGCGAACAATGCGTCGCGGTCATCGATACCGGCGGTTCGATGCGCATCGGCCGCGCGCTGCGCGCGGCAATTAAAACGCGCACGCGGCGACCGGTCTGCACCGTGATCAACACGCACGTGCATGTCGATCATGTGCTGGGCAATGCTGCCTTCAGTCCCGATCATCCCAGCTTCGTTGGGCACGCGAGGCTGCCGGCGGCGATCGCCCGCAATCGACTTTACTTCGTGAGCCAATACGCGGGCGATCTGGATCAGCCGGCCTCGGCGCAGCAGATCATCGCGCCCGATCGCCTGGTGCAGACGACACTCGAGCTCGATCTGGGCGGCCGGCGGCTGAGCCTGCGCGCCTGGCCGACGGCGCACACCGACTGCGACCTGACCGTGTTCGATGAAAAGACCGGCACGCTGTGGACCGGCGATCTGCTGTTTCGAGAGCGTCTGCCGGCGGTAGACGGTGATGTCAGCGGTTGGCTTGCGGTGCTCGACGATCTGGCCCGAATCAAAGTGCAACGCGCGGTTCCCGGGCATGGATCGCTGGCGCTCGATCTGGCCGCCGCGTTGATGCCGGAACGCGCCTATCTGCAGGCGCTGCTCGAGGGCGTACATGAGGCGATCGACCAGGGCCAGTCGATGCAGGAGGCGCTCGACCACACCGCCGAAGCCCAGCGCCCGCAGTGGCAGCTCTGGGACAGCACGCATGCGCGCAACGTCGCGCGCGTGTACCAGCAATTGGAATGGCAATGAATCGGCGTCGCTGGCTGCAGTGCTCCGCACTCACGGCCGCTGGCCTCATGGCCGGAGCGGGCCGAGCGACCCGAGCGGGCACGCGAGCGCGCGCCAAGCCGCATGTGGTCGTGGTCGGCGGCGGATTCGCGGGCTCCGCCTGCGCGCTGCGCCTGCGGCAGCTCAGCACAGACATCACTGTCAGCCTGATCGATCCGGCCGAGCACTACACGACCTGCCCAATGAGCAATGAGGTGATCGCGGGTCTGCGCGATCTGGCATCGATCACGGTGTCGCGGCATGGCCTTCGGCGCGCGGGCGTGTCGGTGCGGGTTGATCGCGTCGCGGGTCTCGAGCCGTCACGGCGGCGCCTGCGACTGGACAGCGCAGGCACGGTATCGTTCGATCGGCTGGTGGTCGCACCGGGGATCCGCTTCCTTTGGGACCGGATAGAGGGCTACGACGAGGCTGCGGCGCAACGCATGCCGCACGCCTGGAAGGCCGGCGACCAGACCGCGCGCCTGGCCAGTCAGCTGCGCGGCATGCCCGACGGCGCTGTGGTCGCGATCAGCGTGCCTTCGGGCCTGCTGCGCTGCCCTCCAGGCCCGTACGAGCGCGCCAGCCTGATGGCCCACTACCTCAAGCAGCACAAACCGCGCTCCAAGGTACTGATCCTGGACGCCAACAATTCCTTTCCGAAGCAGTCACAGTTCACCGATGCCTGGAGTGCGCTGTACCCGGGCATGATCGAGTGGATTGCGATGACCGAGGACGGCGCGGTGCAGCGCGTCGATGCGGCCACCATGACCTTGTACACCGCCGCCGGGGCTCACCACGTCGCGGTGGCCAATGTCATTCCGCCGCAGGCGCCGGGTGAGCTGGCGCCCCAGAGCGGACTTGCTTCCGATCACGGCTGGTGCCCGATCGATCCGCAAACCTTCGAATCAACACTCGTGCCGGGCGTTCACGTGATCGGCGATGCCTGCATCGCCGATGCGATGCCTAAATCCGCCTCCGCCGCGTACAGCCAGGCACAGCAGTGCGCCAGCGCCATCGTCTGCCTGCTCTTCGGGCGTGATGCGTCCGCGCCGGTCTTCGACAGCGTCTGCTACAGCATGCTGGCGCCGACACGGGCGATTGCCTTTCCCGGTCATTTTCAAGTCGCCGACGGAAAAATCATTGCCGAGGAATCTTCTTCTCCGGCAGTCATGCCCGAAGCGGCCGCCGCGGCGCATTGGTACGCCGACATCCTCGCCAAAGCCTTCGCCGCCTGAGGCGCTGCGCACTCAGCCCGATCATGTCGGGCTTGTCGGACTTGTCGGGCTCGTCGGGCTCGTCGGGCTCCAGCTCGGGTGCGCGGCATCGAGCACGGCGCTGCGCGTGCGCCCGCCACAGTGCGTGCGTACCAGATGCACGATGTCAGCGACCGCAGCGGCCAGCGCCGCATCCGCCATCCCCGGCAGCGCATCGACGTTGAAGAACACGGCGGTGGTTTCAGGCAGCGTCAGCGTCAGCGCGGCCTGTCGCCATGTCCAGCGGCGCGTCAACACCATGCTGCCCTGGGCAAACACGACCTCACCGGCCTCAGGGACTTCAGCTGGGCCGCCATCGGGTGGCAGGAAGCTGTCGCCGGGCGCAGCCAGGCGCACACGCAGAGCACCCTCGCCGCCCGGGATCGGATGCACGCCCACCGGAGTCAGGTAGCGCATCGAGACCAGATTGCCTATGTCCACCAGCGCGTTGATGCTGGGCAGCGCATCCCCGCGCAGCACCCGTCGCGCGAGTGCTTCCACTGAGGAACGAAAATCCGAGGGGCGAGCGCCGAAGCGGCGATAGGCCTCGCGCCAGGCCGCGATGCTCGGATATTCCGCGGGATTGCCCTGGATGCGGGTGCGCAGGGCGGATTCCTCGGTGCGCAACGCCCCGCTGAGCGATGCCTGCGCCGGCGCGTTGCGCAAGCCTTCCGCAAACACCAGGCCGCGGCGATAACCGGGATAGAGGCGAAAAATCTCGGCATCGATTTGATACTCGGGCAGCATCGCGGCAACTGGCCTCACGTGTGGAGCGTTGCATCATAAGCGAAGCGCCAGCTGCGATCGGTTACTGTGTCGCCACCCGAGCAGATACGCAGCGATACTCGTGAACACATCCGGCACCACCCGACTCGAGGCATTCAGCGATGGTGTCTTCGCCATCGCCATCACGCTGTTGGTGCTCGAGATCCACGTGCCCGGGCGCGAGGAGCTGCGCGCCGCGGGCGGACTTTGGCCCGCCCTCGCCCTGCTTTGGCCCAACTACGTGGGCTATGTGCTGAGCTTTCTGGTGATCGGCGTCATGTGGGCCAACCACCACGCACTGTTCGAATACATCCGGCGCGTCAACCGCACGCTCATGGTCGCGAATCTTTTTCTGCTCATGGGCGTGGGCTTTCTGCCCTTTCCGACCGCCGTGCTCGCAGAGCATCTCGCGGATCCGGCGACCCGCAGCGAGGCGGCGGTTTTCTACGGCGCCACGCTGGTGTTTACCTCGCTGACATTCAATGTGCTCTGGACAGTCGGGCGCTGGCACGGGCACTTGCTCGGCCGTGAGCCATCCGAGCACGGCGTGCGGACCATCACGCGACGCTATGCCGTGGCGCTGCCCTGCTATGCGGCGGCCACGGCCATTGCCTTGATCAACGTCTGGCTGAGCCTCGCGATTCATCTGATACTGGCGCTGTGGAACGGTTTCTCCGAACGAGCGAGCCGCTGATAGAGAGGAGGCGAGTCATGGCTGAGACAATTCGCGGTGTCATCGATGTACGCAGTACCCGATCCGTGGCGCAGACCATAGATCGACTGCAATCACTGGCCGCGCAAGGCGGATTGACGGTGTTTGCGCGCATTGATTTCAGCGGCGATGCGCAGCGCGCCGGGTTGTCGATGCGTCCCATGCAGATGCTGCTGTTCGGCAATCCCAAGGCCGGCACGCCGCTCCTGGTGGCAGCCCCGCGCGTTGGACTGGATCTGCCGCTCAAGGCTCTGGCGTGGGAGGACGTCGACGGCTCGGTCTGGCTGTCCTGCAACGCGCCGGAATACCTCGAGAGCAGGCACGGCTTTGCGCACGAACTGCTCGCCAACATTGCCGGCGTGCGCGCCCTGATCCAGAAGGCGGCAGATGCCTAGCGGAGCTGCCCGGAACTCATGGCGCGGCGGCTGAGCCGGCAGATGCGCGGGAGTCATTGACGCCGTAAAACACGCCGGGCCGCGGGAACTTCAGCGCCGCGGCCAGCGCGGACTCGCTGGGTGCGATGCCAATGGCCTCGACCGAGTTCTCCGAACCCCAGGGTTGCAAGGGCACCAGGTGGTAGCCCATTCGAGTCAGCGCTGCTGCAGTATCCGCCGATAACGCATAGGGTTCGGCGGCCAGAGTGTCGGGCAGCCACTGATGGTGAATCCTCGGCGCATCGACCGCCTCCTGCAGCGTCATGCCATGATCGATGACGTTGACGATGACCTCGAGAACGGTCGTGATGATGCGCGAGCCGCCGGGTGTGCCCAGGATCAATACCGGCTTGTTGTCCTTGAGTACGATGCTCGGGCTCATGGAGCTCAGCGGGCGCTTGCCCGGCGCGATCGCGTTGGCGCTGCCCTGCACGAGGCCATAGAGGTTCGGGGCTCCTGGCTTGGCGGTGAAGTCGTCCATGTCATCGTTGAGAAAAAAGCCGGTGTGGCCGGCGATGACCTTGGCGCCGAATGTGTCGTTGATCGTGAAAGTGACCGACACCGCGTTGCCCGCCCGATCGGCGACCGAATAGTGCGTGGTGTTGGCATGCTCATCGGCCCCGACACTCAAAGCCAACGACGCCGACACACCGGCCTGATGCGGCCGGATCCGGGCCCTGATGGCCTGCACGTGAGGCTCCGAGAGCAGTCGAGCCACCGGATTGTTCACGAAGGCCGGATCGCCCAGAAAGACATTGCGATCCCGATAGGCATATCGCATGGCTTCGATCATCAGGTGCACCGCCTGGCTGGAGTGGAAGCCCAGCGCATCGAGCCGATAGCCTTCGAGCACGCGCAGCATCTCGCACAAGGTGACGCCGCCCGAACTCGGCGGCGGCGCCGAGATCACGGTGTAGCCGCGGTACGCGCAGCTCACCGGCTCCGATTCGGTCACCGTGTACGAGGTGAAATCCTGCTTGGTCAGAACGCCGCCGTTGGCCGTGCTCGCCGCCACTACCGCATCGGCGATCGCGCCCTGATAAAACGCCTGCGTGCCAGCCTCGCTGAGGACGCGCAGCGTGTCTGCCAGATCCTTCTGTACCAGCCGAGCACCTGGCTGCAGCGGCGCACCCTGGTCCAGGAATATGGCGCTGACGTTGGCTTGCGCGCGAAACGCCTCGGTCCGCTCGCCGAGAATGTCCACGTCGCCGCGAGTCAGCGTGAAGCCCTGCTCGGCCAGACGGATGGCCGGTGCCAGCAGCATCGAGCTCGGCAAAGTGCCGTACTCGCGGCGTGCCGTCTCGAGCCCCAGCACGGTTCCGGGAACGCCGACGGCGAGATAGCCGTTGAGGCTCTTATCGATGATTGGATTGCCCTGGGTATCCAGGTACATGTTGGCAGTGGCGGCCAGCGGCGCACGCTCGCGAAAGTTGATGAATGTATTCCTGCCGTCGGCCAGGTGGATCGTCATGAAGCCACCGCCGCCGAGATTGCCGCAACACGGATGGGTCACAGCCAAGGCATAGCCGACCGCAACGGCCGCATCGATGGCGTTGCCGCCCTGTCCCAGAATGGCTGCGCCGACCTCCGATGCCAGGTGCTGCGAGGTCACGACCATGCCGGCGGTGGATTCCACGGCCAGCGGCGCGGCCGCATGCGCCGCACTGCCCAGAGCCGTGCCCGCCAGCAACAGGGTCGCCCACAGCCGGCCGCCAGGAATGCGCCGATGCGCCGCGATCGGGCTCGCGCGCATGTCAGTAGGTTTTGTACGGCAGATACTTGCCCGACATCACGATCCTGACGCGATCGCCCTTCGGGTCGGCTTCGCGCGTGAGCTCCATCTTGAAATCGATCGCGCTCATGATGCCGTCGCCGAATTCCTCGTGAATGAGCTCCTTGAAAGTCGTGCCGTAGACGCTGACCAATTCATGGAAGCGATAGATCAACGGATCGGTCGGTACCGCGGTGGGCAGCGATCCCTTGTAGGGCACCACGGTCAACCATTTGCTGTCCTCTTTCGACAGCCCGAAGATCTGTCCGACCAGATCGGCCTGCGCGGCGGTGAGGGTCATCTGACCCAGGCACGCGGCCGTGACCCATTCCTTGCTCAGACCCACCTGCTGCGCCACGTCGGCCCATTTCAGGCCCTTGCTGACCTTGGCCGCAACAATCTTCTCGGTCACATCAAGTCGGCTCATGGGCTTCTCACTCTGGCTGGCGTCTTTGTAAATGCATCGTGATCGGGTGTTTGGTGCGCAGGTTGATCAGTGCCTCGAGCGCCATCGGCGGCCCGGGAGCATGCGTGAGCCGAAAGCGCCGCGCCACGCGGTACATGTGCATGCTCATCTCGTACAGCGCCAGGGATTCGCCGATGCAATGGCGCGCGCCGGCACCGAAGGGAATGCGTGCGAACAGCGGGCCTTTGACCTCCGACTCGGGCTCGGCGCGCTCTGGCCGGAACAGCTCCGGCTCGCTCCAGAACTTGGGATGTCGATGCACCAGATAGGGGCTCAACAACAGCTCCACGCCGGCGGGAATCTCATGGCCCGCGAGCCGGTCCGGCCCGATGCTCTGGCGTGACAGCACCCATACCGGGGGGTACAGGCGCAGTGCCTCATTGATGATGCGCCGCGTGTACACCAGCGATTCGCTGAGCTGCAGGCTGGGCGTCTTCTGTTCCGCCAGCGCGTCGATCTCGCGGTGCAGTTTCGCCTCGACCTCGGGATGCTGCGACAGCAGATACCACACCGAGTTCAGGCCGCTGGCGGCAGTTTCATGACCGGCAATGATCAGCGTCATGACCTCATCGACCAGCTCGCGCTCTCCCATGGGCGCGCCGCTGCTCTTGTCGCGGGCCTCCACCAGCATGCCGATGAAATCGAGGGAGTCACTGGCCTGGGCACGCCGCCGCGCGATAATGTCGACCACGAGCTTGCGCAATTTGTAGAACCGCGAGGCAAAGGCCAGGTCCCGGACCGAGTCCTCGGTGATGATATCGAACGGGTTCTGTCCCATCTGCTGCGCGAGCCGGTCGAGATCGGCACCGAAGATGGCGCGCAGGATGAAGTCCAGCGTGACCTGGCTCATTTCATCGGTGACATTAATCGGCTCGTCCCGCGCCGCCTGGCGTTCCCAGCGCTCGAGCAGGCGGTCGTTGACGCCATCGATGACCGCCGCGAATTGCGTGACCACGCGGCGGTGAAACATGGGCTGCATCATGTAGCGCTGTGTGCGCCAGAGCTCGCCATCGCTGGTCACGATGCCGTTGCCGAGCAGCATGCGCACGCGATCGAGGCCGAAGCCCTTGCGATAGTTGGCGTGATTGGACACGAGCACGCGCTTGACGTCATCCGGATGATTGATGACGTAGACGTAGCCGCGTCGCGAGGGGGAATAGACGCGATAGATGTCGCCGAATCGCGCGTACAGCTCGCACATGCGCTCGAGGGAGTCGGCGGCCTCTCCGATGTTGAAACTGAAATCGGGTTCCGGCGGCGTGGCGACGGGCGACGCGGACGTCTTGATCGGATTCATCCCTGCTTCGTGGCTCGGCCAGGGTGACATTGTGCGATGCACAAAGAACGCCCGGTACCTTTTCGGTGTCCTACGCTAACATATCGACGCTTTACTGATGCGCGCACCCCACCTCCCACAACTTCACGATGCAGACACTCGAGCTCAAGGTTCCGCCGCCGCTGGTTGCAGCGCTGATCGGGGCCAGTATGTGGGTGATCGCCAGGCTGCCGCCCGCGATCGCGTTACCGGAATTCATTCGCACCGTCACGGCATTGCCGGTCGCGCTGGCCGGGGCGGCCTTGACCATCACCGGCGTGCTGTCGTTTCGCCTTGCCAGGACCACGGTGAATCCGATGAAACCGGAAGCCGCCGCCTTACTGGTTCGTTCAGGCGTGTACCGCCTCTCGCGCAACCCCATGTATCTGGGCCTGCTCGTGGTGCTGGTCGCCTGGGCCGCGTTTCTGTCCACGGTCTGGGCCATGCTGGGGCCGCTGGCGTACGTGCTCTACATCAACCGGTTCCAGATTGCGCCGGAGGAAAGGATCCTGTCGGCCAAGTTCGGTGCCAGCTACGCGGAATACAAGGCACAGGTCCGTCAGTGGCTGTAGAGCTCTAAGGCCGCCAGGTCGGCCCCAAGAACACGGCATAGCCGAGCGTGATCACGCTCGCGACCACGATCCACCCCCAGCTGCGCGCAAAGTACAGGCCCGATCCCGGCACCGGCGGCTCTCGAGCCAGCCCCAGCATCATCCAAAGCAAACCGGAGGTTCCGCCCAGACTCGCGGGCAGCGCCGACACGGCCACGATCAGTAAGCCATGCGGATTGAGCAGCCCGATGGCCAGATACACCGCCGCGCCGGTCAAATAGGAGATCAGCGCAATGCCTCGCGCGGCGCGGATGCGCGCGGTTCCCGCACCGCCGACGCGCGGGGCGATCCTGCGCACCGACAGCGCCATCACCTGCCCATAGCTCACGACACCCACGGCGATCAGCGCGATGCGCCAGAGCCACTGCGGTGCCGCGCCGTCAAGGGCGCCGCCCTCGCCCACACCCAGATCGCCAATGCCTGCGACGCCGGAAAACGCCGCGTAGCCGGCGGCATCCATGAGCGCGATGCTGCCCAACAGCCATGTGAAGTAAAAGGCGCGCGACGCTTGGCTCGGCAGCCGCGGCAGTACCAGGAAGCTGGCGATGCCGGTCAGCACACTCACGAATGGACCGGCCAGCGCCACCGCGCGCACGCCCAGAGCGCTCAAGCGGCTGTCGTCGCAGTTCACGTAAAAGGCGCCGAGTTCCGTGGGGTGGCTGCCCAGCAGCACGCAGGCGCTGGCGTGCCCGAGATGCTCGTGCAGAGCGACCGCGACAACGTACGCCAGCGCGGAAATCGCCATCAAGGTCAATTTATCGGGCATGAGGCGCGAGACGCGAGCGCTAGCCGCTGGGTCGAATCCGCCCTAGGCCCATGCGCTCGAGCTCGGCCTGGCGATCCACGAACTGGTGCTTGAGCGCGGCGGCGATGTGCAGGCTCACGAGCCCGAGAAAAATCCAGGCGCCCACGGAATGCAGTTGCACGAAGCGCTCGTGCGCAGCCTTCTGCACCGTGAGCTGCAAGTGCGAAATGACCGGGATCGGCGGCAGATGGAACAGGCCCCAGTACTTCGGACCGCCATGCGGATTGGGCGGATGAGCGGAGATGATCGACCATCCGGTCAGCGTCATCGCCAGCATCAGCACATACAACAGAGCGTGCGCGCCATGGGCCGCGACGCGCTCCCAGCGAGCCATTTCGGCCGGAAGCGGCGGCGGTCGATGTGTCAGGCGCCAAAGGATCCGCAACAGCGTCAGCACCAGCACCGTGATGCCCGAGGAGATGTGCAGCGGCACGACGATATTCTTGAGCGGGTCCGCGAATCCCTCCATGAAAAAGCCCACCGACAGGTTGAACACGATCAGCGCGGCGATGCTCCAATGCAGCGCGATCGCCACCGAGGTGTATCGAAGCGGGTTGTCCGGCGGGTCCGTCGCCTTCGCCGCCATTACCGTTGCCACCATTGCGCTCCCTAAGGCGTCCAGCGGCTATGCTCGACGCCCGGGCGCGCCCAGTCAATCCGAAATAACACCCCCGACTCGCTCAGCGCTGGCTGCCAGGTCAATGGATTAGCGAACGAATGTGATCCAGTCTCTACCACTTGGATG
>Ga0302325_10006346_pt1 | contig 26596 bp, 19 predicted proteins | sample Palsa_T0_2_FD_201948 | JGI IMG/M metagenome (GOLD analysis project Ga0302325, IMG submission 201948) | Peat permafrost microbial communities from Stordalen Mire near Abisko, Sweden - Palsa_T0_2 | ecosystem: Environmental > Terrestrial > Soil > Palsa > Peat permafrost | place: Sweden: Abisko... | reverse complement strand
TGCGCCGAATATGAAGATACTCGCCCTTAGTGTGCTGATCGCGCTTAGCGCACACGCGCAGAAGATTGAAATTGAGTCCGACCAGACCGTGGATTTTTCCAGGTTCAGGACTTTCGCAATTCGCGACGGCCGCTTGAATAGCAGAAACCCATCGCTCAACAGCGATCTGGTCCGAAAGCGATTGGATGCGGATATCCAAAAGTATCTGGAAGCGAAAGGGCTCGCCTTCATACCCTCGGGTCCATCCGATCTCAACATACGTTATACGCTCGGCTCCGTGAGGAAAGCCGAGGTGGAGGCCTATCCCGCGGGTTGGCGCGGTTGGGGCACGCGGGTGGTGAGAGTGCCTTACACCGAAGGCACGCTGGTGATCGACCTGCGCGACCCGAGCACGAAATCGCTAGTCTGGCGCGCAATCGCCCGGGAGGACAAAGGTGACGCCGCCAAGGTGGAAGGCAAGCTGGATAACATGGTGAAGAAAGCTTTCGAAAAGTACCCGCCAAAAGCGAGATAGCGGGGCGCGCCGGGCTACGGCGTCGTGCGCTCTCCGCCAAGGCATACCAGTGCGTCGGATGATGCTCAGGCTGGCCTCTGCCTGGAAAGCTAATGAGGAATTACGATGGTGTCGCCGGGCAGAAGCACAATATTCTGTTCCATGTTTTGCCCTTTGACGACATTGTCGTAATTAAAGAACAGCTGATATGTCTGACCGTTATCCTCACGCAGGATATAGATCCTCTTGCGCTTTGCGTAGTCGTTAAGACCGCCCGCTTCGCTCAGCGCCTGCATGACGGTCATCCCGTACGTATACGGAAGCGGCCCTTCCTTCCGCGCGGCTCCTGAAACATAAATCTTCTTGCTGTTGATAGTGGCAACCACCACTGCCACGTTCGGGTCCTCGTAAAATTGCGTGAGTCCCTCGGTTATTCTCTGCTCTGCCTGAACCGGTGTCAGCCCCAATACTACGAGTTCTTTGACCAGCGGCACGGTGATTTTGCCGTCCGGGCGCACTACCGCGACGGGAACCGACACCTCCGGATGATTCCAAACGGTGATCTGCAAAGTGTCCCCAGCGCCGATCACGTAGTCGTCCGCCGCCCCTCGGGTTGAGGAAGCTTCCTGGATGGGCGTGGTTTGCTTCGGAGCCGTCGATTCTGGCGCTGCAACCTGCAATTGCTTTGGAGCCGGCGACGCCGGGACCACCGGTCCGGCCGCGGACGGCGTGGCCGCCTGGGCCACCGAAGGGGCTGGCTGCGAGGGCTTCTCATTGCGCAGGTAGGTGAACGCTTCATCAACCGTCGCGGCCGGCCACCCCACCGCAACGGCTTGGCTCTTGATCTTGGCATCCGCGAAGCCTTGACGCTTGGTTTCCCGAATATACTGGATCAACTCCGGGGGAGGCGTCTTGACGGTTTGCGCTGCACTCGAAATCATGGCGATTCCGAGCGCCAAAAGTACCGCCGCCGCTGCCGGTTTATGTCGAAAGGCCGTTCTCATCACTGCGATCTGTCCCAAGAGTTATACCGAACTAGCAATTTCGAGACCACGCGACAAGGCCCCCGCTATGCCCGTCCTCCAGATTCCCAAAATCGTAAACGGTAGGAAGTCTTCTCAAATTTTAGCATGTAGCGTTGCCTCCTGCTTCCAACGAGTTTGCGCGCCAATCTACGTTGGTCGCGACCATCGCCCCTTCAAACTCTCGAATTCGACGTGGAGACGCTCAGTTAAACGCGGAGCAGAAAGCGCTAATATACTCATGTTTTCTCTGCGTTTATCTCTGCGTCTCCGCGTCTCTGCGTCGAAAAAGCCGCCGCGCCGCATCACCGGCCTCCCAAACTGCCCATGGTGGTTTTAACACCCGCCAGCTGAGCTACTGCCCGCCATAGATCCTGCATCGGCGTTCAGATTGCTATACTTAACACGGCTTGCAAGCCGCATATGTTCAGGGAAATGAAACATTATCTTCGAAATAGTTGGCTTCCGGTAGGGCTCTGCTTTCTAATTTTTTGGGACGGATTGCCCCCGGCGGCGTTCGCGCAGACTCTCCCCACGCGGATTAACATTGTCGTGGTTGCAGGGGAAGGCGCCGCGTCTCCAGTCCGCCAGCGCGTGACGCAGGACCCTTCGGTGAGGATCGAAGACGACGATCAACAGCCCGTTGCAGGGGTCACCGTGGTTTTTGCACTCCCTGTATCCGGTACCAGCGGCGAATTCGTTAACGGGGCCAAAACCCTTGCGGTGGTGACAGACAAGGCCGGTTTGGCTACGGCTCATGGACTCAAGACCAATGAGATACCGGGCACGCTGCAAATCTATGTCAATGCATCTCTTAGCGGCCTGCGTGCGCGCGCCCTGATTGACCAGACAGTGGAGGGGGTGCCCGGCGCGCCCATCCAGGCCCAGCACCCCTCTAAATCGAGTGGCACATGGAAATGGGTGCTTTTGGGAATTGCCGCTGCCGGCGGCGTTGCTGCGGGGGTCTACTTCGGAACCCGTTCTTCCTCCAATCCGCCGGTCACTATCGGCACGGGAACAGTTGTATTCGGGAGTCCTCAATAAATCATGTCTCGTTGGTATATCGTTTACGTTCCAATCGCACTTCTGATTTTGCAGGCGACCCCGGCCAACGCCCAGCCTGCCGGCTTTCAGGGCCCCGTCGCCGGCTTCGTTTTTAACGGCGCATCGAAGACAGTCCGGCCCCTGTTCGGCATCCCTGGCGCGACGCACGTCGCCCCACCTATATTGAGCCGGGTGGATTCGGCGTCGATAGCGCCTGGGGGAAAATGGGCATTCATTACCAGAGCCGGCCATACCGCTTTCGTGGGCGGCCTGTCCGGTCTGGCTCTAGCGGAATCCCCCGAAGCAGGGCTGGGCGTGCTGATAGATGCGGTTGACCGCGTCGTTTGGAGCCGCGACGGATCATTTGCTCTTCTTTATTCTTCTTCCGGAAACCGGCTGCAGCGAGTCCAGCTCACGGGCAGCGAACCGCTGGCGGATGGGCCTATCGATCTTTCACAGTGGGGGCGAGTGACGACGCTGGCCATCGATCCGGCAGGACAGCAAATCGCGGCGGGCTTCGCGGCGTCGGGGCTCTATCTCTTTACGGCTGGAATTGCTACTGGGCCCACAACATGGCAATCTCCTGCCATGCTTTCGTCCATGGCGCAACCCTTAGCGGCGACCTTCGACGGTACTGGCAGGTTCCTTTTTGCAATCGATCCGGACACCCAGCGAATTGTCCAATTCCAATCGGCGAGCGGAATCTCGGAATTCGTCTCTCTGGTACAGACGGACGGCCCGGCTCTTGATCCTGCCGGCCTGGCGGTTTCGGGCGACGGCCGCTACTTGTTATTGGCCGATTCCGCCACACGGTCGGTTTTTGTCTACGACACAAATTCCCGGAGTCTGACCAATACTATCGCTTTGAGTTTCGCCCCATCCCGCTTCGACGCTCTCTCCGCCGGCCCGGTCTTCCTCCTAAACGGCGATCGCGGGAAGGAATGGTTGCTAATCCTCGATGCCACTGAAACTCCGCTGGTTTACTTCGTGCCGGCCAATGGTGAGGAGCGTTTATGAGCAAAGGGTTTCCGATCCTGACCCTTGCCCTCGCCGCGGCATTCGCCGCAGTGACGCCCGCCCATAGCCAGGCGTTGCAGGTTCAGGTCACGGCAGGCGGCGCCACTACGAACGTTGCGGCGAACACGAACCCTTCCGTGACCTTGGCGGCGACTGTCGTCGGCCAGGCGGTTTTCGCCAACGTGTTGGTTACTAACACTGGAACCGCCGCTGCCACAATCGGCATTTCTGTTACCGGAACAACTGAAATTACGTCGTCGTCCCCGGCCGCCACCGTAGCCCCGAATGGCAATGCCCCTTTCTCGATTCAATATCTTCCCACGACCGGCGCCGCCGCTATCGCGCAGGTTGCCATCACCGTGAATGGGGCGGCCTCCTCTTTCCAGTTCGTGCTGACCGGCGTCACGCCGAGCTTCACATTCAGCTATGCCTTGCCAACCGGCGGCTCCGTTGCTCTGAGCGCCGGCGGCGTCATCGCCTTTCCACCAACCACCGTGGGAGCATCCGTTACCGCGGTCGTGACCGTTGTTAATTCCGGATCGGCCACTGGTACGCTGCAGACCGTAGGCGCGAGCGGTTCTAGCTTTCTAGTCACAGGCTCTCCCGCGCCCATCGTATTGGCCGCGGGCCAGCAGGCGACCTTCAACGTCGTATTTACTGCGCAGACGTCGGGCGCCGCGCAGGGATCGCTGGTCGTGGGGTTCACGAACAGCAGCGCCTCTTTTACGCTCACGGGAACCGGAGCTTCGCCGAGCTTTACCGTCACCTATACTCTCGCCGACGGTAATGTGCACCCTCTCCTCAACGGGTCCGCCATCAACTTCCCCTCGGTGGATATCAACGGAACGGCAACCGCCGTCATCAATATTCTCAACCAGGGCACAGGCGCCGGCTCCGTCACCGGGATTTCGGTTACAGGCGCCGGCTTTCGCGGCGCCTCGGAGCCAGCCCAGCCAGCCACAGTGGCCGCGGGTCAAGGCCTGACTTTCCAAATTCTTTTCAATCCCACGCAGGCGGGGTCGTTTAGCGGAGCGTTTAGCATCGCTCTGAGCGGCAACACCATTTCCGGTACGCTCGCGGGGTCAACCGCCCTGCCCAACTTCACCCTGGAGTATCAGGATCCGGCTACGAACAATATCATTGCATTGCCGAATGGGGCCAGCCTTCCATTCCCCAATACTCTGGTGAACACCGTTTCCAACATCGCGTTGATCGTGGCCAACACCGGCGCCGGGACCGGTCTTCTCAACTCGATCGCTTTGGGCGGCAATTCGCCGTCCGTCTTTCAGATTCTGAATCAGCCTTCCTTGCCGGCCTCCGTGCCGCCCAACCAGCAACTCGTTTTCGGCGTCCGGTTTAGCCCTGTGCAGCAACAGACATACTCGGCTACGTTGATAGTCAATTTGAATGGACAGACGGTCACGATCAACCTCACGGCGCAAGGCACCGATTACACTTACACGTTGTCCAATGCCGCGGGATCAACCACAGTTTCTCCTGGCGGCACAATCGCCATTGGGAATACCTCCATCGGACAAACGTCCAGCGTAACCATCTCGGTCCTGAATAAAGGAACGGGCAACGGACAGATCTCCGCCCTGTCGGTGAGCGGCCAAGGTCTCTCCATTACCGGTTCACCCGCTGTCCCGTTCACGCTTGCTCCCAACGCGTCGCAGAGCTTCACTCTCAACTTCGCGCCCACGCAGCCCGGTCCGGTCGTCAACGGAACATTAACTATAGGAACCGATGTCTTTTTGGTCACTGCCACCGGCGTCGGTCCGTTCCTGACTTACTCATATACCAACTCTGCATCCACTATATCCGTAGCTGCTGGAGGAGTTGTCATCTTCCAACCAACGGCTGTGGAAAGCCAGTCGAGTGTCAGCTTCTCTATTCAGAACACCGGCACCAGCAGCGCGACGATTTCCAGCATAAGCCTGGCGCCGGCGAGTGCTGTTTTTAATCTTCAGCAACAGCCTAGTCTACCTACTAATTTGAACCCAGGCGGCACGATTACTTTCACTGTAAACTTCGTACCCAACGCTATTGGGCCTCTGACGGCCGGTTTGCTCGTCAACAATGTCGCCTTTACTCTGTCCGGCACGGGCACGCAGCCGGCTTCCTTGCCGGCCTATCAGTTCCAGGGACCATCCGGCACAGTGGCGCCGGCCCAACAGCCGTCCATCGGGCTGACTCTCTCCGCGCCTTACCCGCTGGCATTGCAAGGCGTCCTGACATTGACCTTCACCTCCGCCGTGTTCACAAACGATCCTTCCATCCAATTCGCGGCGGGTGGGCGCACGGTGACTTTTACCATCCCTGCCAATACCACGCAGGCTGTGTTCACCGGCGGCGCAACGTCGATGCCTTTGCAGACCGGCACCACCGCCGGCACGATTCTGATCACTCCTTCTTTCGCTACCCAGAACGGCTTCGATCTGACGCCTTCATCGCCCACCTCGCTCACCTTGACAATTCCTTCATCGGTAGCGCAACTGTCAAGCGAGAGCGTGACATCCGAGACGTTAACCAGCTTTACCGTGGTACTCGGCGGCTACGCCACCACCCATGCCTTGACACAATTGAACATTCAGATCAATCCGAAGACAGGCGACACTTTCTCCGCAGCCAACCTGACAATCAACGTGAGTTCGGCCTCGTCAGCGTGGTTTCAGAGCACCGCATCGACGCCGTTCGGCGGGGCGTTCCTGATTGCGATTCCCTTTGTTCTGTCGAACGGCAGCAGCACCAGCGACCTGGTCCACATGCTGCAATCTTTGACCATTACCGCGACCAACAGCGTCGGTGTTTCGAGCTCGATATCGGTCCCGATCCCGTAACTAACTACACCCGCCGTAGGGCGGCCCGCCCTGGTCCGAGCGGGTTCCCCTGGACCCGCTCTTCGCCAGCCAAGCACAATGCGATCCGCGAGAGGCCGACCGGGGGGACGGCCGCGGACCAGGGGGTCCGCCCTACAATTCCGAAAGTCGGATCATGGGGACAGTAAGTGACATGGTGTTGCCAACCGCCGCTGTCTTTCTCAAACTACCCTTGAATTGACCGCCCGGCTGGCATAGACTGATTGGGCTAGGCAAAATCTCAGGAGCGTAGCCATGTATAAACGTCTTTCGAAAGCCGTCCTCGTCGCCGCCGCAATTGGTCTGGCGGCCTGTTCTTCCGAGTCCGCGAACACAACCGGGACAAAGACCGATGCGGAAACTGCCGCAAAGCAGGCTCCCGCGGGACCTCCCGAGCCGGTTGCCGCCAAGGCCGCTTTCTGGCAAATGTATACGCCGGCGCACGCCTGGGCCGCCGACCTCGTGCCCATCAGCCTGAAAAGCGGCGAGGTTGCCGGGGTGAAAAATGCGGACGGCAAGGCGGGTGTCTGGACTGCTATTTTCGGTTCTCCGTCCCAACGCGCGGCCCGCACTTACGTCTATTCGGTAGCGGATCAATTGCCGGACATTACCAAGGGCGTCAAGGCGAACCTTGCCGATTCTTGGGCGGGTCCCACGGCTGCGGTCATGCCATTTCAGACCGGCGATTTCACCATCGATTCCGAGGCGGCGTACAAAACGGCGGCGGCAAAGGCCGCGGACTGGCTTAAGGAGAAAGACAATGCTCAAAAGCCTGTTTCCCTCTCTCTTGGCGCAGCTTCCCGTTTTCCTGCGCCCGTTTGGGTCATACTCTTTGGCACCTCCAAATTGGGCTTCGTCGCGGTGGTCAACGCCTCCACCGGAAGCCTGATTACGAAATAGCCGGCAGTGCTGGGCCGCTCGCCTGCGCAACTATTCGACGGTTGCATCGGCTAGAAACAATACTACGCGCGGATTCGGCTCATCGATCCGAAAGAGAGCTGGCCGCACACCACAATAGCGGTTCTTTCCACCAGCGGGGCAGTCTCGCCGTTTTGCAGCCGGATATCGATCACCTCACTGGCGTGCAGATGCGGTGGATTGAGCCAGTCACCCGGATCTGGAACCAGTAAGAAGTGCGCCACCCTCTGCTGCCCTTTGGCCGGGCCAACCGGAAGCATGTATCCGGCAATCTGGACCCGTGGCCCGAACCAGCCTGGGCCGGCTGCCGCCGGGTTCACCGCTCCCGAAAGCAGGCTGCTCAAGTTCTGCCAATCCACCACCGCGACGCCGGGTCTGCAGGCTTCGGCTTCACCGCATATAAACCGGGGCAGCTGCCCAGCATGCCAAGTAACACCGGAGCCAGAACGGCGCAATCGTCGCAGGGCATGGCCCCGCGCCACTGTTGCAAACCTAAAAGTGGAAAGCGACGGTCGCGGACACCGTTCGCGGCGAAACGTAATGCGTTCCGCTGAAGGTGGAGAGGAAGTTGTATAGCGCCTCTTTGTTCGTCACGTTCACCACCGTCACGCGCGCGCTCCACTTTTTCTTCTCGCCGTGAAAAAGGTTGTCGTCTCCCAGGGAAACGTCAAACAAATTGCGGGATGCAATGCGCGGCGGATTGTGGTCGTCGTTTTCCGTGCCGGCCGCGGGAATTGAGAGGAACGTGGATCCATACTGCGGCGCCGCGCAGAGACCGTTCGGGCTGATCGGAGTCGTGGGCGTGGCGTGCACGCTTCCGCAGAATAGTCCCGCCTCGAACTGCTGGTCCGGCGTCAAATTGGAAACATCGACTACGCTGTCGGTCCCATTCGGACCATTGGCGCAATTGCCTCCCGCGCACGGTACCGCGCCGGCCACCTGTCCGCTATCGTAGCGCCAGGTGAACCCGAACCACGGCCCGTCCTTCCACGGCTGGTATTGCGCATGGGTAGTCTGGTTGAATTTCTCGTCGTGGTCGATACGGAAAACCGAACTGCCGCCGGGGACAGCGCCGATGCCACTGATCTGCGGAGTGAAGAAACGCGCCGCTACGCTGGAGAAAACGGTGTAGGCTGTAAAGCCGTGGAAGTTCGGAACGGTGGCGCGGACCGCATAGCCGGGGATCTTCGAGCTGATCCACTCGATGGGAAACGTAATTGGCGTATTGCCCAGCACGCTGAAATCGAAAGGCCGGTGCGTGTACTTCCAGATATATTCGGCATCCACCACCAGGAACCGTCCGAAAGCCTGCTGGATTCCTGCGTGGAACTCATTGCGCCAGCCCGGACCCTCCGGTCCCTTCGATACGCAAGGAGTGCTGCTCAACGACTCCAGCGCATTGATCACCGGATCGCTGCACCCGGTGCTCGCCAGCACCAGGTTCTCGTTGAACGGCGTCTCCATGGTGCGCGCGTAGGAAGCACGTATCACGGTGCTGGTTTTCTTGACGTCGTAAGCCAGACCCGCGCGCGGCTGTATCTGTGAGGAGCTGGCGAGTCCGTTGTAGACATCCTCGCGGAGCCCCAGGCTGATGCTCCAATTCCGTATGGTTATGGTGTCCTGAATGTAGAGCGCCAGCTCCTTGATGTCGGCGTGGCCGTAAAAGTTGTACAGGCCGCTGCTGGAATTCGGGCAGCCGTCGGAGACGGGAAGCGTCGCCGTTCGCGTCAAATCGTAGCAGCCGAGAATCGGCACAAATGCGGGGTTCGTCTGCAGTGAGCCTGTGCAGCCCGCCGGATTGGTCAGCGAAGGAGACGTGTCGGGATTTCCGTTGGCGAGCAAACAGGGGGCGTTCAGCGCCGGGTCAACCACTCCTAACGCGTCCTTTTCCGTGATGAACGTGTGCTGATACGTGATGCCGGCCTTCAAATTGTGAATGCCCTTCACGAAAGCTATATTCGTACGCGCGCCGGCATTCGTCAGCGAGCGCGCCTGACCGACGGTCTGAAGCTGAAGATCGGGCGTGAAGTCGGCAAAGGCGTCGCGGCTGGGATAGTAATTGAATTGATCCCGCCGCACATAGCCGCCGAAGGTAAACACTATGTTCGATCCAAGCAGGCGAGTCCATGCGGGCGCAATATTCAGGGACTGAATCTTCGCGCGCTGGTCCTCGGAACCGACGGGTTGACCATTGGGGCCGAGGCCTCCGTTGTTGACCGTCAGTCCGTTCCATGCGGTCGCGTTCTGCGCGTCGAACGAATTTGGAACCTGAAACCAAGAGCGCGTAAAGCCGAGGTTGAGGTTGACGCTATCCTTCGGAGAGAGCTTGAAGTCGACGCGGTCGAACACATTTTCCTCGTTGCCGTGGTCGTGCATCACGGTGAGCTCAGGCCCGTCGAGAAACCGGCCGGTGTTGGTCCCGCTGATGGAAATGAAGTTGCCCCACATCTTGCCGCCGTCCACTAGATCGAATCCCCCGCTGGCAGTGCCAAAGCTGCCGTAGGATGTTGTCACATCGCCGTGCGGCTCGGTCATGCCGAGTCCCGACCGGGTAGTGACTACCATCACTACGCTGGTCTTGCCGCCGTATTCGGCCGGCGGCGCTCCCTCGATTACTTCCATGGACTGCACGGCGTCCACCGGCAGTTGGTTCGAGAATACTTTGCTCTGCTGATCGGTGATGGGCTGGCCGTCGAGGGAGAACGAGTTGGAAGCGTGATCGCCCAACCCGTGGAAGAGACCGTTCGAATCGGCGCTAATCCCCGGCGTGGACAATGTCACCAGGGAACTCAGCGACGAAGTCGAACCTTCCAGAGGAAGCTTATCGATCATCAAGCGATCCAGATCCGTGTGGGTACTGGAGTCGGTTGCAACCAGATCTCCGGCGCCGGTTACGGTGACACTGGTTTTTTCCGCTCCGATTTTCAGGGTGAACTTCGCCTCGACGGGTACGGGAGAGTGCACGCTCAGATCCTGCTCGCTCCCTTCAAATCCACCCGAGGTCGCGCTGGCATGGTAGTTATTGTAGGGAATATTATCGAATTCAAAGTTGCCCTGAGCATCGGTTGAAGTGGACCGGCTATAGTGTGAGACCGGATTCTGAATTTGCACCGCAGCGCCCGGGATGGCGGCTCCCGATTGATCCTGCACCGACCCGCGGACTGTTCCCGAGCCGGCGCTGACCGATTGGGCGTGACTGCAGACCGCGCAGTTGAGCCAGAGAGTAGCGCAGACGGAAGTGACCGCAAAGAGTTTCCTCATCGTTTCAGTATTGGGGCGGCCGTGCGGCCGGCCTACGGTATCCTCGTGAGTGGCCCGGAAGCTGCCGTGGGCGGGCTTAAAATCGCCACCAGCGGACTGCAACTTAGTGGGGCAGGCAATCCTGCCTGGAGCCGCTTTTCAGGCGGCTTTTTCGGACCGTACGCAAGCCTTCGCGCGCAGCGAGCGCCGGCTGAAAGCCGGCTGCAGCCAGGATTGGCTGCCCCACAACATGCGCCGCGGCAAGCGAGCGCTAATGAATGGATTGAGCACACCAGCGAGCGGACTACATCAGGCCCAATTTCCCCTCGACCTGTATGACGGCATCACCCTCGCCGAAACGCCGGTCGACCATAACCTTCCGATCACCCCACCTGTCGCCAATTTCAGCCCACTCGCGGCGCAACTATCCCGTCCGCAAGTTTTTGCTGGGAGGATTCGCCCCATTCGAGCTAAACCATCGAAAGGGTGAGTCACCGCAACGTGAGGACTCTAATCGTAGACGATGAGCCGATGGCACGCCGCGTCCTCAGGGAGGAGCTCGAGCTCGTTCCGGCGGTCGAGATCGTTGGCGAAGCCGAGAACGGCAAGGACGCGGTGCTCAAGATCGCGGAATTGCGGCCCGATCTGGTCTTCCTCGATCTTCAGATGCCGGTAATGAGCGGCTTCGAAGTGATCCAGAACATGCGGGGTCTGCCGCCGCCGGTCATCGTCATCGTCACGGCGTTCGACCAGCATGCCATTCAGGCTTTCGAAGCCGGCGCGATTGACTATCTCCTCAAGCCGGTACATACGGCCCGGCTGACCAAGGCCGTCGATCGGGCGAGGGCACTGCTGCGGAAGCCAGTAGCGTTGGCCAATAATCTCGCCAAAATGGCGGCATCGGCCGAAGCGCTGAGCCCGGTCGCGAGTCGCAAAATCGTCGGCAGAAACGGTGAAGAGTACCACTTGCTCAATACCAACGAAGTATTGGCTTTCCAGGCGGAAAGAGAGCTGGTTTGGATTGTCACCGCCCGCCAGCGGCTGCTCGCCACCCAATCGCTGAGCGCGATTGAAGAGCGCTTGCGCGACCCCCAGTTTCAGCGCGTCCACCGCAACACCATTGTCAACACGGACCACATACGCAAGATGACCGCGCTCAGCAGTCAGCGTTGGATGATCACGTTGAGCAATTCGCTGCAGGTGATCGTGAGCAAACGTCAAGCTCACAACGTGCGCCAGATTCTTCAATGGTAGAGACGCGGGAGAAGGATAGTTCTGGCCGCCCCGAGCCTCCGGGTGTGGCTGATTAACCAAGCTATTCAACGTTTGCGTCCGCCAGAAACAATACCGCTCGCGGATTCGCGTTCATCGATCCGAAAGAGAGCCTTCCGCACACCGTAACGGCAGTTCTTTCCGCCAGCCGGGTAGTTTCGCCGTCTCTCAGCCGGACATCGATCACCTCGCCGGCATGGATATGCGGCGGGTTGAGCCAGTCCCCGGGGTCCGGAACCAGCAAGAAGCGCGTCACCATCTGATGTGCTTTTGCCGGGCCCGCCGGAATCATGTATCCGGCAATCTGCACCTCTGGCCCGAACCACTCAGGGCGGACCGCGGCAGGGCTCACAGGGCCGGAAACCACGGCGCCCAAGCTCTGCCAATCCACTACTGCGATGCCCGGTCTGACCGGATTTGGCTTTATCGCGTAGAGATCGGGACGGCTGCTCAAAACGGCGAGTAATATGGGCAGCAAAACCGCACACGTCATGAACAGGGCGACCGCGGCGAAGGCCAGTTGTTGCTCCCGTTGGCTGGTCTTCGGTCCCTTCCCACGCGCCCGCATGGCAGCTCCAGGGGCCGCTAAAAGTGGAAACCGATCGTCGCTGTAACTGCGCGCGGCGAAACGTAATGCGTTCCGCTGAAAGTCGAGAGGAAGTTGTAAAGCGCCTCTCTGTTCATCAGGTTCACAACCGTCACGCGCGCGCTCCACTTCTTCTTCTCGCCTCGAAAAAGGTTGTCGTCTCCCACCGCAACGTCGAACAAATTGCGGGACGCAATACGCGGCGGGTTGTGGTCGTCGTCTTCTGTACCGGCCGCAGGAATCGAAATCAACGACGAGCCGTACTGCGACGCCGCACAAAGGCCGCTCGCGCTGATCGGAGTGGTTGGGGTCGCGTGCACGCTCCCGCAGAAGAGGCCCGCCTGGAACTGTTGATCCGGAGTCAAGCCGGAAACATCCACTATTGTGCCGGTTCCATTCGGCCCGTTCGCGCAATCGGCGCCTCCCGCGCAGGGTACCGGACCAGCTACCAGGCCGCTATCGTAGCGCCAGTTGAAGCCGAACCATGGTCCGGATCGCCAAGGCTGGTATTGAAGGTGAGTGGTCTGGTTGAATTTCTCGTCATGGTCGATGCGGAACACCGTGCTGCCTCCAGGTACGGCGCCAATTCCGCTGACCTGTGGAGTGAAGAAGCGCGCGGCCACGCTGGAAAGAACTACAAACGCCGTGAGACCGTGAAAATTGGGAACGCTGGCGCGAACGGCGTAGCCTGGGATTTTCGAGCTCTGCCACTCAATGGGAAACGTGATCGGGGTATCGCCCAGCACGCTGAAATCGAAAGCCCGGTGCGTGTACTTCCAGATATATTCGGCATCCACTACGAAGTAACGCCCGAACGCCTGCTGGATGCCGGCATGGACCTCATTGCGCCAGCCGGGGCCTTCAGGCGTGGTAGTTACGCAAGGACTGACAGTCGATGACATGATCGCATTCACCACTGGATCGTTACAGCCAACGCTCGCCAGCACCAGGTTTTCGTTGAACGGCGTTTCCATGGTACGCGCGTAAGAGGTCCGTATCACGGTGTTAGTTCCCTTGATGTTGTAAGCGACTCCCAAGCGCGGCTCAAGCTGTTTGGCGCTGGAGAGCCCGTTGTAAACATCGGCGCGGAGACCCACGTTGATACTCCAGTTGCGTATGGTGATGGTGTCCTGGATGTAAAGGGCCAGTTCCTTGATGTCAGCGTGGCCGTAGTAGTTATACAGTCCGCTGGTGGAGGCCGGACAACCGTCGGAGGCCGGGAGACTCCCCGTTCTGGTCAAGTCGTAACAGCCGAGAAGCGGCACAAATCCGGGATTCTGCGTCAGTGAACCTGTGCAGCCTGCCGGATTGGTCAGCGAAGGCGACGTATAGGGACTTCCATCCGGGTTCAGGCAAGGGGCGTTCGCCGTCGGATCGACAATCCCCAAAGCGTCCTTCTCTGTGAGAAATGTGTGCTGATAGGTGATGCCGGCCTTCAAATTGTGAATGCCCTTCACATACGCCAGGCTTGTGCGTCCGCCGATATTCGTCAGCGTGCGATTCTGACCGACAGTTTGCAGCTGGAGATCGGGTGTGAGGTCGGCGAAGGGGTCGCGGCTCGGATAGTAATTGTATTGATCCTGGCGCACGTAGCCGCCGAAAGTAAATATAGTGTTCGCGCCGATGAGATGCGTCCAAGCCGGCGCAATGTTGAAGGTCCGGATTTTGGAACGCTGGTCCTCCGAACCGACCGGCTTACCGTCGGGGCCGAGACCTCCGTTGTCTACCACCAGGCCGTTCCACGCCGTCGCATTCTGCGCGTCGAACGAATTCGGCGTCTGGAACCACGACCGCGTGAAACTGAGGTTCAAGTTGATTGTGTCTGCCGGGGAAAGCTTAAAATCGATGCGGTCGAACAGGTTCTGCTCATTGCCGTGATCGTGCATCACCGTGAGCTCAGGCCCGTCGAGAAACCGGCCGGTGTTCATCCCGTTGATGGAAATGAAATTGCCCCAGGTCTTCCCGCCGTTAGCGAGATCGAACCCTCCATTGGCGCTGCCAAAGCTGCCGTAGGAGGCTGTTACGTCTCCGTGAGGTTCTGTGAGGCCGAGGCCCGACCGCGTGGTCACCACGATCACGAGGCTGGTTTTGCCGCCATACTCGGCAGGTGGCGCGCCCTCGATCACTTCCATCGACTGTACGGAATCGATCGGAAGCTGGTTCGAGAAAACCTTGCTCTGTTGATCGGTAATAGCCTGGCCGTCGATGGAGAAAGAATTGGATGCATGATCGCCGAGTCCGTGAAACAGGCCGTTCGAATCGGCTGCCACGCCGGGTGTTGCCAGTGTTACCAGGGAGCTGAGCGACGATGTCGAACTCTCCAGAGGAAGCTTGTCGAACAGCAAGCGATCCACATCCGTGTGGGTGACGGCTTCGGTTTCCACCAGGTCCCCCGCGCTTGTCACAGTGACGCTGGTCTTTGCAGTTCCGATTTTCAGGGTGAACTTCAACTCGACCGGTATCGGCGAGCGCACATTCAGATCCTGCTCGCTGCCTTCAAATCCGGACGAGATGGCACTGGCATGGTAGTTGTTGTAGGGAATATTATCGAATTCAAAGTTGCCCAGGGCATCGGTCTGAGCGGACCGGCTATAGTGAGAGACGGGATTCTGAATTTCGACCGTAGCGCCAGGGATAGCGGCTCCGGATTGGTCCTGCACCGAGCCGCGCAAAGCCCCGGAGCCGACGCTGATCGATTGGGCATAACTGAAGACCGCGCAACTGAGACAGAGAGTAAGGCGCGCAGCAGTGACAGCAATGAGTTTTTTCATTGCTTCAAGTATCGGGAAGGTTGTGTTACCGGCCTAAGGTATTTTGATAGGCGGCGGGGAAGTTTCGGGGAGCGGGCTAAAGATTGCCACGAGCGGACATCTGTCCGCCCGCGTACACTTACATTTCAATGCCGGGCAGCTAACAACAGTTACAACTTGGCGCCCCCGCCAGCTAGACTAGACGGCGCGCCGGACCGAGCCTCTGCCCTTGGGTCCGAACCGTCTCACATGGCGCTGCGCCGGCGGTGGAGTATATGGAATAACTATGACTCCACCCGCGGACTTCTGTTCGCGTCCCACATCCGATGGCACCTCGCGGCGTACCAGGCGCGTAGCCAATAGCCGCTCGATGCGCGATATGTCGGGGCGTTCGGCGCGGGTGGCGAAAGTGGTAGCCGTCCCTGTGGCGCCTGCGCGGCCGGTGCGTCCGGCGCGATGAATGAAGTCTTCCGGCGCCTGCGGCAGATCGTAATTCACCACGTGAGCGATGCCCTCCACATGGATGCCTCGAGCCGCGATGTCGGTCGCCACCAGCACGCGGTAGTAGCCGTCCTGGAAGCCGCTCAGCGCCTGATTGCGCTGGTTTTGAGTACGGTTGCCGTGAATGGTCGCAGTCTTCGCGCCGCTCTGCGACAACTTCTTCGCCAGCTTGTCGGCGCCGTGCTTGGTCCGCGCGAATATCAGGAACGACCCCTTTTCCTCGCGGAGCATCATCTCCAGCAGGCCCAGTTTGCGATCCTGCTCTACTTCATAGAGATGCAGATCGATCTTTTCGACGGGCTTGGTGATGGAGCCGACTTCGACCCGCACCGGGTTCTTCACGTGCGATTCCACCAGATGCTTAACCGAGCTTTCGATGGTGGCCGAGAAGAACAGCGTCTGCCGGTTGGAGGGCGTGGTCGCCATAATGCGTCTGATGGTCGGCAGGAAGCCCATATCAAGCATGCGGTCGGCTTCGTCCAGAACCAGCACGCGAACGCCGCTCAGATCCACCAGTTGGCGGCTGAGAAAATCGCACAGCCTGCCGGGCGTGGCGATCACCACTTGAGCGCCTTTCTTGATGCACTGCAACTGCGTGCGCTCATTGAGCCCGCCGACCACGACGGCGGTGCGCACGGGCGTGCCCACTGCAATCTTGACGAAGGTCTCGTTAATTTGGATCGCGAGCTCGCGGGTGGGGCTGAGTATGAGAGCCCGCACGCCGGAGCGCGACGTATCTTTTTCAATGAGGTTAATGATAGGCAGGACAAACGCCAGCGTCTTGCCAGTACCCGTTTGCGCGGTAGCCACCACGTCGCGCCCGGCCAGCGCCGGTTCGATCGATTGGGCTTGGACGGCTGTTGGTTCGGTAAAGCCGTTCCTTAATAGGTTGCTCTTCACGAGAGCGGAGATTGATAATTCGGAGAAACTTTTCATTATTTGTGTGCGGAGGAGAATCGACAACCGGCTACCGGTTAAGGGAGAAAGGCTTGCGGATCAACTTCCAGTAGTTTCCAGTATACAACATTCCAGGCGGGGCATTCTTCGGCATGGACATGGACGGATGCTTAACCGATCTGGGGAAGCCGGCTTTCGGCTAACGCTTCCTTCTGACGGTCGCGGCTCTGAACGGGGCACGGCCCAGAGCGCCCCGTTAGCACGCGGTCTTTCGGTAGTTACAGAATCTCACGGTCACAGCACGAGTGTGGGGCAGCTAATCCCGGGGCGGGAACGCGCCCACACGCAGTCCAGGCTATCTGGGCGCAATACCGCCGTACCCGATTGGGCGCGCCGAAAGCCATTACCGCGATGGCCCGCAAGCTATCCTGCTTGTTCTACCGGCGCCTTAAGTAGGGCAGCAATACGTCGATAAAGGCGTGGAATTCTACGAAGCCATGCACAGAGAACAACAGGTTCGATCCGTCATCAAAACGCGCACATCAACCCGGCCTGCAGTTCTTGAGCCTACGGGCGAATCGGCATGATTGGGACAGAGTGGTTCTGGAAAGTGTGCAAGCGGCACGCAGGAGTGCTGCGCCGCAGCACCGATTTCCGCCACCCGCGCAGGCTGCTAAAATGCCTTTAGATGCTGAAGCGGTTCATCCTGTGGGATTTCCCGCGCGGAGTGTGGCAGTACGATGTCGTGGTCGGTATCATCCTGGCCTTCATCTTTCTTACCCCGCGCGAGTGGTTCGGCGATCAGCCGCGCATTCCCAAGGCGAGCAGTATCTCCATGATTTCGTCGGAGAGCGGCGTCTCGGCGTTCTTCGTGGAGGCCAGCCTGGTAGCGGGCATCCCTGAGCCGCAGCGCGTGGCGAAGCTGACCGAGCTGCTGAAAATCCGCACCGGGAACAAGCGGCTGAATGTCACCCGCGTGGAGCCGGTACGCGATTCGGAAGGCGAGCTGGAAGGCTATATGGCCTTCGCCCGGCCCTGAGGGCGCTTCCTTATATGTGCTTGCGAACAATTCTCACGCCGCTACTCTGCGCCTTAGCCGCATATGGCGCCGACCCGGCGTTGCAACCCGTATTTCAACGCATGGACAAGGCTGCTGCCACCTTCAAGGGCTTCACCGCCGATTTGGTCAAACTGGAACACCATGCCATCATCGACGACAATGAAAAGCAGACCGGAACCATTGTCGTTCGAAAGCCAACCCCCCACAGCATTCAGGTGCTGGAAAAGTTTCTGCCCGATGGCGAGCAGATTGAGCTGAAAGGTACCCACGTCCAGGATTACCATCCGAAGATCAATACCCTCCGAGCGGACGACCTGGGCAAGAAGTATCACGGCCTGATTGAAGAGGTGATGCTGATCGGGTTGGGAGGCAATTCGAAAGATCTGTTAGAAGGCTACCAGGTCAGCCTGGGTGGATCCGAGAAAGTGGGCGACCAGGCGGCAACGCGCCTCATACTCATCCCCAACGATCCCCAATTGGCGCGGACCTTTCCAAAGTTCGAGGTTTGGTATTCCGACGTCAACGGAATTGCCGTGCAGCAAAAGTGGTACGCCCAGGGCCTTGCCGATTACACTGTCCAAACCTACACCAACATGAAGATCGGGCCGGTAACCGAAGCGCAGGTGACACTCGTCGTTCCAAGAGACGCCCACCGAGAGCATTTGTTCCGCTAGCGGCAATCTATCTACAGGGTTCCATGAAGACCACGTCCAGTCTCCACCGGCTCCATTATCTCGATTGGGTGCGCGGCCTCGGCGCGTTGATCATGCTCCAGGGGCACGTTTTCGATTCCTACCTCAAACCGGAATTGCGCTCCGGCGGCGCCTTCACGTTCTCGCAATTCGTGGGCGGCATGCCTCCGGCGATGTTTCTCTTTCTCACCGGCATCACCCTCGCCTTCCTGATGGATAGCTGCGAGCGCAAGGGCATGGCGCCGCGCGGACGCGTGGCCATCGCTCTTCGCCGCTCCGGATATCTTTTCGGCCTGGCTTTCGCTTTCCGCGCGTTCGAATGGGTCGCCGGACTGCCGGTATCGGCGGGCGCGGATTTCCTGCGCGTCGATATCCTCAACTGCATGGGCTTTTCCGTGGCGGCGCTTTCTGTAATGGCGATCTTCCGCACTGCCGAGCGCGCGCGTCTTTGCACCGTTCTGGGGCTCGCCATCGCGCTGCTCTCTCCAGTGATTTCGCAAATCGATTGGAGCGGCGTGCCCTGGATGATCCGCGCCTACATCGTCCCGGACCGCCATTTCTTCGGCTTTTTCCCGTGGGGCGCGTATCTCGCTTTTGGCGTGGCGGCGGGCAGCGCGATCCGACTGATCCCAGCCGGCGCCATGGACCGCGCCATGCAATGGACGGCCCTCGCCGCCGCCGCCGCCATCGTCGCGTGCCAATACCTCGCGCAGGCCCCCTATTCGATCTACGCGGCCTCCGATTATTGGCTCAACAGCCCCGCCCAGGTGATCGCCAAGCAGAGCGTCACGCTGCTGATGCTGGCCTTCGCTTTCGTGTGGACGCAATACATCGCCAAGGACGGCTGGAGCTGGGTACGCCAGTTCGGCGTGACTTCGCTGCTGGTCTACTGGGTCCACATCGAACTGATTTATGGCCGCTGGATGTGGTTCTTCAAGAACAATCTGACGGTGGCGCAGACTGCGGTTACGGCGGTGTTCGTGATCCTGTTGATGTTGGCTATTTCCACTATTAAGACGTACCCTATCGAGGTGCGCGCCGCGCTGCTGGAGGCGGGCTGGTGGTTTACTCCAAAATCCGAGCGTGTGAGCGGCGATTGAGCCGGCCACTTGCGCGTCGCGTCGATCCCATCTTGCCACAACTCTTGCCACGACGTCGCAGGCCCATGGCCAGGCAAAGGGCCCGCGCCACATAGCGAGGCGAATCCCCACAAAATGGGCGATCCGACACCCACATCAAGGTTGTATCCAAGCGGGGAATCCCCTGATACGCTACATCAGGTGATTCGGATTTGAAGCAACTAGTTCCGGTTTTCCTGCTTTTGACTATCGCGCTGCCGATGGTTGGCTTGGCCCAGATTGACGTGACCCAGATTGACGTGGCCCATGAGGCGGAGTACGCGCCCATGACGGCTGACCAGCGCTGGAACGACTACATTTCCGGTAGCCTGCTCAGCCCCAGCGTGGCTTTCCGCTCGCTTGCTTCCGCGGCGATATCGCATGTGAGTAAGGACCCGGTACAATGGGGCCAGAGTTCCCGCGGCTATTTCGAACGCGTCGGCAGCCATTGGGCCAGATTCGCCGTTCAAGGCGGGATTCATTCGGGTCTCGCTGCCGCATTGGGCCACGATACGCGCTACTTCCGCCAACCTGAAAAGAGCGGCTGGCAGCGCACCCGCCACGCTCTTCGCCGCACGTTCGTCACCCAGAATCGGGAAGGCCATACGGTCTTCGACGTCTCCCAGATGGCCGGGCTCTACGGAGCGCCCATGGCGTCGTCCTTATGGAATCCGAATCGCCACGGTGCGTTCAGGCAGGGCGTGCGGGCCGGAACCTTCGGCGTTGGGATGCAGGCAGGCTCGAACCTTTTCAAGGAATTCGGCCCTGATATTAAGCGCGCTATCCTCCGCAAATAAACCTGCGTGTTCGCCCGTTCTCGCGCGCGGAGCAAAGCGCGTTCACGCGAGCGTCTCTTGCAGCAGCCACGGATGCGCAGGCGAAGAGAGCCGGCTAAAAGCCGGCTGCAGCCAGGATTGGCTGCCCCACAAGGCCACTTCGCAGTAGCATATTAGCCAGCGGCATGAAGCACGTTATTGTCGGCTTGGCCGGCCACATCGATCACGGCAAGACCGCCCTGGTCAAAGCCCTTACGGGCATCGACGCGGACCGCCTCGAAGAAGAAAAGCGCCGCGGCATCACCATCGATCTCGGCTTCGCTCATCTCCAGCTCACGCCTGGCCTGCGCCTCGGCTTCGTCGACGTGCCCGGCCATGAGCGCTTCGTCAAGAACATGCTCGCAGGCGCAGGCGGCTTCGACCTGGTCCTCTTCGTCGTCGCCGCCGATGAATCCATCAAGCCGCAAACCCGCGAACATTTCGATATCTGCCGCCTGCTTGAGATCCCGCGCGGCATCGTCGTGCTCACCAAGTGCGATCTGGTGGACGACGATATGGTCGGGCTGGTCAAGCTCGAAATGGAAGAGTTAGTAGCAGGTTCGTTCCTGGAGGGCGCGCCCATGGCGCCCGTAAGCTCCACCACCGGCGCCGGGCTCGACGCGCTGCGTTTAGAGGTGGCGCGCGTTGCCGCATCCGTACCGCAGCGAAACGGCGCTGGCCATTTTCGCCTGCCAATCGACCGCGTCTTTTCCGTGAAGGGTTTCGGCGCGGTGGTGACGGGCACGCTGATTTCCGGCGCCGTCGAGAAAGAACGCGAGGTGGAGGCGTATCCCTCCGGCCGACGGCTGCGCGTTCGCGGCGTCGAAGTCCACGGAGATCAAACCGGCCGCGCCACCGCCGGCCAGCGTACGGCGCTCAATCTTGCGGGCGTTGGCTCCGCCGATCTCGCGCGTGGCGAAGTGCTCTCAGAACCCGCCAAATTTCACACCGTCCGCCACCTGGATTGCCGCCTGCATCTGCTTCCCTCCGCCAAGCCCCTGAAGCATCGCGCGCCCGTGCATTTCCATTCCGGCACGGCGGAAATCGAAGCGGAGGTGCGTCTCTTCGGCAGTACGGCTTTGAAGCCGGGAGCCACCGCCTACGCGCGCCTGGTGCTGCGCGAAGGCGCCCTGCTGCTGCCCGGGGACCACTTCATTATTCGCAGGTTTTCGCCGGTCACGACTATCGGCGGCGGCGTAGTGATCGATATCGGCGAGCGCCGCTATCGCAAGACCGACGACATCGCGGGTCGCCTTGACATGCTCTCGTCGCCGGACGTGGCCGCGCGCATCGCCCTGCTGGTGCGCGAATCCCGCTATGGCGCGCCCTTATCCGAATTGGTGGCGCGCACGGGCCTGATGGAAAGCGAAATTGTCGCCGCGGCTGGGAAGGGCGTTCTCGCTGTCGTCCTGCAACCCGAGCCCTGGTATATCGACCGAGCCTGGTTCCAGGCCGCGCGGCTGCGGCTGGTTCAGACAATCCGCGACTTTCATCGGGCCAACCCGCTGCAACCCGGCATGCCGCGTCAGGATCTGCGCGGCGCCGTGCTGCCCGATGCCCCGCCGTTCCTGCTCGACGCCCTGTTCGCCTCAGCCAAAGAGATTGCCGTGGAGGGCGAAACCGTTCGTCTCACGACGCATCGCATCGCGCTCAAAGAAGATGAAGAGCATGCCCGCGCGGCCATTGAGCGCGCGTTTGAGACAGCCGGTCTCGCGGCCCCGGCTGTATTCGAAGTGCTGGCCCAATCGGGCGTGGAAGCCGCGCGTGCGCGCACGCTGCTGCAACAGCTTCTGCATGAGCGGCGGCTGGTGCGAATCGGCGCCGACCTGGTCTTTCACCAATCCGCCATTGCCAGACTTCACCAGCTGCTGGCCGCGCGCAAGGGCGAACGCTTCAGCGTGGGCGCCTTCAAGGAATGGACCGGCATCTCGCGCAAGTACGCCATCCCGCTGCTCGAATTCCTCGACCGCGAACGGGTCACGCAGCGGGAGGGGGATGAGCGGGTTGTGCGGTGAGTGGTGAGTGGAGAGCCGCGTTCGCCGGCCTTGCGGAAAACCACTCCCTCACGGTCGTGGCTATGATCGGAGCCGCGCGCGCGTAAGCAAGCGATTTCGGGATAGCGGCGAATGCGCCGGCGGTGCTAGTTGATGGATCCGGTCGCGGTGGCCGCACTGGCCGCCGTGTTCACCTGCGGCTGGTAGCGCAATACGTAGTGATGCATCGCTACCTCAGTCCAGCTCATGCCGAAGCCTTTAGCTTCCTGCAGGGCCTTCTGGTTGTCCCACCCGTCATGCGCGATTCGATAGCAAGCCACCACAGTCCCGGTGCGGTCTGCACCGCGGCGGCAGTGTACGAATACCGGGCCGGCCGAAGCGTCGTCGAACAAGGCCAGCACCTTGGCGACATCCGCCGGTGAGGGTGCAGACATTCCCTGGAAAGGTATGGTAACGTACCGCATTCCAGTTGCCTCAACCACTTTGCGCTCCGAAACCGAATGGTCGCCGGTTTCGCGAAGGTCGATGATCGTCTTCACGCCCAGCTTCGCCAGGCTCTGGAAGCCTTGATCGGTAGGTTGGGCGCCACGGTACACGTGATCGTTGACCTGATGGAAGTTAGGTAGGCCGGCAAGGTTGGTTTGGGCGAAGCCCGGAAAGGACACAATTCCTATTGCCAGAGCGGCGATGGCTAACCTTCGGGAAATCATGGCTACTACTACAGATGCCGATCAACGGCGTGCGGTTGCAGGCTTTCGCATAACCAGCCGGTAACCGAGTTCCAGGGCGACCAGCGTGCCATAAAGCAGCGGCAGCCGGATATCCGACTTCACCAGCCAATAATAGTGAATCACGGCCGCGATGGCGGTGACATAAATCAGGCGGTGGAGGCGCTGCCAGCGCTTGCCGCCGAGGCGCCGGATCCATCCGGTGGTAGAGGTGATGGCGAGCGGAATCATCAGAACAAACGCAGTGAAGCCAGCGGTGACGTATGGCCGCTTGGCGACATCCTTCACGATGGCTGGCATGTCGAAGCCGTGGTCGAGCCAAAGGTAGGTAGCGAAGTGGAGGCAGGCGTAGAAGAAGGCGAACAGGCCGATCAAGCGGCGGAAGCGGATGAGATCGGGCGCCTGCAGCAACTTCCGCAACGGCGTAATGGCGAGCGTCGCGACGATCAGCCGAATCGTCCAATCGCCCGTGAAGTGCGTTATGAACTCGATCGGGTTGGGAGTGACGTCGTTATGCCAGATCCGCCAGGCAAGCCTGAGAAATGGCGCAAGACACACGGCCCAGACGAGAAGCTTGGCGACAAACAGCCTGGCGCCAGATAGCTTGAATTTAGATAGCCTAAACCAGGGGGTTTGCGGCATCCCTCAATAATATTTCTTCAGATCCATGCCGGTGTAGAGGCTGGCCACCTGGTCGCCGTATCCGTTGAACATGAGCGTCGGGCGCCGCGCGGGCACCACAATGCCGAGCCGCTTCTGGCCCTCGCCGAGCCGCTGCTCGGTGGCTTGGCTCCATCGTGGATGATCCACTTGCGGGTTCACGTTGGAATAAAAGCCATACTCCGGCGCGTTGGAGATATTCCAGGTGGTGGGCGGCTGCTTGGTCACCAGCTTGATCTTGACGATGGACTTGATGCTCTTGAACCCGTACTTCCACGGAATCACCATGCGCACCGGCGCGCCGTCCTGCGGCGGCAGCGTTTCGCCGTACATGCCTACGCATAAGAGCGCTAACGGATGCATGGCTTCGTCGAGGCGCAGGCCCTCCACGTAGGGAAGCTGAATGCCCGCTTCCTGCGGGGACCACATCACTTTCGGATCGTACAGGCTTTCGAAAGCTACGAACTTGGCCTTGGGAGTGGGGCTTACTTTCTTGAGCAGCTCGCTGAGCGAGTAGCCGGCCCACGGCACCACGATCGACCATGCCTCGACGCAGCGGTGGCGATAGATCCGCTCCTCAATAGGCGCGATCTTCATGATGTCGTCCATGGAGAGCTTGAGCGGCTTCTCCACTTCGCCTTCGATGGAAACGGTCCAGGGCGAGGTCTTCAACTTTTGCGCCAGCGTGGCCGGCTGGTTCTTGCGGGTGCCGAACTCGTAGTAGTTGTTGTAGTGGGTGACGTCTTCGTAAGTGTTGACGGTTTCGCCGGTGGTGCTCAGCGGGCTCTTGACGATGTTGGGGATTTTCGTTTCCGCCGCCAGAGCGCGGGCGGAAGGCGAGAGCATTTCCCGGCCCGCGACGAATGCGGCGGGAATGGCCGCGAGGAACTGGCGCCGGTGAAGATAGACAGACTTGGGAGTGACGTCGGAATGGCGGAGATCCGCGGCTTTCTCGATTAGCAAGGAATTGGCCTCTACATATAGGTTATACGACGGAGAAGGGAAAAACGGATTTCGACGCAGAGACGCTGAGGCGCAGAGATAAGCGCAGAGAAGAAAGACCTCTTTACGTTTTCTCTGCGTGGCCTCAGCGTCTCTGCGTGTCTGCGTCGAAAAAGCCTAGAAGTTCAGCCGCGCCACGAATTCCAGGCTTCGTGCGCCCGGATCGTTGGTGTTGTTGAGGTCGCGGAAGGCCGAGGTGGTCTGTCCGAACGAGCTGCCGATCGCGCTGTTAATGCTGCCGCCGGTGGCGCCGCCGCCATCGATCACAATATTCGGATGGTTGAAGACGTTCAGCGCCTGAATGCGGAACTCGAAGTTCAACCGCTCTTTGATCTGGGTGCGCTTCACCAGGCTTACATCCCACTTGAAAAGCCACGGGCCCCAGAGAAACACCTGGTCGCAAATCTGGCCGGCGGAGTTGCACTGGCCGATGTAGGGCGCGCTTGGGTTGAACGTTCCGCTGATATCAGCCGCCGCGAGCGTATTCTGGATCAACGACTGCGGCAGGAAATATGCAGTGCCGACGGCGGTGCCGCTCGCATTGATCTGGCTGGTGAAGTTAAGCCCCATTTGGCTCTGCAATTGACTTTGGGTGAGGTTGTGCAGCACCACGCCGCCATCGTTCTGGTTAAACGTATCGCGGCCGCTGGTGATGTTGATCGGCACGCCGCTCTGCATGCGGCCTACCCCGGCGACTTCCCACCCGCCGATGGCTTTGCCCAACACGCCGTGCGCGCTCGAGAGCATCGAGCGGCCCGGACCGACCGGAAGTTGGTAAACCCAGGTGACCTTGATGCCGTTGCGGATATCGAAGTTGGTCGGACCCTTGTTCCCTCCCCAATTGCGCAGCGTAGGCGTGTTGGCATCGGTCAGCGATTTGGAAAACGCATAGCTGGCCTGCATCTGAAGGCCGGTGGCGAGCCGGCGGCGCACTTCGACCTGAGCCGAGTTGTAGGTGCTCGAATTGCGGTTGGTCTCCTCCGTGGAATTGCCGCCGTTGTTCGGGTTTACCTGGAAAAGATTGATGGGATATCCCGCCTTTGTGAGAGCGGCCATGCGGGTGGCATTGGTCGCGATGCCATTGGCAGTTGCGCCGGCCTGACCCTGGGCAAGTTGCGTGGCGGTAGTCTGATCGGTGTTGCTGCCGATGGCGGTGGTGATAATCGGCACGGCGACTTGTCCAGGCAAGCCCTGGTTGCTGTAGTTATTGTTGGCCAGCTTGAAGCCCGTCCCCGATTGCTGCGTCGCGAGCAGTTGCGGCAGAGAGAGACCGTTGGAAATCGCCAGGTTATTCTGCGCGGCCTGGAACTGGGTCGTGAATCCGCTTTCGACAGTATTCACTTCGTTGAGGTTAACGGCTGACCAGAGGTCCACGCCGTGATCGGCCACGTAGCGAACGTCCACCACGGTATTCTTGCTCAATTGCCGCTGGAATCCAGCGGTCCAGCTTTCCACATACTCGGGCTTGATGCTGGGATTCCAGTCTTCTACGGTGGCCCCGCTTTGCACGGCCAACGGGAAGCTGGGGTTAGGGAAACTGGCGTCGATGCTGGTAGGCGCCAAGGTGGGCAGGGTCGGATTGCTAAACAACACATTGCCCGCAGTAAACACGCTCGGCGTGGTCCCAGGGCTGGTACTCGTGCTTAGGCTGCGGCCCGCGTTGCCGCTCCAGACACCTTCGAGCGCCGCCATCCCCTGGCGAAGCGTGGCAACGCTGAAACCGGCGCGCAACACCGCATCGTCGCCCGTCAACCAATGGAGGAAGCCACCCTTAGCAATGCGGTAGGCCACCCCAGCCGAAGGACTGAAGTGGCCGACGCCCGGGCTGAAGCCGCCAGTGCCCGCCGGAATCAGCGATAACACCGGCGACGAACCATCGAGCACGCCCGGCTTGAAGAGGTTGCCTACGCCTGAAACGCCAAACAGCCC
>Ga0302325_10006345_pt1 | contig 26599 bp, 14 predicted proteins | sample Palsa_T0_2_FD_201948 | JGI IMG/M metagenome (GOLD analysis project Ga0302325, IMG submission 201948) | Peat permafrost microbial communities from Stordalen Mire near Abisko, Sweden - Palsa_T0_2 | ecosystem: Environmental > Terrestrial > Soil > Palsa > Peat permafrost | place: Sweden: Abisko... | reverse complement strand
GAGCAAAGTTTCCGGGCCAGGCCAGGTGACCTTCGCGGATATTCACGCCCTCGTGACAACGGCGAGCGTTTCCGCCCCAGGGGAGTATGTTCTCAAATTGACGGCTGGCAGCGGTGCTTTGAGTGCCTATTCCACTTTGAAGGTCAAGGCCGAGGATCCGCCGCCTGTCCAACGGCTGGACGTGGTCTATACCAAGCATTACACCATTGACAATCCGTTGTGGAACTCCCGCGCCAAGTCGCTCATCGTGAACTGGATTCCGCATTGCATTGATATGATCAACCGCACTAATTTGACGGAAGGGCAGGGGGGCATTGATAATTTCGTCGAAGCCGCCAAAGCGCTGCGAGGCGAACCGCACGGGCCGCAGAAAGGTTATGTTTTTGCCAATGCCTGGGTTCACGAGACCGTCGAGTCCATGTGCCTGGCGCTGATGGTTGATCCCAAAGGCGACCCGGAAATCATCCAGGCTCAGGAAAAAATGAAGGCCACCCTGGAGGATTGGATTCCGAAAATACTCTCGGCCCAGGAACCGGACGGTTACCTGCAAACTGCCTACACCCTCGCCCGACGCTCAAGCTGGCCCGAACATTGGTGGACCGGAAGGCGAGACGGTCACGAAGGCTATGTCGGGGGTTATTTCATCGAGTCCGCCATCAACCATTACACCTTGACGGAGGGGAAGGATAAGCGCCTTTACGATGCCGCCAAGAAACTGGCCGATTGCTGGGTCGCCAACATCGGCCCGGGCAAGAAGGAATGGTTCGATGGCCATGAGGAAATGGAACAGGCGCTCGTGCGCTTCGGGCGTTTTGTCAATGACATGGAAGGAAACGGGCGCGGTGATGCTTACATCAAGCTCGCGCGTTTTCTGCTCGATTCCCGCCGCGGCGGGGAGGAATACGATCAGAGCCACCTGCCGCCCATCGAACAATACGAAGCCGTCGGCCATGCCGTCCGGGCGGTTTATTTTTATTCCGGCCTGGCCGATATCGCCGCGGAAACCGGCGATACGGATTACTCAAGCGCCGTGGCCTCGCTGTGGGACAATTTAGTCAATAAGAAATATTACATCACCGGCGGCGTGGGCAGCGGCGAAACTTCCGAGGGATTCGGCCCGAATTATTCATTGCCTAATGCGGCCTACTGCGAAGCCTGTTCGAGTTGCGGCCTGATCTTTTTTCAGTACAAACTCAATCTCGCCTGCCACGATGCGAAATATGCCGACCTGTATGAGGAAACCATTTACAACGCGCTCCTTGGCGCAACCGACCTGGACGGACGCAATTTCCAATATACGAACCCGCTAATCGGCGGGAGGCGCGGCCCATGGCACGCCTGCCCTTGCTGCGTGGGCAACATCCCGCGCACGCTGTTGATGATCCCGACCTGGACTTATGTCAAAGGCGACGACGGCCTCTACGTCAATCTGTTCATTGGCAGCACCATCAAAGTCGAGAAAGTCGCAGGTACGGATGTGGAGATGGTTCAGAAAACGGATTATCCATGGAGCGGCAATATCGCCATCACGGTCAACCCCACGACGGCCAAGCGCTTCACCATTTATGTCCGCGTGCCCAACCGCGCCACCAGCGAGCTCTATACGGAAAGCCCCGCCGTCAACGGGTTGAAATCGCTGGCGGTCAACGGAGAGTCCATGACTCCCAAAATTGAGAAGGGGTACGCCATCCTGACTCGCGAGTGGACCAAGGGAGACACGATCACGCTGGAACTGCCCATGAAAATCCAACGCGTCACGGCTGACAACCATATCAAAGCCGACCGTGGATTAGTGGCGCTTCGATACGGCCCGCTGATTTACAATTTGGAAATCGCCGACCAACCTCGGATTGATCAGCCGTTGAGCGATGCTCCGCTCAAGCCGGTGTGGCGAGGTGATTTGCTCGACGGCGTCGTTGCGCTCCAAGGCACCTGGGCCGACGGCAGCCCATTGCTGGCGATTCCCAATTACGCGCGGAACAATCGCTCTTCGACCAAGACGGCGCGGCCCGGTGAATCCGCGGTCTGGATCAAGGCGGAATCACACTAAGCAATGCAATTAAGTTACTGCTCTTCGATGATGTAGAACTGGAAGGGATTGTTGGCCGCATTGGTGTCGGTGAACATGATGTTGGTGCTGCCGAAGGTGCCAGTGCCCACCACCGTCCACTGGGACTGCGGCAAGGCGAGATTGGTGGAGGCCAGCAGTTCGTAGGTCAGACCCGGCGGGCCGGAAAAAGAAAACTGGAAGCCATTTGACCCAAGCGTCAGTTGCCCCGCGGACACGTTAAAGACCGGCGGGGCAGGGGGTGTGACCGAGATGAACAGGGTGGCGGTGGCGGAACCCCCGCCGAGGTTGGTCACACCCACGACAAAAGTGTTGGTGCCCTCATTGACGATACCCGGGCTGCCGGAGAGCTGGCCGTTGCTCGAAACGTTGAGCCAGGACGGGCCGCTGATTAAGCCGAAGGTGAGGACATCGCCGGCATGAATATACGAGGTGGTGGCATCGTTGGAGATGCTCGCGCTATAAACCTGTCCCACGGACACCTGAGGTCCTGTAATGGGATTGGTAAGGAAGGTGGGTGCCGGGTCCGCGACGACAGGGACGAACATGGTGGCGGTGGAGTAAACGCCGTTGGTATCCGTCAGGCTGACCTTAAAGACATTCGTGCCGATATTCGTAACGGCGGGCGTTCCCGAAAGGCTGCCGTTGCCGGCCACGTGCAGCCAAGCCGGGCCGCTGACCAACGCAAAGCTCAACGTATCACCCGGTGGAGCGACGGCTTGGTTGCTGAGGGCGCCCGTGTAAGGCACGGGGGCGGCGGCGGTTGTCAGAGTGAAGTTGGTATGAATAAAGAGAGGCACGGTGATGCTGAAAAGCGTGCCGTAGCCGCCGCCCGTTGAAGGGTAGAAATCTGTTCCGCCCAGGTAAGTGGTTCCGTAGAAAATGCCATTGCTCGCCTGCAACACTGGCGCCTCAGGCTCCGCGCCATTCAAGCCGTTGAACCAAAGCAAGGTTGTCATGATGCCATTGGTGGTGATTTGGAACACGGTGCCCTCATTGCCAATTCCTCCGCCAGAACAGGTGCCATAGAGGTTGCCATCCGTGCCCTGGACCAAACCGGAGATGGGAAAGGCGCCATTGGTTCCGTCGAATGAAAAGAGTGTATTCAGATTTCCACCGGCGGACCACGCGAAAACGGTGCCGTATCCGTAGTTCCCGCCTTCAGCAGTGGTGCCGTAGAAAATGCCATTCGTAGCTTGAATGAGTGCTCCATAGGGGGCGGCCCCATTGGTAAAGTCGAAGGCGGCCAAGGTCGTCAGCACGCTCGTGTTGGGGTTCAAACTAAACAACGTGCCATCTCCAAAGTTGCCGGCCCCAAGCGTAGCGCCATAAAAATTGCCGTCGCTCCCTTGAATCAAGCCCGCGTACGGATTGGCGCCATCGGTGCTCGAGGTAAAGGAGTAAAGGAGCGTAAAGGTGCCGCTGGATGTCGTCCGGAAAGCCGCCCCATAACCATTAGCGCCTCCGTCAAGAGATACGCCGTAGAAATTTCCATCGGTGCCTTGCGCCAATCCGTCCTGCAGGTTTTCGCCGTCCGATCCGGCAAATGAATGAAGATAAGTGACTGTGGCATAGTTCGTTACTCGGAAGAGGGTGCCATAACCGTCGTCGCCTCCTTGCGAGGTGGTGCCGAATAAGTTGCTATTTAGAGTCTGCACCAAACCTCCTTCAGGATACTCGCCAGATCCGGAGCTATTTTCGCCGGGGGTGCCCGTACTTGGGGCGGGAAAGCTATACAAAGTAGTCACTGCGCCCGCCAAAGTCGCCCGGAATATGGTGCCCTGATAGTTGGCGCCGCCCGTTGCGGCCGTGCTGTATAAATTGCCATCCAAACCTTGCATCAGGGCAGCGGAAGGATTGGCGCCATCGGTCGTGCTGCCTGCGAAGGCATGCAAATTGGTGAAGGCTGCCGTTGAACTCGTGGCGGGCACCACGGTGAGCACGGCAACGGAGCTGGTCACATTGGTCAATGTGTTGCTCACGATCACAGAATAACCGCCGCTGTTCGACACCGCCAGATTGGTGATCGTCAGGGTGGGCGTGGTGGCTCCGGAAGCGGTTCCACCACTCGTCAGGCTGACGCCATTTTCCAACCATTGATATGAAAGCGGCTCTTCACCTGTGGCCGATACCGTGAAGATGGCGATTGATCCGGCAACGTTCGTCTGGCTGATGGGCTGGCTGGTTATGACAGGCGGCGTGAGCAGCACCGTAAGCGTTGCCGGTGTGCTGGTCACGCTGTTGTAGGCATTGGTTACAATGACGCTATAGGCCGCGGAACTGCTCGAGGTGACGTTGGAAATGGTCAGGACGGCTGTGTTGGCCCCTGAAAAGCCGCCGCCGTTCGTCAGATTGGTGCCGTTTTGCAGCCATTGGTACGAAAGGGGTACGCCGCCCGCGGTGGCCACCGCAAAGACCGCGTTGGAGCCGGCGTAAAGAGAAAGACTTGCCGGCTGTCCGTCAATTTGTAAGGGCGCGCCATTGGTCAGGATGACGCAGAAGAACGCGCCGACGCCATCCAAGCCGCCGTTGTAGGTCGTCCCGTACAGATTTCCGTCGGGACCCTGCACCAAGTAGCCCTCACAAAGAGCGCCTTGATAACCATCAAATTCAGCAATGGTGGTCAGCGATCCGGTGGGGGCGATTTGGAAGACGGTGCCATCGCCGTAAGTTCCACCCTCTTGCGTGGTGCCATACAGGTTGCCATCCGTGGCCTGAATCAATCCGCCCCAGGGTTCCGCTCCATCCGCAGCTCCCGTGAAGGAATAAAGGGTGGTGAACGCGCCGGACGGTTGGATTTCAAATACCGTGCCTTCATTAAAGGCGCCACCTTGCAGAGTCGTGCCGTAAAAATTGCCGTCCACGCCCTGGATCAAGCCGGCAATCGGCACCGCCCCATCATTTGTCCCGTCGAACGAGTGCAACAGGGTGAAGTTGCCCGAAAGGGAGACGCGGTAGATCGTTCCCGCGCTGCTTTCATACTCGCCGCCATTTTCCGCAGTGCCATACAAATACCCATCCGTTCCCTGCACCAGCACGGGCGAGGGATACTCGCCATTGAGTCCATCGAACGCAGTCAGGACGGTGATATTGGAGGTGGTGCCAGAGGAGGCAAATCGGAAAAGCGTGCCAAAGCCGTAAGGGCCACTAAAGTTCGCCGCCCCGTAAAGATTACCGTCACTGGCCTGCATCATCGCGGACGCCGGCCCCGCGCCGTTATCTATTCCATTGAATTGAACCTCTCCCGTAACACTCGCGCTGGTGGGCGCCTCTTTCCAGGTGGTGCCTTCTGCGTAAGTGCCGTATTCATAACATGTGCCGTAAAGATTGCCGTCCTTGGCCAAACAAAGTCCTCCGATCGGAAAGACGCCCTGGGTGCTTGCGTCGAAGGAGTATTCTCTCGTGACCACGCCGGCGGCGGTGACTTTATAAGTGCATCCTCCTCCGTCGTTGCCGCCGTATAAGGACGTGCCATAGAAGGCGTTCTGAGAACTGACGTAAACCACTCCAACGTAGGGATTTTCAACCGAAGTGTTGCCGGTGAAAGTAGCGACGAGGTTGAGGCCGTACGGAGCTTGGGCGACAGGAACCAGGGAAAGAATCGCGGGCGAACTTGTCACCGAACCAAGAGAGTTGTTGATTAAGACGGAATAACTGCCGGCATTGGTTGTGGCGGTGTTGGTGATGTACATGGTGGCGGTGGTGACGCCGCCGAACTTCCCTGTGCTATTGGCCAGATTCGTGCCGTTGAACATCCAATGGTAAGTAAAGGGGCTGTTTCCCACCACTGCCACGCCGAAGCTGGCGCTGGCTCCTGGAAGGACCGTCACATTGCTGGGCTGCGTGACGATGACGGGCGCGGAGGAAAGAATGGAGAGGGTCGCGACCGAACTGGTCGTCATTCCCGCGGCATTGCTTAGAATTACCGAATAGTTGGCGGCATTGGTTGTGTTGACGTTGCTGATAATCAGGTCGGAGGTTGTATAATCGTAAACATTGGCATTGGCGTTGCCGGAGGTCAGGGCGGCTCCATTGATCAGCCATTGGTAGTACACCAGCGAATTGGAGGCGACACCCACGTATAAACTGGCCGTTTGGCCCACGAGCAAAGATTCGTTGGTGGGCTGGACAGTAATCACGGGCGGTGTGACCACGGCCAGCGTGACCAGCGTGGATTGAACAAAGCCGTCAGTTACGTTGGTGAAGGAAAGCGTTGCGGTGTAGTTGCCTAGCGCAAGGCTCGCGGCCGACGGATCAATGCTGAGAGACACCGTGGTGGCCGCACCGCCGGGAACCAGCGTGCCGTTGGTCGGCGAAACGTCCAGCCAGGAAGGAGGGGTGGGCAAAGCCCAGTTCAATGAGGCGCTGCCATTGTTGGTCAGAATGTAAGTCTGGACGGCGGGAGTAAACGGACCTCCAACCGGCCCGCTAAAGACCGTGCCAATAGAAATGAGAGGGTTAATCCGCAACGCTTCGGGCAGCGCAAGCGCCGTGAGCAAGTTGGTGCCGGTGGGCGAGCCCCAGCCTGTGCAAAGATCCAGTCCGGGCGCACCTGGGTACAAGGAAGGACTCGACGTCCACTCATTATTCCCCGAGGTGATGTCATGGAAAAGGTTGGCATAACTGATCGCATTTTGACCTTTCCCCATGCTGTAAATGGCTGGATTTATAAAACCCACCGTCGGTTCGCCATTGGCCACCGCCAGTTGATTCACAAGGGCGAGGAAGGCCGCCCAAGTGGGCGTGGCGCAACTTGTGCCCACAAAAGCCCCAGTCGAACCACCGCCATAGTACACTTCTATGTTGTACGCGCACATCGCCACATCCGGACTGTTGCGCATGGAGGTGGATCCGTCATTGGCAGACATGCTGATGCCTTTCTGCCAGGTCGGAATCGCCCAGCGCGTGCTGATGCCGCCGCCGGTGCCCTGTGGTTCAGTCGTACTATCATTCCAAACCGTTTCCCCCGTCCACGAGCCGACAGGCCCGGTTGTGGTCAACTCCGTGCCGCCCACCACCGTGACATTCGGATCGTCGCATGGCTGGGGGGTGGCGCCCACATAGGCATCTCCATCCCCCGAAGCGTTGAGGTAACTTTGTCCCTGGGCGGCCATTTCCATAAAAAGGTTGTCGGAGGTTGCGTCGGTGGTGTAGGTCCACGAGGCCGACAATTGCTTGGGAAGGGGTGAATAGGTGGCCATGGAACTCAAAATGTCATCGGTATATTCCCCTTCAAAAACCAGCACTTCCTGTAATCCTGGCGCCATGCCAATGGCCATCTCGATATCCAGCGAAACTTCCGTATTGCCGCTTCCCGGACCTCCGGCGTAACCATCCAGCAACACCGCAACCACCGGCACGTTGGGCGCGCCCGTGGCACTCTCGAAAGCAGTGATGTCACTTTGATAAAAGCCGGAGGCAAATTCCAATAGTCCGACGATTTGACCCGTGCCTGTTTGGGTCACGTTGGGAGCGTAGGCCGCCCGAAAGTCTTTGGCAAAATAGGAACCAGCTGGTCCTGAACCGCTTTGTGGCTTCGCGTTGTCGCCCAGATGCTGTCGGGACGAGTTGGTCAGCGGTTTCAAACAGGGACGGGGAAGCTGAAACGTATCGAGTCCACCGATGCTCAACACCGGCACATCAAGATCAAGCGAAGGGTCCGTACTCGGCGCGCGAAAGGTACGGGATTCGGTCGGGTGTTGATATTCGTTGAGACTCACGTGGAAGGCGCGCTCAATGTCTCCGACCGTGGCCCTCACCCCCACCACCACGCGATTGGAGTGCTTGGAGGTGACCGTCAAGCCGTGGTCATGGGCAAATTTGAGGACCGCATCGTAATCCTTTTGGGTTGGCCCGAACTTCTCCGTGAACTGCTCCGGCGTGAGGTAACGATGAAAATTCGGGCTGGCAGGGTCATAAATCTGCTGGAGCAGGTTTGTAAGCCCCTCGGGGTTGCGCAAAGGCAGCCCGATCGATAGATTCAGCTTCTCCACGCGCATACTCGGCCGAACCAAGGTCGCGTGAGCCACGGCCGCCGGCACCGTGTTATGCACATATTGCGGCCCATCCGCCCGAACTGGCCACGTGCTTGGGACCAGCCATAAGGCGCAGGCTGCGACGAGGCGCGACATATGGTTGCTCCTGCGGGCTGGCGCGGTTGGGATTTCTCTCTGTTGGCAAGTTTTCATAATAGCCTAAGCTGCTTCAAATGGCTCGACATCTGGGTTACGACTGCCGGTTGGATCGGTTTCCTTTTGCCGAGCCAGTTCTTTCAGGTTGTTGTAAAATAATCGAGGCTGCCTGAACAAGGAAACTTATGAGCAGATAGGATGCCAGTCCGCTCTAATAATGAATTTGAAACGGCTCAAAATCTTCGAAATGCCGTATTGCTGCGGGAAGCCTTGAAGTTGCTGGTTTTTTATTTATGCGCGATTGGTGTCACAAAAGGCCGCTGTTCTTATTTGTTCATGCTGCGCGGATTTTGCACTTATGCCAATTTGACATCAACTATCTGTCGGAAAGAGTGGAGGCGGCCATGGCTTGGAATTGCCATTGACGGATTCGGGGGGTGACCATTTTGCCAGTGGGGCGGGCGATGATGGTGATGCGGTCCTTGGCCTGGGCTTGGAGTTTTTGCAGTTGGGACTCGGCCTCGGCTGATTTGAGTTCGGCATCACTGGCGTTGTTTCGGGCATCATTAGCCTGGAGACTTGCCTGCTGGTAATTGGAGTCGTAAACACCCAAAGACTGAGCCACGCCCGTAAGACGATTCGCCTCCGAGCGGAGTTGCTGCGCGGCCTGTTTCAGGCTGGCGGCGTCGGCCTGGGACTGGCCAAGCCTGGCGATGAAGGTCAGGATGTCGGGGGGAAGGTTGGGGATGATGGCTTCGGAGAGGATGCCGTCGGCTTCAATTTGGAGGCTGCCCGGAAAGAGGAGGGTTTTGACGATGCGGACATTTTGGGCCGGGCCGAGGGTATTTTGGGCTGCGGCGAACGCCGCGGCGTCCTGATTGGCGCGGTCTTGCTGCGCGGCCTTTTCGGCGGCTTGTGCCGCAAGATATTGCTGGGCCTTTCGCTTATTGTAATGATAGCGTTTTTGAAGGTTGTCGGGAAGATTTGTGATGGACAAGGTCGCCACGCTGGTGTCCCAGGAGACGTCCACGGTGGCAGGTGTGATCCTATCTATCGTTGCGTTGGTGTAAGTGCGGTCTTTGCAACGCAAAATAGGGAAGATGTTGGTTTGGGCGCCGGCCCATTGGCAACTCAGAAGAGCCAAAACAAAAATCAGTTTCATGAGAAAACCATAAGGCGGAACGCTTCCAAGTTCCATTGGGTCTAACCCTACCTGATTGAATTGCCAATATCCCTCACCGGTGCCACAGAATTTGGGCGGCTTCCAAAGGAATCGCGACGCCTTCGCAGCGCGGTATCACTCGCGCCGTGTATTCCCCCGCAGCGCGATCGGCGGAGACCGCGGCGCTGTAAAGGTAGCCGCCTGATTTGTCGGCCAGCGGGCGAATGCACTTCATTTCCTGCCGCACCGGGCCGCCTCCGTTGAGTCCGTCGGCGTAAAGCTCGACTTGCACGGCTTTCGGGTCGATTTGATTGAGATAAACTTGAGCCTCAAAGACATGCTGCTTGTCTTTCGTCTCCACTTTTACCTCGCCGAATCGCAAGGTGCCCCAATTCTGTTGCAGACTGTGCCGCCAATCGGTTACCTGCCTGCCGGTGGCGCCCTTATCGGCCATGCGCGTGCGCTGGGCGGCGGCAAGCGGGAGATAATGTTGCTCCGTGTATTCGCGCACGGCGCGGTTGGCTGAGAAACGAGGCGTCAATTGCGCCATGCTTTCCCGCATCCGCGCGACCCAGGCGACGGGAATGCCTTGTTGATCGCGTGTGTAAAATTCAGGGATTACCTCTTTTTCGAGACGGTCATAAAGTGCGACCGCTTCGGTGGCGTCCAAAGCCGGATCATCTCCATGCTCCTGGCCATCCCCCAAGGCCCATCCCACTTCCGGCGTATAGGCTTCCGCCCACCAGCCATCCAACTCCGAGAGATTGAGGCCGCCGTTGACAAGCACCTTCATGCCGCTGGTCCCACAGGCCTCCCAAGGCCGGCGTGGAGTGTTCAGCCAGACATCCACCCCTTGAACCAGATGTTCCGTGAGCAGCATATCGTAATCGCTGAGGAAGACCGCGTGAGCGCGCGCCTTGGTGTTGCGAATGAAATGGATCCAGCGCTGGATCAGGGCCTGGCCCGCCTTGTCAGCGGGGTGGGCTTTGCCGGCAATGAAGAGTTGCACGGGGCGCTGAGGATTGGTCAACAGCCGCAGCAGCCGATCTGGATCATGCAGCAGGAGGTCCGGTCGTTTGTAAGTGGCGAAGCGGCGCGCAAAGCCCAGCGTCAACACGTTCGGATCGAAGAGATGCCGCGATTCCTCCACTCTCTCAGGCGACGCGCCGGCGGCGGCGAAATGCCGGGCCAGACGTTCGCGGGCGTACTCAATGAGCGACTTGCTGGCGGCCATGCGAAATTGCCAAAGGTCGGCGTCGGAGACGTTGCGAATATCCTTCGCCAGGTTTTCCATCGTTCCCTGCCAGCGGTTCTTTCCACCGGCTTTGGTCCAAAGATCGTCCGATGCCGCCGAGTCCCAGCTTGGCATGTGAACTCCGTTGGTCACGTACCCGACGGGCACTTCGTCGGCCGGCCATCGCGGAAAGAGAGAGCTAAAGAGATTGCGGCTGACTTTTCCATGCAAACGACTCACGGCGTTGACCGACCCGCTGCCACGGATGGCCAGATACGCCATGTTGAAAGGCTCTGAGGAGTCGTCCGGATTTTGTCGGCCCAAGGCCAGAAGATCGTGCATGGAAAGGCCAAGCCTATCTTGCGCATACCGGCCAAGGTAGTGTTCGATGAGCGCAGGAGAGAAACGATCAAAACCTGCAACCACAGCGGTGTGTGTAGTGAAGAGATTTCCTGCGCGAGTGGCAGCCAGGGCGACGTCAAAGGGCTGCCCGTTCTCCTGCATGAAATTGCGCGCGCGCTCCAACACGGCGAAGGCCGCGTGTCCTTCATTGAGGTGACAGACTTCAGGCTTGAGGCCCAGCGCGGCCAGCAGCCGCCAACCGCTAATGCCGAGAAGCAGTTCCTGCTTGAGGCGCAACTCTGGCCCGCCTCCGTACAGCTCGCTAGTGATTCCTCGATGAGCGGGAAAATTCGCCGCATCGTTGCTATCCAGTAAATAGAGTTTGACGCGGCCCACTTGAACTTGCCAGGCGCGCACCCAGACGGAGTAACCGGGCAGGGCGATCTCCAAGCGCAACCACTCCCCGTTCGGCTGCCGCACCGGCGTCACGGGCAACTGTCCGGGATCATTATAGGGGTAAAGGGCCTGTTGCGCTCCGTCCTTGTCAATCACTTGTCGAAAATAGCCTTGTTGGTAAAGAAGGCCAACCCCAACCACAGGCACACCCAGGTCGCTGGCTGCCTTGAGTTGGTCTCCGGCCACATTGCCAAGGCCCCCGGAATAAATGGGCAGCGCTTCGCTCAACATAAATTCCATGCTGAAATAGGCGACGCAACTCAAGGGAGCCTGCGCGTGATTTTGCTGAAACCACGCCGAGGCTTCCGCCGCCTGACGTTTGACTTGCAGGAGGTCATCCACTTTCTTGCGGAAAGCAGGATCGGCCAGCAAGCGTCCTAAGTGTTCCCGCGAGACCGTCTGCAAAACAACCCAAGGGTTTTGCGTCAGGTCCCACAAAGTGGAATCAAGCTTCCGCCACACTTCGTCGGTCGAATGATTCCAGGACCAGCGCAAATCCAAGGCAAGTTCGGCCAGGGAATCGAAGCCCTCCATTTCCGTGGGCAGCATGTTGTAGATCGTGCGGCTGTTGGCAGTTTGCGCGCTCAAAACGTATCCTTCTAAGTTGATCCTTGACGGACTGTGTGCTGAGGGTGCGCTGTAGAACCAGAACCGTCGGCCTGCTCCGGCGTGGGTGTCAAAGTTTCCGTGACAATTTCTTGAGCCTCCTCCAGAATGAGGCGCAAATGTTCCGCTCCCCGGAAGCTCTCCCCATAAATCTTGTAGATATTCTCGGTCCCTGACGGACGAGCCGCGAACCATCCGCTGCCAGCCGCCACTTTCAAGCCGCCGATGGATGCGCCGTTGCCTGGCGCACGCGTAAGGACAGTCAGGATTTTTTCGCCCGCCAACTCGGTGATTGTGACCTGTTTGGGTGTGAGTTTGGCCAGCAATGCCTTTTGCTCAGGAGTGGCTGGCGCTTCAACCCGGTCATAACAAGGCTCGCCGAACTCGCGCGTGAGTTCCTGGTAGATTTCGCCGGGATCGCGACCCATCCGGGCTGTGATTTCCGCCGCCAGCAATGCCGGGACCATTCCGTCTTTGTCGGTCGTCCAAACGGAGCCATCCAGACGGGAGAAAGAGGCCCCCGCGCTTTCTTCCCCGCCGAATCCAAGAGAGCCATTCAGCAAGCCATCCACGAACCATTTGAAGCCGACCGGCACCTCGTAGAGTTTGCGGCCCACTTTGGCGGCGACACGATCAATCATCGAGCTGCTCACCACCGTTTTGCCGACGGCCGCTTCCTTGCGCCACTTGGGCCGGTGTTGGAAAAGGTAGAAGATGGCGGCGGACAAATAATGGTTGGGCGGCAGCAATCCTTTGCTCTTGGTGACGATGCCATGCCGGTCATGGTCTGTGTCGCAAGCGACGGAAATGTCAAAGCGGTCCTTCATCTCGATCAAACGTTGCATCGCGTAGGGCGAGGACGGGTCCATCCGTATTTGGCCATCCCAATCCACGCTCATGAAACGAAAAGTGGGATCGACCACTTCACTGACGACGGATAGATTCAAACCGTAGCGCTCGGCGATTCGCCCCCAATAATGGACGCCAGCGCCACCAAGAGGATCCACGCCCAATCTGAGCTTTGAATCACGGATGACCTCCATATCCAACACCGCGCCGAGGTCGGCAATGTAGGCGCTTAGATAGTCGTGCCGGTGCGTGGTGGAGGCAGCGAGAGCTTTGGCCAGCGGCAGGCGTTTGACACCACTGAGGTGGGATTCGAGAATCTCGTTGGCCCGCCTTTCAATCCAACCGGTGGCATCGGTGTTGGCCGGGCCGCCGTTGGTTGGGTTATATTTGAAGCCTCCGTCCGGCGGCGGATTGTGCGAGGGCGTGATGACAATGCCATCGGCCAGCCCGGTCTTCCGGTCGCGATTGTAAGTCAGAATCGCATGAGAAATCACTGGCGTCGGGGTATATTCGTCCCCTTCCGCGATCATAACCTCGACTTCATTGGCGGCCAGCACTTCAAGGGCCGTGGCGCAGGCCGGAATCGAAAGGGCATGAGTGTCGATGCCCAGAAAAAGCGGGCCATGCGTTCCTTGCCGCATTCGATAAAGGCAGATCGCTTGGGTGATGGCAAGGATGTGGTCTTCATTAAATGATTTGTTGAAGGCCGTGCCACGATGGCCGGAAGTGCCAAAAGCCACCCGCTGCGCAGGCACCGCCGGGTCGGGAGTTTCGCTATAATAGGCCGTGATGAGCCTGGGCACGTTGACCAGTATCCCAAGCTCCGCCGGCTTTCCAGCAAGAGGACTTATTTTCACGAGCTATGGTTTATCTTCCGTGCGGAAAAGATTGTGAGTTTTTCGTGGTCTTCATTTGGCGCCTGCCGCGGTCCTCGCGAGTATCGCGGGATTTGGAGAAAATATTGTCCCGCTTCTGAGACTTTGGAGCGGGGGAGGACTCTTCTGGATTAGGCCGCACATGGTGGAGCGTTTGGGGGAAAACCGGTTCCGGCTCTGTTGGCCCGGATTTGGAGATGGACGATTTCATAAATTTCGTTGCGGGGAAGTTAACTTGAGGCGGTGCGATAAGCAACACCCCATTTAGAGGGATGCGCGGCTGAAACTCTCGCAAACATCCGCCGTGAATTGATTCGGTGTCTCACCAGCCAAATGTAAGTTGGGAATAGGCACTTCTGATATGGGGTAAAACCCTACCCTTATGGTCTACATTATGGGGATAACACCCCATAGCGACCGCATTGCTTTTCAGTCACTATGACTATTAACGTATTAAACGAACGTATGTATGAAAACGCTTGAATATCTGGAACGTCCGTCGGACCCCTTTGAGGTGGTCATCGCCCGGGCAGGTTCGGGTCATGCATTGAACATTTCGGGTGTTTATCAAGATGTCGTCACCCGAGAGTGGGCCACTCAATCTTATCTCCGCGCGACTCAAATCGGCGGAGCGGAGAGCGTCCAAAAAAAGTGGTACGATGTCAATGCCCTGAGTGATCCGGGAGTACTGATGGAAGCGGTTGATTCGGCTCTTCTGGCGGATGTGATCATGGTATCGGTCTATGCGGCGGAAGAGCTGCCGCTCAATTTATACGTCTGGATTACGGCATGGTTGCCGCGTCGCCCCACGCGAGCGGGGGCGATGACAGCATGGGTCGGCGTGGCAGAGGCGCAGGACTCTCAGACTATCCGCACCATCGAGTATTTGCAAGCCGTGGCGCGCAGGGCGCAATTGGAATTTGTGCCGCAAGCGTGCCCGCGAACGGGCGCGCCCCCCGCCGCAGCCAAGCCAGTCAAAGAAGCCGACCGTCAGCTATATTTGTACGATCCCCATTGGGGATTAAACGAATAAGAACAACATGCCAGGCGCCGTCAAACAACCTCCGCCATGGCGTCCGCAAAGTGCGCGGGACTATGTTCAACAGCTTCACTGGTCAAGTGGACATACACGGTGGATTCCTCGTAACTTATCCGTTCCACATTGCACACCGGTATCTGCACCTCTTTGCCAGAAAGCCGATGTCCGGTTTTGATGACCAATTGGCCGATCCCCCAAGTCTGGTCATCCATCATAAAATCGCAGACGTGGCCGAGCGGCCCGTCGCTGGTTTGGAGATGGTAACCGTTGACGGCCAGAGTGCTGCGCAGATGTGCATCTTTGCATTGCGGTGGCGAACCGCTTGCACGGGATGGAGGCGGGGAAGGCAGTTCCATCATGGGAACGCCGCTCATGCCCCATAGGGCGTCCCCCTGCCAGTAGTAAGGCCAGCCGTAATATTCGTGGTATGCTTCTTCGAATTGCCGTCCCACAGGCAGGTGCGACCCCATGGAAGGGCTGTTCTCGATTTGTTTGCGGGTCAAGTTCACGCGCAGGACTTTTCCCGCCTGAACGAGGCGGCCGAGGGAGTGGGGCGAAATGAGCACCAGGCGTCCCGTCAACCAGGAACCCGTGTCGGCGACCACGTAACGAATTCCCCAGTTCTGGTCGTCAAAGTAGAAATCCTTCACGTGGCCGATTTCGCCGTCCGACGCCCCAAGTTTGTCTCCGTATAATTGTTTGATGCTTCGCAACATAATTTTGTGTTCTATTCGTGAAACGAAGATAATCCAAAAATACACGGACGCCATGGGGTATTACCCTAATAAGCCGTCAGCACTCCCGCGAAATGAGGCCGGTCCGCAATGCGAATCGCACCAGGGCCGGAATATCATGGATATGCAGGCAATCCATCAACTTTACGCGATGGTATTCGATGGTCTTGGGACTGACTTTCAGGATGTCGGCGATGCCTTTGGTGGTCTGGCCTTCGGCGATCAGTTGGAGAATCTCACGCTGTCGGCCCGTCAACTGCTCGAGTGGGGTTTTCCCGCTGGCGATTCCTTTTAAGGGAAACACTTTGGCGAGCCGCGCGGAAATTTCCCGGCTCAGATAAATTTCCCCCTGCATCACCCGTCGCAAAGCGGTCTCCAGTTCGGCCGTCGCGGCCATCTTGAGCAAATAGCCAGCCGCGCCCGCCTTGAGAGCGCGCCAATAGTACTCTTCGTTGTCGTGCATGGAAAGAATGATGACGCGCACGTCTGGAAAATCCTGGGCCACGCGCGCCGCCGCTTCCAGGCCGTTGAGGCCGGGCATGGTGATGTCCATCAGAACCACGTCGGGCCGGTTCCTCTCGACCAGGGTCAAGAGTTCGCGGCCATCACTGGCCTCGCCTACGACTAGGACCCACGGCATTTTTTCCAGTACTGCGCGAATCCCCGCTCGCACCAACGGATGGTCGTCAGCCAGAATGATGCGCACGGGTTTGGCGGGGGTGTTCACGAGGTTGTGAAATTACCTTATTCTTGCGCGGGAGGCCATGGGTGCGGCAATGGGGTGTTTACCCCATGTGCGCCCCCGGAAGCTACCGCGAGTTCAAGGTGATGTTGCCCGGCAGCGGGCAGCGCCGCTCTCGGTTGGTCGAGGATCTCCCGCACTTTGCGCGCCAGGGCGGATGGCGTGAAAGGCTTTTGCAGAATCGCCACCCCTTTGTTCAGCACGCCTTGATGCACGATGGCCCCTTCGGTATAAGCGGAGGTGAACAAAATCTTGGTGTGTGGATGCAAGGCCTGGACGCGATCGGCCAATTCCTTGCCGCTCATGTGCGGCATGACCACATCGGTAAACAATAAATCAACGTGCCCGATTTCGCGCTGTTGTTTGAGGCTCAAGGCTTCGATGCCGTTGGCCGCCGCCCACACGGTGTAACCGAGCCGTCGCAGCAAGGCCCCGGCCATCTCCCGCAAGGCTGGATCATCCTCCACCAGAAGAATGGTTTCAAGGCCGCGCGGCAACTCCTGCGGGCCAGGACGCGCGCCGGGAATGGCTGCCGGTTCCTGAATTTGCGGCAGATAGACTTTAAAAGTGGCCCCGCGGCCAGGTTCGCTATAGACGCTGATGTGCCCGTCGCTCTGTTTGATGATGCCGTAGCAGGTGGATAATCCCAAACCGGTGCCCTGGCCGATGGCTTTGGTGGAAAAAAACGGCTCGAACACACGCGCTTTGATTTCCTCGCTCATGCCCGCGCCCGTGTCCGTGATGGCCAGCATCACGTAGTCTCCTGCCCTCAATTCGGCATATCGGCCCACACTATCCTGCTCAAACGAGACGTTGGCCGTTTCCAAAGTGAATTTGCCTCCATTGGGCATGGCCTCGCGGGCGTTGATGGCCATGTTCATGATGACCTGTTCGATCTGTCCGGAGTCCGCCCGCACCATGTGCAGGCTGGCTCCGGGCACGATCTGGGTATGAACGTCACCCCCCATCAGGTGTTGAAACATGCCTTGCATGTTGGCCAGGACCTGGTTGAGGTTGAGGGTTTCAGGCTCAAGAATTTGTTTGCGTCCATAAGCAAGCAGTTGCCGGGTCAGCGCGGCGGCGCGACTGGCGGCCTGGTTGATTTCGCTCGCGCTCTCGGCCAGCGCGCTGCCCTCCGGCAAATCCCCCATGAGCAGTTCGCTCTGGCCCAGGATGGCCGTGAGGATGCTGTTGAATTCATGGGCGACGCCGCCCGCCAGTTTGCCGACGGTTTCCATTCTCTGAGATTGAAACAACTGAGCTTCGAATCGTTTGCGCTCGGAAATGTCGTGCTGGACGGCCACAAAATGCGTGGTCGTTCCGGTGGCGTCGCGAATCGGCGCAACCTGCCACTCCAAGGTGAATTCCTCTCCATCCTTGCGATAGTTGATGGCTTCGCCCTCAAAAGTCTCTCCTCGCGAAAGGTTTTGGTAGAGTCGGCTCAACACGGCTTTGTCAGTTTTAGGCCCCTGCAAAATTCTGGGTGTTTCTCCAATGGCTTCCTTGGCCGTGTAGCCGGTCATCTTGGTGAAGGCAGGATTGACAAAGAGAATTCTCGGACCGGGCCGCTCGAGTTGCGCATCGGTGATGACGATGGAGTCCTTGGACTGTTCCACCGCGGACCCGAGCAATCGCAACGTTTCCTCCGCGCGCTGGTGTTCGGACACTTCCGTCTTGAGCGCCTGGTTGGCCTGCTTCAACTCGCGCGTGCGCAAAGCGACGCGAATCTCAAGTTCTTCCATTTTTCGCTGGAATTGTTGATTCAACCACCATTTTTCCGTGAGCGCGTTGGCCAATTGCGAAGCCTCCACCGAGTCAAATGGTTTTTTGAGGATGAGCAACCCGTCGCGACATCCCAGCTTTTCAAACATCTCGCTCCACGAGTAGTCGGAGTAGGCCGTGCAAAGGACAATTTGGATGTCGGAATCCACCTCCCAAATTTTGCGGCTTGTCTCCACGCCGTCCCAGCCCGGCGGCATCCGCACATCCACAAAGGCCATGGCATAAGGCCGCCCTGCGGACAGGGCTTCCTCCACCAGCAGCAGACCTTCCTGTCCTTGATAGGCAGAGTCCACTTCAAACTGGATTTGTGCGACCGGTGCGGTGACAGTCCCGAAAAGGGCCGTCTCCGTGATGTCCAAGGCCGCAGTGGTGGCACTGGCAGAGGAGAGAATCTTGCGAAAATCATCGTGGATGGCGCGATTGTCATCAATGACCAGCACGCGCCGGTTTTTGTCATGGGTTGATATAGTCATGGTTCGTTCATGGTAGTGAGACAACTCGTCTCTGCTTGGGCGGCTTCCGAATCCCGGCCGAAACGGTCGGGGAAATTGCGTCGCAACAGCTTCTTGATCTCCTCCATTTTCATCGGCTTTGAAAGGTAATCGTCCATGCCAGCCTGCAAACACTCTTCGCGGTCGCCGCGCATGGCGGAGGCTGTCAGCGCCACGATGAGAATGGGCCTGAGCGACCGCTCCTTCTCCAAGGCGCGAATTCTGCGCGTGGCCTCGAAGCCGTCCATTTCGGGCATCTGGCAATCCATGAAAATCATGTCGTGCCCGCCCTGTTGCCAGGCGGCCAGGGCCTCCCGCCCATTGCCAACCACCTCAATGTCGAACCCCGCTTTGCGGAATTGGAGTGTGGCCACCGTCTGATTGATCGCATTGTCGTCAGCTAGAAGAACCTTCAACGATGGACCTGCGCCGAACTTGTTTTGTGCGCGCGGATCGTCCAAAGATGATCCAGGGACGCCTTCAACAACCGGGGTCTTTTCCAGGCGGACATCAAACCAGAAAGTCGAACCTTCGCCTTCCGTGCTTGTGACTCCGATGGTTCCCCCCATCAATTCCACCAGCTTGCGGCAAATGGCCAAGCCCAGACCGGTGCCTCCGAATCGACGGGTGGTGGAGCTGTCCGCCTGAGTGAAAGGCTGAAACAGTTTCTGCCGGGAATCTTCCGACAATCCGATGCCACTGTCACGGACGGCACAATGAAGGTGAGTCCCCAGGCCGGCCTCGTTGCGGCTGGAAAACTCCACGGCGACTTCGCCGTTTTCGGTGAATTTGATGGCGTTGCTCATGAGGTTCAGCAGAATCTGGCGCAGGCGGTTGGGATCACCGCGCAGGGACGCCGGTGTTTCCAGGTCAACGGACCAAAGAAGATGTATCCCTTTGCGCTTGGCGCGCTCGGCCAGCAGTGCGACTACGCTCTCCACCGTCTGGCGCAGATTGAAATCAATCGACTCCAGTCTTAACATGCCGGCTTCGATCTTGGAGAAATCAAGAATGTCATCCAGGATGGCCAGCAAGGCTTCGGCGCTCTGCTGAACAGTCCGGGCGTAGTCGCGCTGGTCGGCCGACAGTTCAGTATCAAACAAAAGGTCAATCATGCCAATGATGCCGTTCATGGGTGTGCGAATCTCGTGGCTCATAAAGGCGAGGAACTCGCTTTTAGCCTTGGTGCCGGCCGTGGCCGCCATGGCGAGTGTTCTGGCGCGCTGGGACTCCTCGGAAAGATTTCGGTTGGCCTGGGCCAGTTCGGCATTGGCTGTTTGAGCCGCCGCCGTCCGTTCCTGCACTATATGCTCCAATTCATCCATTTTGAGCGCGGACTGTCGGCGAAGTCGCCACTTCTCCGTCAAGGCATGGGCCAACTGAACCGCTTCCGCGGAGTCGAAGGGCTTTTTGAGGAGGACCAGGCCATCGCACTCGCCAATCTTTTCAAACATCTCCTGCCAGTTATAATCGGAATAGGCCGTGCAGAGGACGATTTGAATGGCTGGATCAATGGCCCATATCCTCTGCGTCGTTTCCAGGCCGTCCCAACCTGGGGGCATCCGCACGTCCACAAAAGCCATCGCGAAAGGCCGCCCGGCGGCCAGCGCCTTTTCGACCAGCAACAGTCCTTCCTGTCCTTGAAAGGCCGAGTATAATTCAAATTTACCTTGCGGAACGACGGCGGAAGGCCCCCCAAACAGCGCCGCCTCGGTGGCGTCCAAGGCCGTGCTGGTGGCGGAAGCGGGCGACAAAATCTTGCGAAAATCATCATGAATGGCGCGATTGTCGTCAATGACCAGCACCCGCCGGTTTTTCTCCTCGGGTCTGTTATTCATGTGGTTTCTCCGGTGGCGGGCAAGGTAATTCCAGAGTGAAGGCGGCGCCGTGGCCTGGGCCGTCGCTGTGGACGGTCAACGAACCGCCCAACTCCCTGGCTGCCAGCGCGCTGCTGTGAAGGCCAAAGCCGTGGCCATCTTTGCGGGTGGTGAATCCGAAATTGAAAATGCGCGTCAGATTTTCCGGCGGGATCCCAATTCCATTATCCGTGACGGTTATCCTTAGACGCCCATCCCCATTGGTCGCGCGAACCGTCAAGCGGCTGTCCGAGCGCCCTGTCTCATCGCAGGCGTACTTGGCGTTACGGATTAAATTCACCAGAATTTGCAGGATTTTGTGCTTCTCGACGTTGATTGCCGGCACGCTTTCCATTTCGCGGACGATCTCCACGCCGTGCCGGCTTAAACCGCTCTCGTTCAACCGCAGGCTGTCTTCCACCAGGCTAGGGATGTCGGTCATTTCCTTCACCCCGCCGACGGTCGCGTAGCTCTGCTGCATGGCCACGATTTCCTTGATGTGTTCGACGTTTCGTCGCAACAAATCCAACTCGCCGGTGATGTTCGCGTGCTCGGCCAAAAGGTGCTCCGAGAGCCGGGCCAAATGATCGGGCACATGCTTGCCTCGCGGGTCATTCGTAATAAATGCGCCAAGGTCGTGCTCGTGTTCCCGAAGCAGAACCACCACCTTGGCCAGACTGGAGGCCTTGGACTTCTTGACGCTATCAACGATCAAGCCGGTGGAAATGTTGACACTATTAAGCGCGTTGCCGACGTTATGAAGCACATTGGTGGCAATTTCCGCCATGCCGCCCCGGCGGGACGCATCCACCAGCAGTTTGTGGGTGTTTTCCAGTTCCAGGGTCCGCTCCTGCACGCGCTTCTCCAAACCTTCGCGCGCCTTTTGCAGGGCGATGTCGCGCATTTGGATCTGCCCCAGCATTTCGTTGAATCCATCCACCAATTGGCCCAACTCGTCGTCGCTTTGTTTCTTGGCCCGCACCGAATAATTCTTTTCCAACGCTACCGAGCGGGCCGCCTGTGCCAGGTCAAGAATCGGATCGGACACCAACCGCTGCAACTGGATGGACATGAGTAGGGCGGCCAGCAATGAGGCCAGGAAGACCGCTCCTACGATGACCCCATAACGTAAAAGGCGCGACGATAGGCCCTTCAAATCCGAAGCGACAAAAATCGTGCCCGTCATCACGCTGCGTTGTTGGATGGGGCGCAAGAGGTGCAGTTCATCGCGGGTGAATTCCTGGCTGGCCGACCGAACTGTCGGTGGCACAAAGGCGGAACCGGCATCTCGCCGATAAATGGCAAACACCCTGCCGTCGCGGGAATAAATGCAGGCGGACACGATATTGTGGTCCGCGCTCAAGGCGGCCAGTGTCTCTTCCGCCGCCTTGGGATCATTGAAATCAATCGCCGCCGCGCAGTTATTGGCGATGGCATCGGCCAGAATGGTCACACTTTCAGTTAATTCGCGGCGGAAGGTGACCCAGTCGTAGGCGATAAAGGCGGCGCAGGCGAGCACCAGCGCCACGCTGCTCGTCAGCATGATGATCAGTGTTTGCTTGCGCCGGATGGAACTTGTTTTGAGGAAGGGCATAGGCTCTTAGTTTGTTTTGCCCTTGACCACATCCGCCACCGCCAGCAAGCGGGAACTGATCGTCAACCCGGCTTTTCTGGCCGCGGCGAGATCAATTTCGAGGCGGACGTTGCCGTTTTTGAGCACGAAGTTGATGATGCCGCCGTGTTGCGCCAAAGTTGCGTCTTCACCCACCGTCAAAATGGGCAACGCGCAGGTTTTGTCCAAAATTCCGCTCGTGCGGGATGCTGCTGATTCGCTAATGAACAGGATTTGGCACTGGCTGGAATCATCCGTGCTTTGAAGCTGCCGGATAACAATCGTGCGGCCGCCAACGCTCTTCCCTGCCACGACGAGTTGCAAAGCCTCGCCGAGTTTGCTTTCGCCATAAATGCCAATGGTAATGGGAGTGTTGCTCCCGGCGAACACCTGGGGCGGCCAATCGACGTATTTGGTGAAGTTCAACAGAAAAAGCGCCTTGACCTGATACTCCGGCAAAGCCCCATCGGCTCGACTAAACGGGCAGAGGCCGCACCAAAGGCTGAGGCACACACCGCACGCCATGACATGGGCCAGCCAGCCTTCCCCGCTCAACCTTTGGCCCTTGAACATGGTCGTATTCATGAATGGCGGCCCTAAAATCGCACGGTGACTTTGGCCAGCACGCTCCTTGGTATTTCTGTCAAAACGTGGGTTTGTTCGGCAGAGAATTCAATATGTTCTTTTTGCTGTAGATTTTGCCCCCAAAGGCCAACCTCCAACCATTTGCATGGACGCCAGATCAACCCCAAATCAGCCCGTACGTAGGAGGGAATTTCCTGGAAACCCACCGAAAGCGGCGAAGTGTTTTGGCCAACAACATAGACCGCGCCATTTAATTCCAAGTGGTACGGCAGGTCGAGATACGAGCGCACTTGGAATTGTTGCTGCGGACTTTGCGGAAAGACCGAAGCGGGCGTCAACTGAGTGCCCAGCCAGCTATAGCTCGCTGTCAGTCTCCAGTTCTCCGTGACGCGCCATTGACCTGACAGCTCGATACCGTAGGTATCGCCAGATCCCGCGTTTTGATAGGTGGACGAGATGAGCAAATGCGGCGGGGGTGGGCTGGCTTCAATGACCGTGGCATTGGGAACCTGGACTAATAGATGTTGATAAACATTGTAGAATCCGGTAAGGTCGAACGACAAGCTCTTCGTAGGCGCGATTCGGTAGCCCAACTCATAAGCAAGCAATTTTTCTGCCGTGGCTTCTGGATTGCCAAAAACCGACACCAAGGCAGGGGGACTCGATGGCCCCGGCTGAAAAGCAGCGGCATTCAATCGTGAATCCAACTCGAAGAGGGATGGAATGCGGCACGCGCGCGAAACCGCCGCCCATAAAGTTTGGTTCTTGCTCGGCGTCCACAACAGCCGCGCGTTCGGCTCAACTTCCCATTGCACAAGGCTGTTGTCTTCGAACTTTGAGCCTAAAATAAGATGCAGTCGTTCGGGCACGACCATGATGTCGTCCTGGCCAAAAACATTGAAGAGCCGGATGTACTGGGTTTCCGGCGTCCAGTTCAGTTCAAATGTCGGCGTCTCGCCCACAACCTGATAGCGATAGCCAGTTCCCCACACGATATCGTTCCAGGAGCCAAGAGAGAAACGGTCCTGCAAATCGACGTCATACGTATTGAGATATTCAATCCCGAATCCGGTGTTCTGTTCGACATGGTCAAAGTAAGCTTGCACCGTCCATTGCGCTGAATCCGAAACATTGCGGGTCCATCGACCCAGGACGTTGCCTCCCTGGTTGAATTCTTTTTCAGAATTCAACAAGACGGCGGGCGGAGCGAGAGTGACTTGCTCGATGGGTTGGGCGGCCTCACTGTAATAGTATCTGCCTTGCAATGTCAGGATGTTCTGGCTGGGCGGTTGCCAATCTGCGCGAAAGCCACCGAGTGTGGAATCCCAACCGTCCCCCGCTCCTTTTCCATTGGAATCGGTAAAATCAGAAACATCAGAATGAGTGCCGTACACACGATAATAAAGATTGCTGGCTAGTTCACCCCCATAACGCACCGTCGCGGTATCCTGCTGCGCGCTCCCAGCGCTGCTGGAGACCAATAACCCCTGCGTCTCCTTGGCGCTTTTGCTGATGACATTAATGACCCCGTCCACCGCGTTCGCGCCCCACAGCGTTGCGCCTGGACCACGAATAACCTCGATTCGATCCAAATCCTCCATCACCACTTCTTGCGCGTTCCAGAACACACCTGCGGTGGACGGCGTGTAAACGGTTTGCCCATCAATCAGGACCAATAAATCTCTGCCAAATTCGGCGTTGAATCCGCGCGCGCTGACGGCCCATTCGTTGGCGGTAATTTGCGCCACGTCCATGCCCGGCACAAGACGGAGCGCTTCGGGCAAAGAGGTGATTCCCAGCCGGCGAATATCGTCCGCCGTCACCACCGAAATGGCCGCGGGCGAGGCAAAGAGATCGGTTTGCTCTTTGGAAACAGAAGTGACCCGCACGTTGACCAATTGCTCCAGGGTCAAATTCTCCAAGTCGTCGGTTGTCTTCGGTGGTGAATTGGGGTCGCCTCTGACTGCCCATGCCGTCAGCAACAGGAGCGTCCAGACTTTGCTGCTCCAGATCCAATCGGCGTTGCTCCACTGGCGTTTCGCTACGCCGTTGAGTGGGGTCCTTTTAGTCATCCTTCCAGCCCTGTGCTAAAAATGGGTTTGATATTCACTGCGGAAAACGCTAACGGAACGTCTCCGCAGTCACAATTCGGTGTTCTTCCCAGTCCCTTAAATCAGACATGAGCCATGCGCCTCAGACGTTTGCCATCATGGACTTTTTAACGCGTGGCGCGGGCCTGGTTTTTCCGGCGCACTCCTGTCCTTGGATAAAAGGAACTTCCACCCGCACGGTCGTGCCCTGGCCGGGGGTGGATTCGATGCAGAACGTGCCGCCGATCATTTCGACCCGCTCTCTCATGCCGAGCAAGCCGAGGCGTTTGCCGCCCTTGCCGCGCAGCACGTTTTCCACTTCAAAGGATTTGCCGTCGTCCTTGACGTTCATGCCGACGCGGTCCGGCAGTTTCTGGATGCTCACCTCCACCCGGCTGGCCTGGGCGTGGCGGGCGACGTTGATCAACGATTCCTGAGCGATGCGAAAGAGCACTGTGCGCTGGGCCGCGCCCAATTGTTCCACCTCGGCAAAGGCTGTCAAATGGGCGCGCACTCCGGTCCCGTCGATAAAGTTTTTCATGAAGGAATGCAGGGCGGGAATGAGTCCCAGATCGTCCAGCAGCGCCGGGCGCAATTGACATGCAAAATCATGCACGATGTTGACCGATTTTTGCACAAGCCGTTGCGTGCGGGCTATCTTGCGTCCAAGCGCCTTGGGATCGAGCGCCGCCTCTTTTTTCAAGGACGCCAGCCGGATATTGATGGCCAGCAAAGTTTGTGCGATGATATCATGCAGCTCGCGGCTTATCTCCTTGCGCTCCTCTTCCTGCGCCGAGAGAATCTGGCGCGACAACCGCCGTAATTGTTCCTGCAGGCACTCTGATTCTTCCAGCAACTGCGAATAATGCCGCTCGCTTTGCCGAAGCGCTTCTTCCGCTTCCTTGCGCTGGATTATCTCCAGTCTCAGTTCCAGATTCGAGGCGGCCAGTTCTTGCGTGCGCTGGTTCAACGCCTCAACGTATTTCTTCACCGAAGAGTCTTTGGAATTCAAACGTGGAAAAAATCCTATCGGATAGACAGTGCGCCCACAATGGGGTGTTCGCCCCAGTCCCTTAAATCAGACATGCGGTGTCCGCCTCAGACGATGGTCAATTGGACGCTGCTCTCAATAATGCCCGCGCTGATGGCGTAGCGCGTCAGTCCGGCCGTGTCGTGGATGTCAAGCTTCTGCATCAGATGCTCGCGATGCTTTTCAATGGTCTTGACGCCGATGCCCAGCTCCGCCGCGGTTTCTTTGTTGGCCTTGCCTTCGGCGATGAGTTGCAGCACTTCCATCTCGCGCGACGTTAATGTGGCCGCTTTCTTCTTGAGCAGTCCCGCGCGGTCGTGCGAAGGCACATTGAGGCGATCAAAACGCTTGGAAACGGAGGGACTGAAAAATGTTTTCCCCATGTGAACTTCCCGAACCGCCCGGCACACTTCGTGGGCGGAAGTTTGTTTGAGCAGAAATCCCGCCGCGCCGCACTCGGCCGCGCTCTTGACGTACGCGTCATCGTTGTGCGCGGAGAGAATTAGCACCTTGGTGGCGGGGTAGGACTTGAAAATCTGCCGGGTGGCTTCCAATCCGTTGAGCAGCGGCATGGCGATGTCCATCAGCACCACGGCGGGACGGAGCTTGGCCACCAGCGAGATGGCCTGGCGGCCGTCTTGCGCTTCGCCGACGATCTCGAAGTCGTTTTCCAGTTCCAACATTTTGCGAAAGCCTTCACGGACAATGGTGTGGTCTTCCGCCAGTAAAACAGTGATTTTTCTCATGGGCATTGTAAAGGGGCTTGTCTGGGTTTTTCCGGCGGGTCCTTCTCCTTCAGGACGCGACCGAAAGGAATATCAACGCGGACGGTCGTGCCCTGGCCGGGGGCGGATTCGATGCAAAAGGTGCCGCCGATCATTTCGACCCGTTCCCTCATGCCGAGCAAGCCGAGCC